>Ga0209345_10001287_pt1 | contig 30310 bp, 18 predicted proteins | sample Cruoilmetagenom7_FD_187294 | JGI IMG/M metagenome (GOLD analysis project Ga0209345, IMG submission 187294) | Oil polluted marine microbial communities from Coal Oil Point, Santa Barbara, California, USA - Sample 7 (SPAdes) (version 2) | ecosystem: Environmental > Aquatic > Marine > Oil seeps ...
CCGATCTAAATGGTCAATCAACCACGACAGCTGGCACGAACTCGGATACCGCTGGGAATGGACCGGCTTCCCACTGATGCAACCCGGCGCCGGGCTCACCGACGCGGTCGCCTACAAAGACTCCATCGTCACCACCGCCTCAGACACCACCGTCACCTGCCTCGAATCATCGACAGGCAAGGTCCGCTGGGCCAAGCAACTCGACCGTCCAACAACCCAACTCTTCGAACCAACACGCTCCGGCGACAACCTCTTTATCTGCTCGGACACTGAACTCCACGAAATCAGCATCAAGAACGGCAACACACTCGACCGCGACAATGTCCACGGCATCATCAACACCAAGCCACTCATCATGGGCAACCTCGCCCTCTTCGGGACCATCGCAAACGAGCTCTACGCCTTTGAACTCAGAAACGATTTCAAGCTCTGGTCCTACAAGTTCGATGGTGAACTCGAATCCCCCGCCGTCAACATCGATGGCAAGTCCATCGCCATGGTCTCCGCTGGAGGCGACCTCCGGATCCTCAGCGCCCGCGATGGCAACTCCATCATGAAAGCAAACATCGCCGGCGGCTCACTCGCCACGATCCTCGCCAACGAACAAACCGTCTATATCCCCTCAACAGACCAATCCATCTACGCATTCAACATCGAAGACGGCTTCCGCCAGTGGCGCAAACGCACCAGCGAACCCGTTCTCGTCCAGCCCGTCATCCACGACGGCGTGATGTTCGCCTCAACCGCAGACGACGGCCTCCTCGCCCTCGACGCGGTCACAGGAGAGACCCTCTGGACAAACCCCTCCATCCAAGGCTGGGTCGTCTCGCTCGCAAACGGCGATGAACTCATGGTCTGGACCGGCAAAGCACTCGCCGCAGTCGACAAAGACTCGGGCGAAATCATCGCCACCGCAAACCTCAACGGTGCCGCAGGCGTACGAGCAGACACATTCGTTGATGGCAACCTCTATGTCATCTCGCCCGAAGGTGCCATCGCCAAGTTCTCACTCCGCTAATCCCCCAAGCCCCACCCATACCGGCAAGGATCACCCACATGATGACCGACGCCCCCGACCAAGCCACCAGAAACCCGGTGGTTCGTATCACGCGCGCCCTGATTTCAGTCTCTGACAAAGCAGGCGTCGTCGATCTCGCCCAAGCCCTCGCTGATCTCGGGGTCCAGATCATCTCAACCGGCGGCACCGCCAAAGCCATCGCAGATGCCGGAATCCCCGTCACCGGGATCGAGGAAGTCACCGGGTTCCCAGAAATGATGGACGGCCGGGTCAAAACGCTCCATCCCAAAATCCATGGCGGGCTCCTCGCTCGCCGCGACACCCAAGCACATCTCGACTCAATGAGTGAACACGACATCGCTCCGATCGATCTTGTCATCGTCAACCTCTACCCCTTCGAGGCCACCATCGCCAAAGCAGGTGTCACCGACGAAGAAGCCATCGAACAGATCGACATCGGCGGCCCCTCTATGGTCCGCTCTGCAGCCAAAAACCATCAGTCCGTCGCCATCGTCACCGACCCGTCCCAATACAAAGCACTCCTCACTGAACTCAGCGAGCACAACGGCGCAACGACCTTCAAGCTCCGCAGAAAGCTCGCCGCCGATGCCTTCTCCGCCACCGCCCACTACGACGCCGCCATCAGCACCTGGATGAACAAAGACTCCTCTCAACTCCCAGACAAACTCACACTCGGCCTGACCAAGATCGACGATCTCCGCTACGGCGAAAATCCCCACCAAGCGGCGGCGGTCTACCAAGTCGGACAAGCCCAGCCTGGGAGTCTCACCAGCGCGACCCAACTCCACGGCAAGCCACTGAGCTTCAATAACATCAACGACGCGTCAGCCGCTCTGGAAACCGTGCGTTCAATCGCACGCGTCAAAGGCACCCAACACGCTGCAGTGGTTCTCAAACACACCAACCCTTGCGGTGCCGCAAGCGCATCAACAAACTCATCTGCAATCGATCGCGCAATCGCCGGCGACCCGATGGCCGCCTTCGGCGGGATCCTCGCTTCTTCATCACCGATCGACCTTGCAGGAGCCAAACGCATCGCTGCAGAGGGAACCTTCTTCGAGGTCATCATCGCGCCGTCATACGCCCCAGATGCCCTTGAACTACTCCAGCAACGCTGGAAGAACCTCCGCATCTTGGCGGTCGGTGATGACGCCCCGTGCATCAACAGAGAAACCAAGTTCATCCCAGGCGGGATGCTGGTTCAAGATCGAGATCTAACAACACCATTGCACAACCAATGGACCTATGAATCTGGACCCAAGCCAACCACAGAACAACTCGACTCCGCAGCGATGCTTGAAACTGTCTGCCGATCACTCTCTTCCAACGCAGTACTGCTAGGCGGAATCGACGGAGCCAGCGTTCGCCTGTTCGGCGCTGGAGCCGGACAGATGGACCGGGTAGCTTCTTGCTTAGGTGCGATACGCAAAGCCGGCGATCTCTGCAAAGGCGCGATTGCACTCTCCGATGCGTTCTTTCCGTTCCCAGATGGACCCCAGATCCTCATCGACGCCGGCGTCTCAATGATTGTCCATCCCGGCGGCTCAAAGCGTGACGGGGAAACTTTCGAGCTTTGCCAGAAGCATGGCGTTACCTGCATGACCACAGGCATCCGACACTTCCGCCACTAAAACTACAGCCAATAACACCCTTTGAACCAATACTTTGGCATGATCACTGCGTATTGAGTTGAAAGACACGACAAAAACTGGTATAAACGAACTAATACCATGTCCCGTCGTCCTCAGAAAAAACCAAGGCGATCAAAGGCCCTGCGTTCTGGGCGTGGACAGCGTACCGACTCATTCCCAACCTCCGCCGCCCTCGCACTCGAGTACAACCAGCTCCAGAGCGGGCTTGACGCCAAAGTTCTCGTCCTCAACAAAATGTATATGGCCGTCCGCGTCATCACCGCCCGCCGCGCCTTTGTATTGCTCACGCGCGAGACCGCCGAAGTCATCCACGCCGACGATGGTTCATACGCAAACTACGATTTTTCAACTTGGGCCGAGCTCTCCGAACTCCGTAAAGAGTACGAGCCCGACAACTACGACTGGGTCAAAACCGTCCGCTTCGATATCGCCGTGCCGCGAATCATCCGTCTTGTCGGCTACGACAAACTCCCCCAGCAGCGCGTCAAACTCAATCGCCGCAACCTCTTCGCAAGAGACCACAACCGCTGCCAGTACTGCGGCAAGCACTTCCACACCTCCGAACTCTCCATAGACCATGTCAAACCCCGCACCCAGAACGGCCCAGACACCTGGGAGAACCTCGTCTGCGCCTGCACAAGCTGCAACTCCCGCAAGGGCGGCCGCACCCCCCAACAAGCCCACATGAAACTCATCAAAGAGCCCATCCAACCCAAGCGCAACCCGCTCATCTCCATGCGACTCAACAGCGAACGCTACGCCTCTTGGAAAGCGTTCCTCGACGAAGCCTACTGGTCCGTCGAACTCAAATAAATCAAGCATGCTTTAGTCATACAAAGATGCACACGCAAGCTTTCTGCTCCCTTTCCCATCAGCCACCGCATACTTAGCGCCTAGGAACATCGCCGCCGATCCATGCACCCCGTCCTTGCGGAGCGCATACATGATGACATTGAACTTCGGGCGACCGTCGTTGTCGGCTAGTCGTTTCTGCAATCTAGATTTCTTTGCAATCCCCCTGAGAACATGCACACACGCTTCGGAGGGCTCCATCCCAGACTCCATCGCCCGCACCACCGCAAACGCCCCGCAAGACTGGATCACGGATTCCCCTCGCCCCGTTGCCCCCGCAGACCCAACCTCGTTATCAACATACATCCCCGCCCCAACAATCGGAGAATCCCCGACCCGCCCCGGTATTTTATAACTCAGCCCGCTCGTCGTTGTGCACGCCGACACATCGCCATTCCCATCGACCGCACCGCAATGGATTGTGCCATAAGTAAACGCCGCGGGTTCAGACCTCGTCCCCATCGCAACCTGTGTCCCCTCAGGATTCCAGTCACGCTCGGATTCATCAAGCCAATCATCGCGCGATGAGTTGTTCAGTTTCCATTTGAGCCACACCTTCCGCGCCTGTTCCGAAAGCATGTCCTTCTCCGGGAACCCGTGCGCCCGAGCGAACCGACGAGCCCCATCCCCAACGATCATCACATGATCTGTTGTCTGAAGAACCTTGAGCGCGACCTGCGCCGCATGAAGAGTGTCTTCGAGCGCCCCGACCGACCCCGCCTTGTGCGTCGGCCCGTGCATCACCGATGCATCAAGCTGAACAACCCCGTCCTCATTGGGTAGCCCACCATACCCCACACTCATGTCACCGGGATCAGCCTCGACAAGCCCCACCCCATCAACCACCGCCACAGCTGTATCAGACCCTCCGAGAACCAACTGATGCGCGCGTTCAACCGCCCGGATCCCATTCCCCGATGAAATCACCACGGGCCCGCCCGGCCCGCGCCGAGAAATCGATCCGACTTCACCCGCCCCAGCTGATCCCACAAGCCCAGCCGCACCGATCGCCGCAACACCGCCCGATGCCAAAAAGGCCCGTCTTGAATGTTCTGTGTTCATCCCACCAATATACACGATCCCGCCAAAACTGGCTTACATCATCGCGTCAGCCGTTCGCGCAAGCTCAAAGTCTTTGTGCGTGATCCCGCCCGCATCATGCGTAGAGATCGTCAGCGTCACCTTGTCGTACCGGATCAGAATATCCGGATGATGCTGCACCTGCTCCGCATACTCAGCGATCCGCCCTACAAACGCGATCGATTGATCGAAATCCTCGAACTGGAAGGTCCGCTGGATCTGGCCATTGAGCTCAGCCCATTCCGGAAACTTCTCCAGCTGTGCCTCGATCTGATCTTCGCTCAGTTTGCCTAATGCTTGTTCTTTCACGCATGCCTCCTTCACACTCACCGAAACCATTCTCAAAAACACAAGGCCTCGGCTTGCCTGACACCACAAGTGTACACACAATCCCCCGTGCACACAACGCCCACCCAGAATCCCAAGCCAAAGCAGATCACCAGAATCGCCCCCTCACCCACCGGGGCCCTCCATCTGGGCAATGCACGCACTTTTTTAGTCAACTGGGCCCTCGCAAGACAGAACAACTGGTCCATCATCCTCCGCATCGAGGACCTCGACACCCCACGCGTCAAGCCCGGGGTCATCGACCAAACCATCGACACCCTCACCTGGCTCGGGATCGATTGGGACACCGGACCCATCATCCAGTCCACCGATCTCCCAAACCACCACGCCGCGATGGAATCGCTCGCGTCCAAGAAACTCGTGTACCCCTGCACGCTCACCAGGTCACAGATCGAAGCCGCCGCAAACGCACCCAACGAGGGCGATCACGAAACCCGCTTCGAGCCATCGCTCCGCCCAACCCAAATCCCATCCTCATTCAACGACGCAGGCACCAACTGGCGCCTCATCGTCAATCCCAAAGACATCACCTTCAACGACACCTTCCTAGGCCCCCAATCATTCGACCCATCCACAGCCACCGGCGACTTCGTCGTCTGGACCCAGCGGTCCTGCCCGAGCTACCAGCTCGCCGTCGTCGTCGATGACCACCAGCAAGCCATCACCCAAATCATCCGAGGAAACGACCTCGCCGACTCCGCAGCAAGACAGATCACAATCCAGCACGCACTCAGCTACCAAACCCCCACCTACACCCACCTCCCCCTCGTCCGAGGCCAAGACGGCCGAAGACTCGCCAAACGCCACGGCGACACCCGCATCGACCACTACCGAAACTCAGGCACCTCTCAGGAACACATCATCGGGCTCCTCGCCCACTGGTGCGGATTGACCGCTTCCAGAACCAAGATGTCTACAAACGACTTCCTCCAAGCCTTCGATCTAGATACACTTCCCAAGGAAGACATCATCTTTATCCCAGAGGACGACCAATGGCTCACATCATAACAAACACAACCCGCATCGCGATGATCCTCACAGCAACGCTCCTTCTCATCTCCATGACAGCCTGCTCCAAGCCCGCGATCGTCAACGGTAAAGCAGTCGTCGATCTCGATGGCAAGTCATTCACACTCGACATCGTCGCCGACGACGCGACACGCGAACGAGGCCTCGGCGGCATCTCCGAACTCCCCGACAACGGCGGCATGCTCTTCGTCTTCCCCAACTCACGCCTCCGAACATTTGTCATGCGTGATTGCCTCATCGACATCGACATCATCTTTCTCGATCCCAGCGGACGCATCGTCGCGATGCACCACATGCCGACTGAGGGACTCAAAGCCGAGAACGAATCCCCTACCCAATACGAACAACGCCTCAAGCGGTACCCCAGCCGATTCAGCGCCAAGTTTGCCATCGAGATCGATGGCGGCAAGCTCGAAACAATGAATCTCAAAGAAGGCCAGCTCATCAAACTCGATGTCGACTACCTCAAATCAATCGTGCAATAGCCCGCCAGCAACTCACATCAACATCCGTTATCGGTCACTCAGTCCCGGTCATCGGACGCTCGCTGCGGCCTGTGCCACTGGTCTAGTCACTCTGTATCAAACCAACCCCGCATAAAGCATTACACCCTGCCATACAACCGATCCACTCTACACGCGACTATTCAGGCCGCGCTCGGAGGGCTCCCCCATGACTATGCGCCTCACAGGCACATCCCAGCCAAACATCTCCAATGGCCCAATGGTCATCGGAGCTGGTCTAGAAATTATCGATCAGTTCAATCCGGGCTGGTCGCGATCACTCGGAATTCAACTCTCAAAACGCGGACTCGGTCTTCATAATATCCAACTCACCGATCTCATCGAAACAGATCCAAAGACACCAGAAAGCATCTCAAACTCACCCGCAATCATCGTCATCTCAGAGCGAGATCCCGACCGAATCGTCGGAAAGCTCATGGACACCCTCTCTCATCACCACGCCGCAGCCCTCGTGCTGGTCGATAGTAACCGTGCCCACCTCCGCTCGTTCATGCACGCCGAGGGAATCTTGTGTGAACCACTCACAACATCTGCAAACGATGCCGCAATGATCCTCCACACCCTCGCTCAACGCCAGCCCGCCCTCCAACGAATCAACACAGACCTCCGCCTCAGCGAACTCACCATCAATGGTGTTCAATCAGAAGTCGATAAGCTCCACGAAGAACTCCAATCCGCCGCAAGTATCCAGCGAGAATATCTCCCCGAAGGCATTCCCGATATTCACGGCGTAGACCTCGGCATCATCTACCGACCAGCCTCCTATGTCTCAGGAGACATCTACGACATCACCCAACTCGACGAGAACCGCTCCGCATTCTTCCTCGCCGACGCGGTAGGCCACGGCGTCCCCGCCGCACTCATGACCATGGTCATCACGCAAGGGCTCCGAAAAATCGATGGCTCCGGCAAGGACTCAAAGATTGTCGAACCAGCAGAAGCTCTCCGCCGCCTCAACAACACCATGACCCAGCACACCGGTGGAAATGCCCGCTTTGCCACCGCGATGTACGCGGTCTACGACAAATCCAAAAACGAAGTCACCATCGCCGGAGCCGGGCACCCCCCCGCTCTCATCGTCCGCGCCTCAACAGGCGAAACCGACCTGGTCGACTCCCAAGGCCCGCTCCTCGGGATCTTCAGCGATGTTGAGTTCAATCAGACCACCATCACCCTCGAACCGGGCGATGTCCTCGTCTTCTATTCCGATGGATTCGAGGTCGCGTTCCCCAACAACGACGACGACGAACACGAACGCCGCCGCCCAACCCTCACCTATCTATCACGCCTCACCACAGCAGGGAACGACGCAGAGAACCTCGACCAATCGGTCAAAGTCCTCGAAGACAACCTCGATCTGCAGATGGGATCACTCCACCAGCCCGACGACATCACCGCACTCTTCATCGCCCCCAAATCAAAGCGATCCATCGCGACCAACGAACTCGTCAACGACATATCGTCTTCAGCAACATAACCGAGCCCAATCGTATGATCGATCACGCTCTGTCGCGGCAACACACCAAAGTAAATCCCATCCCCCGCATCATGATGCGGGGGTATCTTCGATCTGAACAGACGAAATCGCCGTCAATGTATCCGGCGCAAACAGAAACAGTTTATGGAGTCCGGACACGACCATCACAGACATCACCTCGTCGGTCACAGAGCACAACACCAACCGGTGCCCGCTCTCATCAAGGATCTTCCGGATCCGAAGCAGCTGCGCAATATTCGATGAGTTCACATAACTCACCTCATGAAAGTCCAGCACGATATGAGGCGGAGCTTCCGATCCCTCCACGCGCTCGATCAGCGTCCCCAACTCATCAGACAACGCCGGCTCATCGGCCAGGTTGGCAATCGCGATGTCTGTAGACCAGTCAATGGACATAAGCGTCCGTCCTTCCTAAGGCGTCATCCTCGCCCAACCCCAAAGCCTTAGCCCTGAGCCTTCTCGTTGATAGTACCAGACTCGCCGCCAGGTTCGCCATCAGAATCTTCAGATTCTTCAACCCGAGCCGCAGCAATCACACGATCATCGCCCTTTAGACCCACCACACGCACCCCCTGCGTCCCGCGACCGATCCGTGAGATCGAATCCACAGCCATACGCACAAGCAATCCACCACGCGAGATCACGACCGCATCATCCGAGTCATAGACCCCAAGTGAAACAACAGCCTTGCCATTGCGGGCAGTAATCTTGATGTCACCGCGACCCTTGCCGCCCCGCGACTGGCTCCGCATCGGGCCATTCTCCGGTGCAACACGGTACTCATCAACAAGCGTCCGCTTGCCGTACCCGTTCTCACAGATCGTCAGCACACTCAGCCCGCGATCAATCGCGTCACTCGCGGTATGCCGAACCTCAGAATCTTCATCATCGGTCACCATCGGCACCCGAACAATCCCGACGATCTCAGCATCCGACCCGAGTTCAATACCCTTGACCCCCGCCGCCGAACGACCCATTAGCCGGACATCCTGCTCATTGAACCGGATCGACATCCCGTTAGACGAGATCAGCATGATGTCATCAACACCCGTCGTCAAACGGACATTAAACAACGCATCGCCGTCCTTCAAACCAACCGCAATCAAACCAGAACGATTCACATTCCGGTATTCCTTCAGCGCCGTCCGCTTGACGATCCCGCCACGCGACACAAAGGTCAGGAAGTGCGACCCGGACTCAAAGTCCTTGATCGCTCTGTACGCACAAGTCCGCTCGCCGGCTTTGAGATCAATGTAGTTGATGATCGGCCGCCCCTTGCTCGTCCGCGTCATCTCAGGGAGCTCGTACACCTTGAGTTTGAATACCCGACCAGAATCCGTGAAGCACAGCAGATCGTCGTGCGTCGAAGCAACAAACAGGTGCTCGATAAAGTCATCATCCTTCGAGTCTGATGCCTTGATCCCCTTACCCCCGCGTGCCTGCGCCCGGTAGGTCTCCAGCGGCACCCGCTTGACATACCCCTGGTGCGAGATCGTCACCGCCATGTCCTGTTCCTGGATCAATGCCGCGATATCAATATCACCAGCAGCATCCTCGATCGAGGTCAAACGGTCACGACCAAACTTGGCCTTCATCTCTTCGCAATCTTCGACGATGATGTCCAGGATCATCCGGTGATTCGCAAGGATCGCTTCGTAGCCCTCGATCTCAATAACGAGTTCAGAATATTCCTTAACCAACCGCTCGATCTCAAGGCCAACAAGCTGGATCAACCGCATCGCGCCGATCGTCTCGGCCTGCACCCGCGTGAGCAAGGTCCCGCCCTTGGTGTCTGCCTGACGAACCATCTCCATCAACCGCTGCGGGATCACCGCAGCCGCCGGGTGATCGCTCGGGATCGTGTACTTCCGCTCCATAAGCTTGCCGATCGCTTCTTCACGCGTCTTGGAAGCCTTGATGAGCTTGATGATCTCGTCAATATCCACAACAGCGTAGATCATGCCCTCGAGCACATGCGCCCGCTTCTTGGCCTCGCGGAGCAGGTGCTGCGTGCGCCGGGTAATCACCTCAACACGGTGATCCACATAACACTCCATCATCTGCTTGATGCCCATCGTCCGAGGCTGACGGTTCACAAGCGCGATATTGATAATCGAGAAGGTCTGCTGCAGAGGTGTACATTGGTACAACTGGTTCTCAACAACCGCCGGATCCGCACCCTTCTTGAGCTCTATCACAATCCGCGTCTGAGCATTACGCCCCGACTCATTGCGGACATCGGCAATGTCAGTAATCCGCTCGTCCTTGACCGCATCAACGATTTTTTCAACAAGCGAGTTCTGCACAAGCGAATAAGGAATCTCATCAACCACAAGCTGGTCGCGCCCCTTGCGCATCTCTTCGACATGCACATTGCCGCGAACAGTCACACGCCCGCGCCCAGAGGTGTACGCCTCCATAATCCCCTTACGACCAAGAATCCGGCCACCGGTAGGGAAGTCAGGCCCCTGCACACCACGCCGAACAACATTCCCGCCCTCATCGAGCTCGTCGGTCATGAGTTCCATCAACTCGATCTCAGGCTTGTTGACAAGCCGAACAATCGAATCCAGAATCTCCGTCGGGTTATGAGGCGGCAAACTCGTCGCCATCCCCACCGCGATCCCCATACCACCATTGACAAGCAAGTTCGGGAACTTGCCCGGAAGCACCGTTGGCTCAAGCAAGCGATCGTCATAGTTGGGAATAAAATCGACCGTAGACAGTTTCAGGTCCTGCATCATGTCCATCGAAGCGTGCGTCATCCGCGCCTCGGTGTACCGCATCGCCGCTGGAGGATCACCATCAATCGAACCAAAGTTCCCCTGAGGCTGAACCATCGGCGTATTCATTTTCCACTTCTGCGCCATCCCGACCATCGTCGGATAGATCACCGACTCACCGTGCGGGTGGTAGTTACCAGATGTGTCGCCACAAATTTTCGCACACTTGAGGTGCTTCTTGTTGGGGCGTAGGTTGAGATCATTCATCGCGACCAAAATGCGCCGCTGCGAGGGCTTGAGACCATCACGAACATCGGGGAGTGCCCGGTCCATGATCGTGCTCATCGCGTAGGTCAGGTACGAGTCCTGAAGCTCACGCTCGATGTCAAGATCAAGGACCACCCCACCATTGACAGGCGCGTTGGCGGACTCTGACTGATCGGCATCGCCGCTCGGCGGTGTAGTTCCTTGATCGTCGCTCATAAATCATTATCTCCACCCCCCAAAGTGGTCTTCAGCACTCTTCAAACCCTCGGTCATGGGCCATAGATTCTGCTGATTTTTGGGGATGCGAATCATAGGCACGCACCCATTTTTAAACCCTAAAAACACCCCAAAATAGAATCAATTGCATGTGACCAAAACCCCTGTATCCACAGGCGTTTACACCCATAGTTACCTTGTTTTTCTATGGCTGCTGAGCTGGCATTGGCCGAGCCCCGACCTCCTTGATCGACCGCTCAAACTCCACCGCGCCCAGAAGTGCGATCGCGCTCCACGCAGGACTCACCTTCCATTCCCAAAGCGACTCCCGGACCCCCCCGATACACCGATCCGGAGCACGCGAAACAAACCCGCTCCGCTCGTCCATCACAAGCTGGTCCACAAACCGCATCGCAAGCGCCACCCGTCCGATCTCACCCGCCATCGCTCCATCAGCAATCGTCCCAGGCGTCAGCCGCTCATCGCCGAGCATCGAACACACCATCGCAATCGGACGCAAATTCCCGCTCGTCGGCAGTGCGTTGCTCCCTGTCGTAAACACCACCGCCCCAACAAAGTCACGGTCACGCCAATCCAGATCCGATTTCTTGAGCTGATATTCCCACATTCGGTTCCTCATCTGCCCGAGCGCACCAGCCGCAGGAACCTCGCTTGCCCCCTCAGCAAGCTCCAACTCTGCCCATCCAAGGAAGGGCATCTGCCCCACCAACTGCCCCTGAGTCGTGTCCTGAAACACCGCCCGCACAGCCCGAAGTGCATGCTGATTCTCCGCTCGCACGAGCGCCCACGATACCAGCCCCCAAGCGGGCACCGGGACCGAATCCGAAAATCCATCAATCGGCGAGTACAACCCCGCCAAGGTCACCGAGCAACCCTCCTTCAGGCGCAGCATATCTTCATCCCCCCCCGCCCAAAGTTCCCCCTCCTCAAGATACGACAACGCAATCACACAAGCCGCGCTCCCGATCCCATCCTCCCAAGGCGATTGCTCCCCAGGCTGGACAGCCCCCAAATCTTTCAAAATCATCAACGCCCGCTCTCGGCTCGCAAGATGGATCGGCTCCCGCCCCATCTTGGCAAACCGCAGCAACGCCGTCGCCACAATCCCCTGCTCATACACAGACGCAACCTCAGGCGATGCACGCCCGCTCACCACATCCCGCGCCCCCACCATCCCAAACCGCTCGCTCCCAGGCCAACGCTGCGCCATCAAATACCCCGCGATCCGCTCGCCCATATCCCGCACCGACCGCATCCCCACACTCGATCCCTCGATCACCCGCCCCCCCCGATCCAGAAAGACCCCCCCAAGACCGGCCCCGCCCTGAGCAATCCAGACAGGCTCACAACGCCCAAAACGGTAACCCCGTCCAATCAACTCCTCGATCGACGCCAGCGCCATCCCCCCATCACCAGAAAGCACCGTCGCCATCGAGTACGCCGAAGTCTCCACATCCAGCCCCAGCGTGATCATCTCATCAGGCGTCATCACCTCGGCCTGCTCCCCAAGCCACATCACAAGCCCGTGCACACCCGGTGATAGCCCGAGCCCCGGAAGCTCCAGCGACGCCTGCCCCATAGGCACCACCCGATCAACAAGCTCAACACTCAGCACCACACGCGACCCGATCGACGCCCATTCATCATCCAAAGGCTCAAGATCAGACTTCGCCCGAACCCACGCCCGCCCTTGCGCCATTGCCCCCCTCGCAGCAAGCACAATACTCTCCGCATCAGCATCCTCACGGACCACCTGCCCCCGCCCGATGACCTGCCCGTCGAGCCGAAGCGTCACCGAAGCGCACGCCAGCACCGGGAGCCCCTCAAGGCTCTCTTGAGAAACATCCCAGCCCCGGACCCACCCATCCACTGCCTTATATACATCCATCGCACGAGCCGCATCAAGTTCCTGCGCCGCTGCATGACCCGGTCCGAGAACCGAAAGACACGACAGCGCCAGCACCGGAAGCGTTCGCCCAAAGCCCCCCATCTTGCCCACACCGCACGCCTGTCCCCGTCCGAGAACCGAAACTTGCACTTTGAGCAACGATCTTGCTTCACTTGGTTGCTTTGACCTTGCACAAAACCCTGCACGTGGTACCTTTTGGCTATACAACTGAAAAAAGGATTTACAAATGAACAGCATCGAACTCATCTTTACCTTGAATGATCTCCGCAAGCGTGTCGCCATCCTCAGCCTCCTCTGCTTCGTCGCTCTCTGCTAGTACACCATACCCGAACCATCAGCGATGCCTTTGCGGGACAGAGGCACCACGCTCAATCATTGGTTTATATCCGCCACCAGACATCATTGGTTGCAATCCGATCCTGCTCCGCTGGGAACTCACTAAAAAAACACCCCGGTCCATTGCTGACCGGGGTGTGTCGTTTTTAGAGATGTCAATCGGTTTTCGGCAAGGAAGCTCGTTAGAGCGTGATCTTGTCGGTACCCATCGAGCCGTGATCGTCCATGCCGCCGCGTGATGGCGATCCGCCACCCATGCCGCCCATGCCACCACCGCCGCCGCCGCCTTCGCCGCCGCCGGATTCGCCCAGATCACCCGAATCGCCCCACTGGGCACGCTTGAGTGACAGGCCGATCTTGCGATCGTCGATGTCCACGCGGAGGATCTTGACTTCCAGCTCCTCGTCAATAGCAACAACATCCTGCGGGTTCTCGATCTTGTGATCGGCCAGCTCGGAGATGTGCAGCAAGCCTTCGAGATCATCCTCAAGCTCGACGAAGACTCCGAAGTTGGTGATCTTGGTGACCTTGCCCTTGACGACCATACCAGGCTGGTACGCACCAGGGATCGCATCGACCCATGGGTCCTCGGTCAACTGCTTGATACCGAGCGAGATCCGTTGCTTGTCGCGATCGACTTCGAGCACAACGCACTGGACCTCGTCGTTCTTAGAGTACAACTCGTTTGGATGCGTGACCTTCTTAGTCCACGACATGTCGCTGATGTGCAGCAAGCCGTCGATGCCGGGCTCGATCTCAACAAACGCGCCGTAGTTGGCAAGGTTGCGGATCGCGCCAGTAACGATGGTCCCCGGAGGGTACTTCTCGGAAACGAGTTCCCAAGGGTTCACTTCGACCTGCTTCATGCCAAGCGAGATCTCTTGCTTGTTCTTGTCGATCTCGAGAACAACCACTTCGATCTCATCGCCCGGATTGACGATCTCGCTCGGGTGATTGACGCGGCGGGTCCATGACATCTCGGAGATGTGCACGAGCCCTTCGATGCCCTCATCCAAACGGATAAACGCGCCGTACGACATGATGTTGACGACCTCGCCCTTGATCCGTGAACCAACAGGGAACTTGGCCTCGATCTCTTCCCAAGGGGAAGACTCGGTCTGCTTGAGACCAAGAGCGATCTTTTCTTTCTCGTGATCGATGTTGAGAACCTTGACCTCAATCTTGTCATCGATGCGGAGCATCTCAGACGGGTGATTGATCCGGCCCCAAGACATATCGGTGATATGCAGAAGCCCGTCGATGCCGCCAAGGTCAACAAACGCACCGAAATCGGCGATGTTCTTGACGGTGCCCTTGACGATCTGACCCTCTTCGAGGGTCGACATCAAGCGACGCTTCGCGTCTGAACGCTCGGTCTCAACAAGACGACGACGCGAGATCACAATGTTGCGACGCTCGGTATCAATCTTCAGAATCTCCGCACGGATCTTCCGGCCAACAAACTCATCAAGATTATGCGGGCGACGGATGTCAACCTGCGATGCAGGCAAGAACACAGGCACACCGATGTCAACGAGCAAACCGCCCTTGATCTTCCGGAGCACCATACCCTCAACAACATCCTCTTCCTTAGTAGTATCAACAATCCGCTGCCAAGCGATCTGGCGATCAGCCTTCCGCTTGGACAACTCGATGATGCCCTCGGAGTTCTCGATCGACTCGAGGAGAACATCAACCTCATCGCCGATTTTCAGCGAAGGCATATCCTCAAACTCTTCGCGAGCGATCAAGCCCTCACTCTTCAGGCCGACATCAACAACGACATCATCGCCAGCAAAGCCGATGACGGTGCCCTTGATCAGTTTGCCAGAGGTCAGGTCGCGAGCCTGGTCAGCAAGAATCGAATCCATCTGGTCTTCGGTGCCTGTGACTTCGCCAAAGGCCTCGCCCAGAAGTGCCATCGTTTCATCATCGTTAATCCCGAGTGAAGCGATTAGAATCTCATCGATCATATTGTGTAGTTCCTTCCCTGCCCGCATCGCGGACAGCTCGACCGTGGTCTGGAATTGCTGGCCTAGCAATCCCGTCCTCGATCACCACCAAGCCCTCATCAAATAAGGACGACCGGCGGGTGTTTCCAATGGAAACGCTTAGGGTTCAGTTGTCACTCGAACAGACCATCTGTCAGAGCGCACAGGCCAATCCGCACCCTCTGGATCCAAAGCGTGATGCGGGAGGAAAGGATAGAGCCCACAGAGCACACAGAAAACCTTTCAGGGCAGAGTTTTAGACAATTTGCTCACTTCCCCCATACCCTCACCAAACCCAGCCCAAAACCCTCAAATGCAACCCTCGATTTTCTATAAAGATTCATCCCCCAATGCAACAAAAAATAGGCCTCATAACCTCCCAGCGGGGGTATCATTCAATCCCGGCGGCTTGTGTTCTCAGCCGTCCTCTGACGATGGGCAGCTCGTCATTGGATCTGTGCGATCGGGATGCTGCGTCACTCAGGCGTATATCGCCCGCCCGGATGATACCGGACGCATGACTGGATGCCAAAACCATGACTGCAACAGCAACCACTGAACTACCTCGCGGATCGGTCACTCAAGAGCTGGGCTTCCCAGACGACCCAAACAACCTCTACACCCAGACCGTCAACACGATGCTTGTTGCCGCTGACGCGGTCAACCTCAAACACCGGACCCGCATCATCCTCGCTCAACCAAAGAACGAGATCATGGTTCACTTCCCAGTCAAAATGGATGACGGCCACCACAAACTCTTCAAAGGCTACCGCATCCAGCACAACAACGCCTGCGGCCCATACAAAGGCGGCTTCCGCTTCCACCACGATGTTCACCTCGACGATGTCAAATCACTCGCCTTCCTCATGACCATGAAGTGTGCAGTCGTCCGCATCCCATTCGGCGGCGGCAAGGGCGGCGTCAAAGTCAACACCCGCGACCTCTCCCACGGCGAACTCCAACGACTCACCCGCCGCTACTGCAGCGCCATCATGGATCAAATCGGTCCAGATGTTGACATCCCCGCACCAGATGTCGGCACCACCGCCGAAATCATGGGCTGGTTCGCAGACACCTACATGATGTCCTCCTCGCACCAACACCACGACGCTCTCCGCGTCGTCACCGGTAAACCAGTCGAGTTCGGCGGCTCAGAAGGCCGACTCAAAGCAACCGGTCAGGGCGTCGCAGACACCCTCGCAGAAATGCTCCCAGGCGTAGGCATCTCCGTCAAGGGCATGAAGGTTTCGCTCCTCGGGTTCGGTAATGTAAACGGCTGGGCCGGCCAGATCCTGCAGGACATGGGTGCCACAATCATCGCTGTTGCCGACCACACCGGATTTATCCGGAATGACAACGGCATCGATTGTAAAGCGCTCTACGCCCACAACATGAAGACCGGCGGCATCGCAGGTTTCGAAGGCGTAGATGTCATCGACGAAGAAACCTTCTACCGCACCACCGTCGATGTATTCATCCCCGGTGCTCTCGAACAGATGATCAAAGAGAAGCAAGCAGACTGGCTCGACTGTAAAGTCATGGCTGAATCAGCGAATGCTCCTTGTGATCCATCGGGCGAACGCAAGCTCGACGAAAAAGGCATCGAGGTCATCCCCGCCATCCTCGCAAACGCGGGCGGCGTAACCGTATCCTACTTCGAATGGGTACAGAACAAGAACGCAGTCACCTGGTCCGCAGAGCAGGTCGACCGCGAGCTCAACCGCCACATGGTCGTTGCAGCACAGCGTACCCTGGCGCGACGCAATGAACTCAAGTGTTCACTCCGTACCGCAGCCTTCGCATCAGCACTCGACCACATCGGCGATGTCTACAAAGTCCGCGGCATCTTCCCATAAACCGTCCGCAACCAACAACAAAAACACGCCCCTCGGGGCGTGTTTTTTTATGCCTACATTCAATCAGATCGGATTACCCTTCGCTGCCCGCCGCCTGCGAATACCGACGCAACAACTCAACAATCCTCGGCTGCTGACGCTCGATCCGCAACGACCGACGCATCGCATCAACCGCACGCTCCCGAGAACTCCCATCAGTCTTCCCATTCCAAAGATAGTTATTGAGTTCACACACTGCAATACCGTTCAATGCCGCGTAGTGATTCGGATCAAGGTCCGCCGATGAGTTAAACGCCGACAGCGCATCCTCATACCGACGCAACCTGAAATACCCAGACCCCAACCGCTCGTACGCAATCGTGTCAGGCTGGATCAGCACCAACTGCTCAAGAGCCCCCACCATCTCCGCGTACCGCTGGAGCTGATTCAATGAATCAGCAAGATTCAACAGCAAACCAGTCCCCGGCGCTTCGAGCATATCGGCGGCCTGCTGATACTCAACAATCGCATCCTCATGCTGGTCCATCGCAGCATACACATTCCCAAGATGCATCCGCGCCCGCCCGCTCGGAGGATCAGCCCGCACCGCACGCTGAGCATAAGGAGCCGCCTGTTCCGCGTATCCACTCTCAAGGTGCACAATCGACAGCCCAAGATTCGCATCAAACGCGCCAGGCCGGATCGACAACGCACGCAGATACGCACGCTTGGATTCCTCAAGCGAACCCAGCTTATGAAGCACGCTCGCATGCCGATACTGTGCTAGATAGTTGCGAGGCTCGTTCCGAACCGCCGCCGCGTACTTCCGCTCGGCCTGCTCAAACTGCCCCAGCTCAACATATATATCACCCGACTCAATGTACGCCCGCGTGAACCGGGGGTTGTACGCGATCGCCCGCTCGAGTTCCTGCAACGCAGCTTCGAGGTTCCCGCCCGACTGCAACTCCACCGCCCGAGCAAGACTCTGCTCTTCGCGCGTTCTAGGCGAGGACAGGTTTATCATCGGCTCCGAACCCTGCGGCGCAACATTCGTCCCGCCACCTGCATCCGTAGAACGCTCGTCAATAATCTCCATCACCGCCTGATCCAATGTCTCTTGCTCATCGGCATCCCGAGCCGCAATCTCGTCAGCCGTGAGTGGGCGTTGCTCCTGGGTCCACTCGGTTTGCGTCGGCTGTGTTCTCACCGGCTGGGGCTCCTCTGCCGCCTGCCTAGATTGCATCGACTCAATCTGCCTCGCCTCACGCTCGGCAGCCTTGTTTGCCCGGTGCTTCTGCACAGCCTTGCACCCCCCAGCACTGCTCATCAGCATCGCTGCGGAAATCGCAGCACCAATGGTCAAGGTTCTCGTGGTCAACGCTCTAGAAATATTGAGATCAGTTCTGTGCATCATGGCCCATCCTATTCACCCAGTTACCCGCGTACACTCGCTAAAGGAGTTCTGCAGTGCAATCATCTTCCCCAATCAAACCGCTCGAATCCCGCATCGCCCTCATCACCGGTGCCTCCGCAGGCATCGGACGCGACTGCGCCCACCATCTCGCCTCATTAGGCGCCAGGCTCATCCTCAACGCCCGAAGACAGCAGAATCTCATCGAACTCACCAACGAGCTCAACGAGAGCTATCCAACAAACGATGCCTCCACCCGATCTACCTTCGTAGCAGGTGATGCCGCCGATCAGTCCACTATCGACGAAATGATGGCCGCAACAGCACTTCTAAGCCCCAAGGACACCCAAGAGAGCCCAGATATCGTCATCGTTAACGCCGGACGAGGCCTCAACGGCTCCGTCATGACCTCAGACACCGACCAATGGGAAGAAATGGTCCGCACCAACCTCATCGGAGCCGCAAGACTCATCCGAACCGCCGGAAACGCCCTCCAAGAACTCCAAGAATCCCGCAACTGGCCAGAGCACCCCGCCGACCTCGTTATCCTCGGCTCCACCGTCGGACGACACATCTCCCCATTCTCCTCAATGTACGGATCAACAAAGTTCGCCGTCAACTCTCTCGCCGAAGCCGCCCGCAGAGAACTCGGCCCCAAAGGCGTCCGCGTCTCGCTCATCGAACCAGGAATCGTCAAATCAGAGTTCCAGCAAGTCGCCGGCTACGACGAGAACAAGTTCGGAGACCTCATGGACACCATCTCCCCCGTCCTCTCCCCAATGGACATCGCGAGAACCATCGGCTTCATCATCTCCCAACCCGCCGGCATGCACATCTCCGATGTCGTCATCCGATCAACGCGTCAGGAATATCCGTGAACCAAACCCCATCGGTCATACCCGATGCTAACCATGCTCCATATCAACTACCGTTGAACCCGCACGATTTCAAACTCGCAATCCAGCGTGGACTTGGACGGATCTACCAGCACGCCACTCAATATGGCCTAGAGGGTATGGAAGATGCAGTTGTTCATGCGTGCACGCACAACCTTCGATACGACACCCAATGCGAAGATGCCTCCCAAGATTGGCTGATCAACATCATCCAAAGCGCCAACGCTCAAGACCGCATCTTCCCACGCATCCTCGATCACATCGAATCAACCCTAGCAAATGCATCTGCAGATGATGAAGAAATCCCCCGCTACTACTTCGCTGGAATGCTCCTAGAGATCGCCAATGTTGGCATATCTCGTGCACGAGAGCTGCTCTACAAACTTTTAATAACTCCAGCCGCCGGATATGACACTCCACCTGGCGCAGACGAAGTCATCTCACTAGATGGAAAAGATGGTCTGGCCCATGTATTTGAACAACTAGCCAGTCTTTTAAATCGGGATCAACTCGAACAATGGACTGTCGGTCTGTGCTTAAGTCATTACGACGAACAACACTCAGAAGGCGATGGACTCATACTCCTATCAGAATGGTCAAGAGTTAACGAAGAGCTTTCAAGCCTCCTCGAGTTTTACCAAACTGAAAATCCCTCTCGCCCTACTTGCATAGAGTCGAACTCCGAGCAAGATTTTCAACCAGGGCTAGGAGACTACCGGTCTCTCCCTCAGTTTTTGGATCGTTCCACACGAAAGAAAGACGCTATCCGCTTCCGTGATACCACCGCCGAAGATGTCATCAGTTGGGTTAACAAAGCACCGGATAACAACTATGGCGCATGGATTCGCCGATGGGGCCGGCATGCTCCGAAAGATGAAACTCTAACGATCACATCCGAGATTCTTCGAGAAACAAACCCCAACCATATCCATAAATATCTCATGGCTTTCACGCAACACTGCCCATTGCCATTCATTGATTGCCGCTTGCTCGCTCTCGTAGATAACCCAAGTGAAAAGGTTCGTTGGAAGTCTTATCAAGCACTCGCTACATGCAACCAATCAGACATCCGCGAACTCGCGTTCACGAAACGAACCCGCGAGAATCTCACCGAGGGCTCACTCTACCTTTTCACCTCAAGCTACCAGCCGGGTGATCATGCCGTGATCGAGGAAGCCCTCTTCCTTACAGATGACCACCATGACCTCCACACCATCGGCTTCTCGCTGCTCGACATTTTCAAAGAACGGAATACTCCAGAATCACTCAACTCGATGCTCTATCTCTACGAGCACGGCCCCTGCATGAACTGCAGATTTCATGCGATAGAGATTATGCATAAAGCCGGGCTCATTCCCGATTGGGTTTCTCAGGAAGCAATGCACGATGCAGATGGCTCAATCAGAGAACTGATCACAGGATCAGAAGACATCTAATTTCAAACTCACCGCCCAAGAAAATGCCCCGGCACTTCCCCATGATCCGCGCGGATCACTGAACGGATACCCCCCCGCCCCTTCCAGTTCGTCTCGATCTGCAACCACACCGGATCAATCGCCTTGACCAGATCCTCGCGGATCGTGTTGGTCACCGCTTCAAAGAAACTCCCCTTATTGCGGAACGAGTGGTAGTACAGCTTCAAACTCTTGAGCTCGATGCACTCCCCCCCATCCTTCGCCGCCCGAGGCTCATACCGCAGACTCACCACACCAAAGTCCGGGTGACCCGTAATCGGGCACACACTCGTAAACTCCTCAGCGATGTGCTCGATCACAAACGGCGTATCCGACGGGGTCTCAAAGAGTTCCAATAGTGTTACATCAGCCATAAGCCCAGCCTAGGCGCACTCCCCCAAGCTCTTATAAAACACTACAAAAAAAGGGCACCCCGCAAAGGATGCCCTTGAAATATTTACTGTATCCGAAGACTTATCAGCCCTCGGCGCCGGTCTCGGCAGGTGATTCGGTCGAAGGCTCGCCGCCCACGATCACATCGCGGATCTCGACCTGTGGACTGTCACCACCGACCTCACCGCCAACTTCACCAACCCCGACCTCTGCGGTCTCAAGCTGACCCTCGCCCATAAGCTCGGCCTCGAGTTCCGCCTCGTCGTAGTACTCGTCGTCCATCATGGATTCCTCGAGTTCTTCCGGGCTCACCAGCGTCTTGACGCGGATGTCCTGGTACTTGCGGAATCCTGTACCAGCAGGGATCAGGTGACCCAGCAGCACGTTCTCCTTAAGACCAATCAGCTCGTCCTCAGCACCTCGGAGCGAAGCCTCGGTAAGCACCTTGGTCGATTCCTGGAACGATGCACCAGACAAGAACGACTCGCTCGACAACGCAGCCTTGGTAATACCAAGAAGCAGCGTACGACCAGCCGCAGGACGCGCCCGCTTGGTCTTGGCAATCTCGCCGCCCTCAGCCTCCGCCTTCGCGTTGGCTTCCTTGACCTCGTCCTTCGGGTACAACTCGCCCATGCGCAGCGGGGTCGTCCCAACATCGGTCACCTTGAGCATGCCCGCCATCTCGTTGTTCTTCGAACGGAACTTGAACTTGTCAACAACATCATGCGGGAGCATGTCGGTGTCACCAATGTTCTCAACCCGGACTTTCCGAAGCATCGAAGAAAGAATCAGCTCGATGTGCTTGTCATTAATCGGCACACCCTGAGCACGGTACACATTCTGTACCTCGTCAAGCATGTACTGCCACAGAACCTCTTCGCCCTTAATCCGTAGGATATCGTGCGGGATCTGAGGCCCTTCGGTCAATGAATCGCCCGCAGTGACAAAGTCACCCGCATGCACAAGCAACGCCTTGTCATTAGGAACATGGTGATCCTTCTCAATCCCTGAATCAGAGACAATGCGGATCGTCATCTTGCCCTTACGCTTATCAGAATAAATCTCAATAACACCAGAGATCTCCGCCATTACAGCGGGCTCCTTAGGCTTGCGAGCCTCGAAGATCTCCGTCACACGAGGGAGACCACCAACGATGTCCGCACTACCCGCAGCCGAACGCGGCTGACGAGCAATCATGTGCCCAGACCCGATCACTTCACCATCGGCAACCTCAAGACGAGCCTTCGCAGGCAAGTAATGGAAGTCGAGGATGTTGCCTTCGCTGTCAACAATGTTGATCTGAGGGTGCTTATCACCCTTGTGCTCGATGACGACAAGCGCCTTCTGACCACGACCAGCATCCTCTTCACGAACAGTCTCGCCAATCTCAATATCAACAAACTGAACCGTACCAGGCTTCTCAGCCAAAGTAGGCGTCCGGTGCGGATCCCACTTGATCATGTCAGAACCGCGCTTGATCGTGTCACCATTCTTCACATAGATAAATGCACCGTAAGGCACCTTCGTCTTCTCAAGTTCCTTGCCCGACTCATCAAGAATCGCAAGCTCGCCGTTCCGCTTGAGTGATACGCGGCATTCATTGCCGTCCTCGTCCTTCACGGTCACTTCATTACAGTCGCGGATCTCAACAACACCGTTGTTCAGTGCACGATACTCGGTATCAAGAATATCACGGGTACCAATACCACCAGAGTGGAAGGTACGCATCGTCAACTGAGTACCAGGCTCACCAATCGACTGAGCACCAATAATGCCCACGGCCATGCCCTCTTCGACAAGCTTGCCGGTCGACATGTCCATGCCGTAATCAAGTGCCGAACACCCAGTAAACGATTCAGAGGTCAACGGGCTGCGGACCAGAAGCCCGTCCATCCCGATCTCTTCGATCCGCTTGGAGGCTTCCTCGGAAATCATCTCGTTGGCATCAACGATCTTGTCTCCAGAAATCGGATCCATAACCGCATTAACAGAAACACGACCAAAGATCTGCTCGCTCAATGGAACATCAATCTGCTCGCCCTTGTAAATCGCACGCTTCATCAGACCGCGACGGCTGCCACAGTCATGCTCGCCGATGATCACCGATTGGGCAACATCACAGAGCTTACGCGTCAGGTAACCAGAGTCCGCGGTCTTGAGAGCCGTATCCGCCAGCCCCTTACGAGCACCGTGTGTCGAAGAGAAGTACTCAAGAATGTGCAGCCCCTCGCGGAAGTTCGCACGAATCGGAGTCTCGATAATCTCGCCCGATGGCTTGGCCATCAAACCACGCATACCAGCAAGCTGCTGCATCTGCGAAACATTACCACGAGCACCAGAGTCACTCATCAGGTACACAGGATTGAGGAACGCAGTGCCCTCCTTCTCCTTGATACCAGCGTACGAACCGTCAGGATGACGACGATCGTTCTTAAGTGTCTCGATCAACTTGACTGTCAACTCTTCACGACAGTGCGACCAGATGTCAAGCAGCTGGTTGTAGCGTTCGCGTTCGGTGATGATACCACGGTCGTAGTTCTTCTCTACGCGGGTCACCTTCGACTGAGCCGCATCAAGAATCTCAGGCTTCTCGTCGGGGATACGAAGGTCGGTCACCGAGAAACTCAGCCCAGCAATCGTTGCCTGCTTGAAACCGATTTCCTTCATGTTGTCAAGGATATTAATCGTCTCGGCGCGTCCACAATACTCGTAAGTATCATCAATCACTCGGGCACAGCCCTTCTTACCGATCGAACAGTTGTAGAACGGCATCCCGTCACCAAGAATCTCGGAGAACAGGATACGACCAATAGTGGTCACCAAACGACCGTGCTCTGGCATCGGTTCGGTCGCGCCCTTCTCGCTCTTGACAAGCATGCTGAACCCGCCAAGCCGTACACTGATCGGCTCATGGATATCAATCTTGCCGTTGTCATACGCAAGAATCGCCTCGTGCCGATCCTTAAACCGGGGCACATCTTTCTCGTTTGTCTTTTCAATATCAGCAAGCGTCGTGGTGATGAAGTACACACCCATCACGATGTCCTGCGATGCGTTAATAATCGGAGCACCATTGGCAGGCGAGAACACGTTGTTCGTCGAAAGCATCAGCACATGAGCCTCAGCCTGAGCCTCTACGGACAACGGCAGGTGAACCGCCATCTGGTCACCGTCAAAGTCAGCATTAAACCCACCACACACCAATGGGTGCAGACGGATCGCATTGCCCTCAACAAGCACAGGCTCAAACGCCTGAATACCCATACGGTGAAGCGTCGGTGCACGGTTGAGCATGACAGGATGCTGGTAGATCACCTCTTCAAGGATGTCCCAGACCTCAGCGTCACGACGCTCAAGCATTCTCTTGGCGCTCTTGATCGTATCAGCCAACCCGTGCTCCTTGAGCTTCCGGATAATGAACGGCTGGAACAACTCAAGCGCGATCTTCTTAGGAAGACCACACTGGTTAATCTTCAGACTCGGACCAACAACAATCACCGAACGAGCAGAATAATCCACACGCTTACCAAGCAGGTTCTCGCGGAAGCGGCCCTGCTTGCCCTTGATCATGTCAGTCAATGATTTGAGTGCACGCGAGGATGAACCAAGCACCGGACGACGACAACGGTTGTTATCAAACAACGCATCGACCGCCTGCTGAAGCATCCGCTTCTCGTTCCGGATAATCACTTCTGGAGCATTCAGATCCATCAGCTTCTTGAGCCGATTGTTCCGGTTGATGATGCGACGGTACAGATCATTCAGGTCACTGGTCGCAAAGTTGCCCGATTCGAGCAGCACAAGCGGACGCAGATCGGGCGGGATCACGGGGATCACATCCATCACAAGCCAAGCCGGATCATTCTCAGAATGACGGACCGCTTCAACCAGCTTGAGCCGTTTGGCGTAGTCCTTGGTCTTCTGCTTGGACCGCGTCGCCGCAAGACCCGCACGGATCTCATCAGCCTCGGCATCAAGATCAAGCATCTCGATAAGCGAACGGATCGCCTCAGCACCCATCTCAGCACGGAACTCATTGCCGTACTGCTCAAGGGCCGCGCGGTGCTCGTCCTCAGTCAGAACCTGCTTAAAGGTCAGCTCGGTATCACCTGGCTTGGTGACAACATAGTCCTGGTAGTAAATAATCTTCTCAAGATCCGAGGTCTTCATACCAAGCAGCGTTCCAAGACGCGAAGGCATGGACTTAAAGAACCAGATGTGCACGCCCGGCGAAGCCAGGTTGATGTGCCCCATCCGCTTACGACGGACACGCGAGTGAGTCACCTTGACACCACAACGGTCACAGATGTAACCCTTGTACTTGGTGCCCTTGTACTTCCCACACGAACACTCGTAATCCCGCTCAGGACCAAAGATCCGCTCGCAGAACAACCCGTCCTTCTCAGGACGGTATGTCCGGTAGTTAATAGTCTCAGGCTTCTTCACCTCACCATACGACCACGCACGGATGTCGTTCGGAGATGCAAGTGTGATTTTCACACTCGAGAAGTCATTTACACGATCAAATACGCTTTCGCTCATATCAGTTTCTCCCGTCAAGGAGTGAATGTTCTCTTCTAAACAACACGATTCGTGCGGGCCTCATGCCCGCATCAGGATCAACCCTTTAAAGCCGGCTTTACAACAAGCTCCCGCCTTCGAGTTGTTTCTTCTCCAGTGTCAGGTTCATACCCAAGCCCTTAAGTTCGTTGCAAAGCACATCAAACGCCACAGGCATTCCTGCCTCCAGCTTATTGGTGCCCTTGACCATCGACTCATAAATCTTGGTACGACCTTCAACATCATCAGACTTCACAGTCAACAACTCCTGCAAGATATACGAAGCCCCGTACGCCTCAAGCGCCCAGACCTCCATCTCACCAAACCGCTGACCACCCGTCCGTGCCTTACCACCCAGCGGCTGCTGAGTAATAAGCGAGTATGGACCCGTCGCACGAGCATGGATCTTGTCATCGACAAGGTGATGCAGCTTGAGCAGGTACATAAACCCAACGGTCGTCCGCTGCTTAAACGCCTCGCCTGTGCGGCCGTCATACAACTGGATCTTTCCGCCGGCAGGCATCTCCGCAAGCAACTCGCGATGGTGCGGCCAAGTCCCGTTCTCTTCGCAGCCTGCCCAGCGATCACGAACATACTGGTTCGCTTCGTCGAGCGCTTGATGAATCTCAGCCTCGGTACACCCGTCAAACACAGGGGTGACCGCTTGGAAACCAAGAACCTGAGCAGCCCAACCAAGGTGCGTTTCAAGAATCTGACCAACATTCATCCGAGACGGAACACCCAACGGATTGAGCATCACATCAACAGGAGTCCCGTCGTCCATGAACGGCATGTCCTCTTCAGGAACCACACGGGCAATCACACCCTTGTTCCCGTGACGACCAGCCATTTTGTCACCAGCAGACAATGTCCGCTTCGACGCGATATAAACCTTGACCATCTCAAGAACACCGTTTGGCAACTCGTCGCCACGCTTCATATGCGCGACCTTCCGAAGCTTCTCAGCCTCCACCGCCTCGATACGTGGCCAGTACTGACGGAATGAAATCTCCGCCTTCTCCTTGAGTTCCTTAGAACCCTTAATCCACTTGGCATTAAAGGTCTTGATCTGCTCGTTGATAACCTCAGGAATGTCCGAAGCACCGACCTTCTGGCGGGTCATCGGGTCAACCATCTCGGTACCGACGATCGAGTTGATCTCCTCGGTCATCTCCTTAAAGAGCTTGATCGCCTGCGCGTCCTGCTCCGCCTCGTAAGCAGCCATCTCGGTCTTGAGTGCCTTCTTCTGCGTGTCGTTCATATGAACACGGCGCGAGAACTTCTTAGTCCCGATCACAATACCGGATGTACCAGCACTGACCTCGAGCGAATCGTTCTTCACATCCTCGCCCGCACGACCAAAGATCGCATGGAGAAGCTTCTCTTCCGGAGTCAGCTCGGTCTTGCTCTTAGGCGAAACCTTACCAACCAGAATATCGCCAGGGCCAACCTTAGCACCAACACGGATCACGCCGGTCTCGTCAAGGTTCCGCAGCATCCGCTCGGACACATTGGGGATATCCCGTGTGAACTCCTCGCGACCAAGCTTGGTCTCGCGGACTTCAACATCGTACGAGTTGATATGGATACTTGTGAAGGTATCGTCCTTCACAAGGCGTTCGGAAATCACGATCGCATCTTCGAAGTTATACCCGTCGAAGGTGTTAAACGCTACCAGAGCGTTCTTACCAATCGCAAGCTCGCCCTTCTGCGTCGATGCACCGTCAGCAATAACCTCGCCGCCCTTAACCTTCTGGCCTTTCTTAACGATCGGCTTCTGGTTCTGGCAAGTCCGCTCGTTGAGACCAACAAACTTCCGGAGCACATACTCATCCGCGTTATCAATCACGATCCGCTGGGAGTCGACATAAGTCACCTTCCCGCCGCGAGTTGCCTTGACAAGCATACCAGAGTACCGCCCCACTTCCTTCTCCATACCCGTCGCCACACAAGGTGGGTCAATCCGGATCAAAGGTACCGCCTGACGCTGCATGTTCGAACCCATCAAGGCCCGGTTCGCATCGTCATGCTCAAGGAACGGAATCAGCGAAGCCGAAATCCCGACCAACTGCTTGGGCGAAACATCAACATAGTTCACTTCCTTAGGCTTCACTTCAGCGATCTCGCCGTCCATGCGTGCAAGGACATACTTATCCTTGAACTCGCCCTCAGGATTCAGAACGTCCGCCGGCGCGAGCACCGAACGGATCTCTTCATCTGCACGAAGATTCATGATCTTCCCGGTCAGCTTGCCGTTCTCGACCTGCCGGTAAGGTGTCCGCAAGAAGCCGTACTCGTCAACCGTTGAGTAGATACCCAGCGAAACGATCAGACCAATGTTGGTACCTTCGGGAGTCTCAATCGGACACACACGCCCGTAATGGGAAGTATGAACGTCACGAACCTCAAAGCCCGCACGCTTGCGGTTGAGTCCACCAGGTCCAAGCGCCGACAAACGACGCTCGTGAACGAGTGACGACAGCGGGTTAGTCTGGTCAACAACCTGAGAGAGCTCAGAGCGACCAAAGAAGAAATCAATCGCCGACGAAATCGACTTGGAGTTCACCAAGTCAGCAATCTTAGCGACCTCTTCAGGGTCCTTGACACTCATCCGTTCCTGGACCGTACGACGCAGCTTCAAGAGACCCTTGCGGATCTCCTCAACAGCCAGCTCATCAAGCGTCCGGAGACGACGGTTACCGAGGTGGTCAATATCATCAATCAAAGCAACCGGACGCTGAGTGTCAGGATCGAGACGATTCGAGCGGAGGTCCAGCATGTACTGGATCACCTTCAAGAAATCGAGCCCGAGCAAGAACAACTGATCCGGATCGATATCCATATCAAACTTGCGGTTGATACGGAAACGACCAACGCTACCCAAACGGTAACGGTTGCCATCGAAGAACTTCTCGTGGAACAACTGCTTCGCCTTCTCAACCTGCGGCGGATTCCCCGGACGCAAACGAGAATAAATCTTAAGCATCGCACGGTCGTAATCACTGGTCACATTGGGGACTTCATCGAAGGCCTCAAGGTTCTCTTCAGCGATTGTGTTAAGAATCAGCGAGTCACTCGGATTCTGGACCACACGGATGGTCTTGAGCGCAGAAGCCTTGATCGCCTCAGCAGATTCTTCGCCAACCTGACAACCGACATGAACAAGCTCTTCGCCCGATTCGGTGTCGATGATCGAAGCAGCAGCCCAATCCTCAGGATGGACATCCTTCGCCTTGATCTCAGCAACCTCGTAGAACAAACCAATAATCGCATCGGTCGACGCAACAGATTCGTCCAAACAACGCAAGAAGGTCGTCGCGGCAAGCTTGGTCGACTGGTCGATCCGCATCGCCAGCACATCCTTCTTGGTCACCTCAAGCTCAATCCATGAACCACGCTCCGGAATAATCCGAGCGCTGTGCAAAGGACGGTCTGCTTCAGATGAAACAATCGAGAAGTCCACACCAGGCGAACGATGGAGCTGCGACACAATCACGCGTTCGGCACCATTGACGATAAACTCGCCGCCGCCCATCATGATCGGGAACTCGCCGAGGTAGATATCCTCCTCAGGCAGATCGCCGTGGGTCTCACGCTTGAGACGCAAGCACAGCTTGAACGGGTGCCCATAAGTCAACCGAAGCTGACGGCACTCATCCGAGGTATACCGCGGCTCGTCGAGCGAGTAGCTTACATATTCAAGCTTCATCGTCTCGTCGTACGATTCAATTGGGAAAATCTCCTGAAGAAGCGACTCAAGACCATACTTGGCCTCACGCTCATCAGGATTTTCATGCACCTGCAGGAACCGGCTGTATGCAGCCTGCTGGACCTGCCAAAGATCTGGGACTTCCGTTGCATCGCCTCGTTTGGCGAAACTCCGAACCAATCGCTCACGCTCCATTTGGCGCACTTTGGTCGCTGCCATCCATCACCTCGTTTGGGTTCTCAACACACGCGCACCATCTCTACGACATCACGCTGTGAAGAACTCTCTAAATTGTGGTATGCCCCGATTGCCGGCCGATGCCAAAGTCTAGTCACATAAAGACCTACAAACCAGTCTCAGACCCGCACAAACCCCCGAAGAAGCCCGCCGAATCCTGTTTAACTAGAATTTTCAACACCTGCCCAACAGCCAAAACATCCCGATATCACACCCGTACCCAATCAAAGACCTACCCGTCGGAAGGCCTTCAAACCGTTTTCTCAAACCAGAACCCACTACACTCAAAGCCCAGCATGAGAGAATCGGGCACCCCGAAAATCCGGGGTG
>Ga0209345_10001288_pt1 | contig 30308 bp, 31 predicted proteins | sample Cruoilmetagenom7_FD_187294 | JGI IMG/M metagenome (GOLD analysis project Ga0209345, IMG submission 187294) | Oil polluted marine microbial communities from Coal Oil Point, Santa Barbara, California, USA - Sample 7 (SPAdes) (version 2) | ecosystem: Environmental > Aquatic > Marine > Oil seeps ...
CGGGTCCGCACGAGGACGTCGAAAAGGAGAATGAACGCCTTCGCAAGGAAGTCCGGCTGCTGCGCGAGGAGAGGGAAGTGTTAAAAAAGGCGGCAATCTTCTTTGCGGGCCAAAGCCGATGAGGTTTGCTTTCATCGATGCCTGGAAAGAAGTTTGGCCTGTGGAATTTCTCTGCCGCATCATGCAGGTCACATCGCGGGGGGGTCGTGCATGGCGAAGCCGCCCAATGAGCCGCAGGCAGCGTGACGATATGGTGATCTTGGCACATGTCCGCGAACAACACCGCCTGAGCCTGCAAAGCTATGGTCGGCCTCGTATGACCGAAGAGCTGCAGGAGCTGGGACTGAAGATCGGACACCGACGCATAGGTCGTTTGATGCGTGAGAACGACATCAAGATCATCAGAACCCAAAAATACAAGGTGGAGGAGGGTCAGGAAATGATCCGGCGGATCATTTCCCCGACGACGGACTGACAGCAAACACACGTTCAACATTGCGCCCAATCTATTGGATCAGGATTTCATCTGCGGATGGTCCGAACCAAAAATGGGCGGGCGACATATCCTATATCTGGACCAGTGAAGGTTGGCTCTACTTGGCTGTCATCATCGATCTCTATTCTCGTCGTGTCATCGGCTGGGCTGTCAGTAATCGTATGAAGCGAGATCTGGCGATCCGCGCGTTGGACATGGCCGTGGCATTGCGGCAACCTCCAAAGGGCTGCATCCATCACACCGATCGCGGGTCCCAATATTGTTCGGGTGACTATCAGAAACGCCTGTCAAAACATGGCTTCCGGGTCTCGATGAGCGGCAAGGGCAATTGTTATGACTGTGAGTATGATATTGCGGCTTGATGGCCTGACCCATGTTACGATTGACTGTGTGTCATTGTATTGACGTGTCGATCATCAAGTCGCCCCGGCAACGGGCGAGATGTGACCTCATAGGAGCTTGTCGGGGACGCCCCTTCACAGTCCTGTCCCCTCGGATCGGTGCCTGGGCATTCTTAACAATGAGGGCACCATGAAGACTATACATCCCGTAATTATCGGTATCGACACTCACAAAGCGACACATGTTGCCGTCGCAATCGATACACAAGGAACGCGTTTGGCAGCACTTTCCATCCCCACCAACCCGAAAGGGTACTTGGAGCTTGAGCGCTGGTCACGGTCTCTGGGAAAAGTTGTGGCATTTGGCATTGAGGGGACTGGTTCTTATGGCGCGGGTCTTTCACGTTCTTTGTTAGCGCAAGGTCACAACGTCATTGAGGTCACACGGCCCAACCGCCAGCTGCGCTACACTCAAGGCAAGACGGACAGCCTTGACGCAGAAGGTGCCGCTCGTTCAGTTTTATCGGGACAGGCAAATGCCCTCCCTAAAACACAAACGGGATCGTCAGAGATGATCCGGCATTTGAAAATTGCGCGCGATACAGCCGTTAAATCACGCTCACAAGCCATGATCACGTTAAAGACACTGATCATCAACGCACCCACCGACCTGCGGGACACCTTAGATCGAATCCGAGGAAAGGTTGCCTTGATCCGTCACATTGCGGTTTTCCGGCCTGGCGACATCGACAACACACTGGCGTCTGCAAAAGCTGCTATGCGCGCGTTGGCTCGCCGCTGGCTTTGGTTACATGATGAAATTATTGCACACGATAAAGAACTGGAGCGACTTGTCACCGAACGCGCACCGGAATTGATGGCATCGCATGGTATAGCGACACTGACGGTTGCTGAGATGTTAATCTTGGTCGGAGATGATCCAACACGTATTCATTCCGAGGCAGCTTTTGCTAAGCTCTGTGGCGTCTGCCCTATCCCAGCATCAAGCGGTAAGACACATCGCTTTCGATTGAACCGGGGCGGCAACAGGCAGGCCAACGCTGCCCTGTATCGGGTTGCCATCGTCAGGATGCGAGGCCACGCGCCAACGCGCGCCTATGTCAAAAAACGCACGCAAGACGGAAAAAGCAAAAGCGAGATCATTCGTTGCTTGAAACGCTACATCGTCAGAGAAATCTACAGCCAACTCTGCGTGCCTAAATTAGCTCAAATCGCAGCTTGACGAATATAGCAGCTTCAATTCCATGGTCGAAACGTTCTTCAAATCGCTCAAAGCAGAGCTGATCTGGCGCAACCGATGGGAAACCAGACATCAAGCCGAAGGGGCCATATTCCAGTATATAAATGGGTTCTATAACCCACGACGGCGGCATTCGTCCTTAGGTGGCAAAAGCCCCTTGGCCTTCGAACGAAAGGCTGCATAAATGAGGTGAGAGACCGGAACGTAAGCGTGACAAGACCAAATGTTGTTCAAAAGGGGTATGGATATGAAACCAGTTTTAGAAGATCGACTGATTACCGCTGGGCAAGCTCTCCATTACCGGCCTTGGTTCACTCGCTCAGGTAGTACGCTGGATACCAAGACTGTCGCAGATGACATATACAAAGGTGATTTTCGACTTAACAATTCCGTCCCGAACTGGAAGTTTCAGTTACCTTTGGATTGGGCAGATGATCCGTTTCGGGACGGCAATTGGCAAATGTCGTTGCACGCGTTCTATATGCTTGACCCGATTATCATGCAGCATAAGGCAGACAACAACCCAAAGCACCTAGAATTTGGACTGTTGTTATTTAAGGATTGGGTGCATTGGCACAAAGATAATAATACGATTTGGTCATGGTATAACATGTCAGTTGGCATTCGAAGTGCTAAACTATCTTGGTTGTATAGTATGCTTTGCCAGCGAGACGAAGGATTATCCAAGGAAGACGATGATTTCTTAATTACTCTTTGTCAACAACACGTCGATCGAGTGATTAACGGCGACGTCGAACTGCGCATGACAAACCATGGCCTGTTCCAGATTCATGGCTTGATCACATTACTGCATGCCGTACCGGGACTGAGGAACACCGAGCAGGCTTATAATTTTGCCCGCGACAATTTGAATTGTATCTTAGAGGCTCAATTCGATCATGATCGGATACATAAAGAGCATTCTCCTGGCTATCACGACTTCGTCATTAAACTGATCAGGTTTTTTATAGAAAGCGGTTTGTATGAAAGGTTTGAAAAGCTTCAGGAAATATATGCGCAGGCACTGGAGCACCAGTTTTGGCTTGTCGACCCGAGTGCGCGGCATTGGTGTATCGGAGATACTGGTGCTACTAAAGAAATTATATCCACACAAGCAACCAAGTTAAACGCTAAGCCAGTTGGCGTGATTGCAATGAAGAATTTCGACTTTGGTTATGTTAGTATCAAGTCAGCCAAAGAAACACCGCCAGAAAATGGCTCGGGTATGTTCATTATGGGTGCATTTCATAGCGAGATACACAAGCATTTGGACGATCTCACATTCGAATGGTTCGAATTTGGCAAAAGGTTGATCATCGATTCAGCTAGTAACGGCTATAAACAGGGGCCCGAGCGCCGCTATCTGCTTTCAACTCGCGCGCATAACACGGTTGAGATCGATGGTCAGAGCTATTCGAGGCGAAAAGAACACGCCTATGGTAGTGCTATCGAGAGCGCCAATGAAGTCAACGGGGTATTTATCGTGGAGGCCAAAGCGCCACATACTTATTTGAATGCAGTACATTCTCGTAGGTTCGAATTGCATCCCGGCAAGGAACTTATTATTCGGGACAAGATAACTTTTTCCGATGAACCACGAAACTCAGTTCAATGGTTCCACATTCATCCAGATGCAAAACTACTGAGTGATGATGATGATGGAACTGTATTCGAGTTGGATGACGTTGAGCTAACCTTTCAGACAGACGCAAACATGGGAAAGATTATTAAAAATGGGGCAACGACCCCTGACATGCAGGGCTGGTACAGCCCCGGTCTTCGGAAAATCGTCCCTAATTATGCTTTAGGCTTTCGGATGTTAGAAATTCCGATCACGACTCGTATCTTAGTACGGAAAACCAACAAAGCGGACTAGGCGGCGTCTTCATTTAGGGGATTTGACCTGCCCCCAAATTTCGGACCATTCAAAAAGTGAGTTTGTTCTCGTAACGTTCAAAACAACGAGGAGAACGAAGAATGCGGAAGTCACGTTTCACAGAGGAACAGATAGTCGGGATTTTGCAGGAGTATGCTGCGGCTGCCAAAGTGTCTGAGCTTTGCCGCAAGCATGGGATGTCCGATGCGACGCTGTACAAGTGGAAAGCCGAGAGTGTCAGATCTTTTGTGTATGACTGATCCGGTTCATGCTTCACCGAAAGGAAGCATGAATGACCATCTCGAAAGAAATCCTGGACGAACTGCTGAAGGGCGTGGAGCGCCCTGAAGGCCTGCTCGGCGATGCCGGGCTGATGAAAGAGCTGCAGATCAAGCTGATGGAGCGAATGCTGGGCGCCGAGCTGACCGCGCATCTTGGCTATGAAGAGGGCGAGAGCGCGCCGCCAAGCCAGCCCAATCGTCGCAACGGCAGATCGACGAAAGTGTTGAGGGGGCAGGACGGGGAATTGCCGGTGGCGAATATCCCCAAACCCTCCCATCAAATGAAAGGGCAAAAGTGGCCGACTTTTACGCCGTCCGCGACAACACTATGCCGCCGCTACCGTGGTCGAGTATTGCTCCGCCGTTCACAGTTGAGCCAAGGGGTAATTGCGCAGGGAGCATCGCTATGGTGGGTCCAGTTTTCAGGAGAAGGGATGCAGAGAAAAATAACCGCGTCATTGGCACCGCCTGCCTGACGTTGGGGCGATGATCTAGACCCGGCCGCGCTGACGTCCTTGATCCGTGCCGTGGAAGCCGCATGATCGGCCCTGACACCGGCGTTCGCGTGTATCTGGCCTGCGGCGTGACGGTTACCGCCCACCTGCGCCAGAGGCCATCATCCAGATGGACCAAAGGCCAATCATGCACTAACTTTCAAAATGGCCCACCCAAGTGGGGCGGCTCATGCCTTGCCCGATGGAGATCGGTGCCCCTCGCGTCGACGCGCCTGCATTAATCATGTGCGTAGTCGCTTCAAGGTTTCTGAACGGCGGGTTTGACATCCAGTTTCGCTCGGCGCCTCGCAAGCATCTCTTCAATACGCAGCCGCGCTTCTTCCGCAGTTATAGACGGGCTCGCGCGGCGTTTCTCAAGGAGTATGCGAAGAGAGACATCAGCTGACTGGCTTAATATGGAATCTTGAGTTCCATCAGGGTCCAATGAGTGTTCCGATGGTAGATTGATCAGAAAGGCTTCAAGCATGGTCCGCAGTTGGCGCACCTCACTCTCGAGATCTTCTCGCGTCATGTCATCTGTCGGTTTCCAAATCATTCCAAGACAATAGCATGTTTTTCCGTGCATCTACAGAGAGATGGCGTTGATAACGGGGGATTGGACCATCTCATCACCGCTTGCGCCCGAGGAACGACATCACTGTCTTCTGGCTTTCTTGATGATACCCTAACGCCACCGTCTCCGCCAAAACACGGCCCTTGCGCCGTTATGATACCTTGGCGTTCTCTACTGGAGCGGAAAAAGGTTTAACACATGCCAACATCGATTGGGGCTGGCAGGGTGATAATCAACAGGACGGAGTTGGTGGTTCTGCGAGGGAACAATGATCTGGCGCCCAAGCTTAGAAGGAGCAATAAAACGATATGATCAGTTTTCGCGATTTGTCCGGCGACCATCCGGATTTCATCTATTCACCGCTGCTTCGCGCAGCACGGATGACGTTGGGCTACATGGTTGAGAACGGACCGATCGGGATCACGAAGACCAAATCATTCAAGCGGTACTTTGTACGATGGGCAGCGGAGCATTTTGATTGGCCGGGCAAGGGTTATGAAGACCTGATGCGCTATCACAAGGTGCTCAACGAATACGACTTTCCGCCGCTGGAACTCCTTCATTTCCTGCTCGTTGAATTAAAGCTCGGGCGACATTACCGCGAGGAATTTCGGCTGACCAAACTGGGCCTCCGGATGGCAAAAGCACCCGGTGCATTATTTCAGCAACTCATCCCCTTCTACATCTTGGACGTCGATCATGCGTCTTATGGCCGGTTTCAGGATCGTCCATTCGGTGATTGGGACGTGTGGCTAAATGTCATGAATGTCGAGGTGGAAAATGGGGCAAGCGAGCACGCCCTTTTTGAAGCATTTTATGGCGGGGAAGCGGATTGGGACAATGATGGATGGAGGGAGATGGCTGCATTCTCCCATTGCGTGCTGAAGCCGCTCGAATGGTCGGGCTTGTTGTCGATCCATGAGGCAAACGAGAAGGGGCGCAGGGCACATTTGTGCTTCAAGACCCCTTTGTGGCGTTCAGCAATGTCACTTGACACCGATGGCGTACTCGCGCCCGCACCAAGGCATTGACCCGGATCGACGCCAAAACTAAGACAGCAAAAAAAATAGCTACGACGACTGACACTGCCCGGCGGTTACAAACGATGCCGGGGGTCAGTCCGCTGACCGCACTGGCGGTAGAGGCATTCGCGCCCGCGATGCAAAGTTTTAAACGGGGGCGAGACTTCGCCGCTTGGCTTGGACTTGTCCCCCGGCAGCATTCCTCCGGCGGCAAGGAGCGATTAGGGCGCGTCTCCATGCTACGATGTTGAACTCGCCGATCGGGAAGCAGAAGAAATACCGGCATCAACAGCACCAGATCATTTATGCCGAGGAGCTCAACCCGCCAAAAGGCCGGGCGCCTGTGTTCTGGAAGCTGATCACGAACTTAGCGGCCTGATGGCTCCAGCTAAAAAGTTCGAGCAGCTGAAGCGTCTTATTGCGATTTGGATCGGCGTGATGCGGGTCAACATTCGGCATCAAATATCTTGCCGGATCTGGCGCCAAGCCACTGCCGCCAGATCCCCATCGGCTAGTGACCTATATTCATCACCAGCCTGCCGAGAGCCGTGACCGAGGTGACTCTGAATCGTCGCAACGGCCACCGCAGGATCATGAAGTCTCAGGTAATCCGCTGCCAGCGTTCGTAAATCATGTGCAGGAACACCGATTGCTTCGCGCACCAATTGGCTTGGTAATTTTTGCGATCTTGCATCAACTGTCCCCGTCAACCAGTTCATGCCAATACATTTCTGGTACTCCATAGCGGCGAAACGGACAGGGCGGCCTCCAAGGGTCAGCTCATCAAGTATTTCGCAGGTTTCTGGCCAGAGTGCGCCCGCCTCGGTATCCACACATGTCTTACTCTGGCACCAGCGGAGGGTCCATCCACCACTATGGTCCCTTTGCAGCTGCTCCCCAACTCGCCAGGATGCCATATCAGCCGTTCTGGCGGGCTTATTGACGAGTATCATGAGTATTGCAACTGTTTGACGCAGGCGCTCCACTTTTGCAGAATGATCTGGCAAGGCCTTGGCCTTATCGCGCAGTAGTCTGATCTGCTCCACAATGTAGGCAAAACCGCCCTGCTCCATGAGCCCTCGGATACGCTCATGCTTCAACTTGCACCCTGCCCTACCTAAGGCTTGGAAATGGTCTCTTGCTGCCCGTAATCCGTCAAGGGTTTGCTCATCTGCACCTCCATGCCGCATGAGAGCTACCAGCCCATCGAGGTAGCCCGCTATCGTGCGGTTCCTCACATCTTTTTCAGCCAAGGCTTCACCAAGGCAGTGCCCCAGAAAATATCCGGGCCTGTCGGGCTCCACCCCTGGTGGCAAGTCTAGATGGGGAAGCAGCCGTGCGCATCGTGAGATCGATGCGAGATATCGACGCTTTGAGCTATCGCGAATGCTTGCTGATCGCAGTGATGGCCACAGCTGACGCCAGTAACCTGGCCAACCATCCGGGGCGCTCGTTGGCAACGGTGCTTGGATCCGCTTTGTATGCGGCTCTTTTGAAGAGCCACGCTGTTTGTAATATTCTTTCCGTAGGCCCCGCCCCGCCGCAGTCGATATCTGCGGGGCATGGGTGGTCAGCATTCGTAGTAGTGTCGCCAATGTTGATTCCGACTTCGCCGCCGCAAGAAACGCACCGGGACCGGGAGCATTGAAAGGCTCACGCCTCAAACGCAGAACGGTGAAAAACCTCCCAGTTACTGCAGCCGCGCCCGGTGGCAGGTCATCTGCATTTTCCAGCATAGATCGCCGGACAAACTCTGGTGCGTTTACAAGAAACTTTTCAACCCGATCATTTTTCATGATGCGAGCCGCTTTTTCATCGCTCGAAAAATCCCCGGATGGCGGGACTTAAGCGCAGCTCGCACCTGTCGAGCAGCCTCAGCGCCGCTATCGCGGCCATAGTGTTTGCGAACGGTATCTTCGGTGTCTCCCAGCACCGCTGCTGCTTTCGCAAAGTTTCCGGGCTCAACTGCCAAAATTAGGGTTGCGACAGCATGCCTAGCCTGATGCGGGGTCAGGTCGAGACCGATGATATCAGCACCATCCCGCCAGATTTCGCTTAGTGTCGACGGCGCGATGCATCCCGGGGGCAGGTCCATACCAGATTTCACCATGCGTGGGCGCGCGTCACCAGGGAGGACATACGGAGTGTCCGAAAGCCCCCGGAGCGTTAAGTATTGCGAGCGCAAATCCTTCAGCCATGTCCAGAGAATAAGCGCTTCATCTCCCAGAACATGCACGCTCACCTCACGATCGTTCTTGATCTCGCCCGGTGGGAACCGCAATTCCGCGTGAGTGCGCTTCTGGATCCAGGTGATGTGGCCCGGCGCGTCTGGTGTGCCTCTAAATCTCAATCGTATCAGGTTTGACGTTCGCACCGGTCTTGATACCTGGACTGCAAATAAAACAGCCGTCGCATATAGACGCAGACCCGACAGCTCCTTCTGGATGTTCCCTTCAGTTTTGGCATGAGTGATCTGTTCGTTCGCCCGGCTTGCAATCTCAAGGGGAGCATTGACGAAACTGGCAGCGAGAGCTGGCGTCCGGATCAATGCATCGCAAAGCTGTCTGACGTCATCGGTCATTGCCTCGCCCGGACGGCGCACAAAATTGCTATAAAATCGATTCTGGAGTTCAACAATCGAAACCAAATCGGGTCGTTTCAGCCCATGCCGTGCCAATGTTTCCAGTGCTGTGAGCCGTGCTTTAAGGGTCTGTGTCTTCGCTGGATCTTTCAGATGCTTTGATGCAAGAGAACGGGCCACCTGACCCGCACAGGCGGATTCGAGGATGTTGCTGGTAAAAAGTGAGTCCAGCCTTTTCAGGTCTTCCCTTGGGAGACCGCAGCTTTCAGCAGCGCGAATGAGCCATGTGATCGCCCCACGCCAACCAGCGATGGCCGAAGTAGAATTGCCCGGGGGTCGTTTCCGCCCATTCGCCTGTTCATCAAGGTCGCGAAGAACGAGTTCCGCATTCTCACCAGCCGCGATGCGTGCACGTGCATCGTCCATCCGATCCTCGGGCCTAGCCAATGCGCGGGTCATGATGGCCTCTGCATCAAACCTGAATGCGTCTGGTAAGCTGGCCCAGAAAATGCGCTTAACCGTCGAGATCGGTTCCGGCAGAGATACTGGCGCGTCGGGTAACAAGTCGACCAGTTCGGGGAAATGGATACGTTTCTCGAAAAGCCAGTTGAAAGTAACCAGAGAGCGCCGCAGTGTTTTTCGCTTTTCCGCACTCAATTCAACAGCAACACGGTCAATCTCTGCCGCAGTGATATCGCGCGGTGCCACCCTGATCCGCGCTTTGAGCATCACCAGACTTCGCGACGTACCAGTACTGAGCAGAGCACCCTTTTCCGTAAAACCTTCTCGGCCTTTGACAAACCCAATCAGGCGGTCCCAGTCGTCGCGGCCATGTTTACCTTGCGCACCCGGCACCAAGGCAGCATGGAAACGCCTCAGTAGCGCCCGCACTCGCGCATTGCCGCGCTGTCGGGCAGCTTTGAGATCCCCCGCTTTCGAGACAACGCCATATCCGGAAGGCGCAATCTGCGTCTCAAAATATCCTATATCAGCAGGAATAAGCGTTATATCGTCATCAATCATGCCAAGGCGCGCTGGGATTTTACGCAGCTCGCAAATGGCAGCATAAGGTTCGCTGGCAAGCGCCGCCCAGGCCAGGACATCTGCCAAGGTTTTATCAACAACCTTGTCGCTATCTATTGCTTGAACGTTCATGCCTGAACCCTCCGCCAAGCATGCGCAGTCCTCTGCCCGCCCCCATGGCGTGCAAACACACAGTCTGGCATGGAAACGCTCTGTTTTACACTTACGTCCGCAAACATGACGCCGATCAATGTCTGGGGACGTTTGTGCAAACGTCTCAGGCGCAAACCCTTTGTCGTGCATACCGCTGCAGTGGCGCGCAAAGGCATCAAATGAGCTCATCGGTCAGATATGGGTAAAGAGGTGCCAACAAGCCTAACTCGCGCTTCAGCCAATCCTGAGCATCTCGTGGATTCAGCCTGACATTGCCGAAAACATTTCGGGTCGGCATGCCCGAGTAGATCCACCGGTCCACCGTTCTAACACTGACATTCATACCTGCGGCGATGTCGGCTTTCGTGATCAATGGCATCCGATAGCGTTCTTGAAGGTCGGTGCCTTTCGGTATCACAGCATCCTCGCAAGCCCACACGTCTATCCAAGCCAATCGATAATCACGCGAAAGTTTATATGCGGCGAGGCGACCATCACGCGCCCATTTTCGAACCGTCGAAGGTTGCACTTTGTAGTGATCCGCTACCTGAAATATTTTTAGAAAAACATCAGATCCTGTACGCGAATCTAAACATTCAAATGTATTTTCAATATTCCTATATTTAGCCATCCAATTTCCCTCATCAATAAAGGTGAGGTATCAAAATGCGGTTAAGGCAAAGTTTAAGAAATAGGAATAAGGGGCTGTTGACGGTAGCCATGCCATTGATACCGCAGCTTATGCAGCTTGACTGTCGGTTACTGAGGCCATTCCCGACTTGCCAAGCCGCAGATAAAGCCTAGTAATTACGTTTAGCAAGCCCCTTTCAGTTTGAAAACCCCTGGATCGACCGCTTCTGATGTTTCACTCTTGCACCCAATAACTCAGGGCGAACCCCGACCCTTAGCTACTACAAATGCGCCCTCGGCACTGGGAGATATATGACGTTTCAGCACTTCGTTCACTTTTATTTTACCCATTAAGGTGTCATTTCCAGTTACCTGATCACGAAACGTTATATATTAGTAAGTAATCGGATCATTCTTAATAGTTTAGCCATTTTTATTGCGTCGTGTAGTGCTCGGGCCGTGCGATGTAATAAGCGTTGTGCGCCGCTACGTATTGATCTAGTCCTGTCGTCGGAAAATTAAAGGAGTATGCTAAAATGTCGCCTAAAGGTTATGTAGTTGATGGTTTATCTTTTTCAAAGAATGGGGCGGCAAGTGCCACTAACTTCATTAAACATTTAACTTTGAGCGTATTTGTATCAGGTATTACCAGCAGCATCGCTTTTGCCGCTGAAGATAAAACATACTATGCCGGTCGTATGGATTGCGGTCCAGATGCCCGAAGCGCTACGATTATCGTCGATAATAATAATAGTTTTGAATTCTATTACAGAACCGGGACTGGCAGCTATAAAGGTGTTAAGCTCGACGCCTCCCTTGAAGGCGTTAAAGAACAGGGAGCGCCCTTTAAATTTACTAGCCAATACTACCTGAAAATTGTGGGCGTGTCTGGCACTAGGGTAGAGGGCACTGTAATGAAGGACACTTCAACACCGCGAGATTGCGCGCCATTGGTTCTGGAGAAAACCATTACGCCACTGGAAGGCTATCAAGCACTTCTCGATGCTGCCAGTCGCGAAGATTACAGCATCGAGAATGCTATGGAAGTCTATCGCCGACAAGAAAACCTTCTCCCAGACAGCTTAATCCCTCGAATGGACAGGACTAGCATGCCTTCCACAGCGGTCAGGTCGGGTAATGATTATTGGCAGAAATACATGAGGCATAATGCAGATCGCATCTCTGCAATGCCTGTTACAGATGAGGCAAGTGCTCGTAATATTCAGGAGGAGATGGCCGCCATCTTTAACCCTAAATTTGGGGGCCAAAACGATTACCTGGTCAGCAACCAACGCCTTCGAGCGATCGTCTATGACGTTTTAGAATCTAAAACTAAAGAGTTTTCTATGGCGGGCTATGAGATGAAACCTGCTATCAGGTATGATTCTGACACCACTCTTTGCGAAGTTGTGCTGGATCGGAATGTCAGGAGGGGGCACAACCGGAATGAGGTCCTTATTGGCCTTCCCTACTTTGCGTGGACGCGAGAGATCACAGAGGATGTTATCAACGAACTAAGAGCTTGTGATAGCAGGTCAGGTAATCGTATCGCAGACGAGATTTCTGGTCACTATCAAGAATATATTATCCCCTCTAACCAGGAATTCTTAGTTGAAATTGAGGAGGTTAAGCAGGCCGAGCGGGCGCGTATTGCTGAAGAGAAGCGCCTACAGGAAGAAAGGATTGCTGAGGAAAAGAGGCGGGTTGAGCAGCGTATTCAACTGACAAAGACAAAGCGTGCCGATCTGAAAGCCGTGATGCCGAAAATGAAAGCTCTCGATCTGACGAAAGAAATCTATCTGGAGACTATGGGCTGGCCGGTTGAGGTTTATGTCGCCCGAGGTTCTGTTGACGATGATGTCTACGAGACCTTCAAGGAGTATGCGACTCTAGCGGAATCTAAGAGGGCGCCAATCCGCGAAGCGGTCCTGGAAGACCTGAAGAATGGCTTGAAGGTGTCTGATGCGGAACTCATTGATCCTGAATTCTCATTTGAGGAATTCGTTCGTGGCACTTCCTGTACTTCTGATATTTATAATTTCGAGGATGGTGAATACCAAGATGGTGCCGAAGCTATTTGTCGCACATTCTTTGGGGAAGCAGAGAAACGACAGGCTAAACTGTTGGTTGAGGAGGAAAAGCGCCGCATTGAAGAGGCTAAGCGCCTGCGCGAAAAAGCCTGTAACGACTTCATCTCTGATCATGGCTTGAAAAGCAGCTTCACTGATGCTGACTTTAATCTCAATATCGTTCTGAATGATGAGATCGTCAGCAAAAGGAACGTGAAGGAGCTTCTATGCCAAATGAATGAGGTCGGTGATGTTAACGTTGAAAAGCTTGGTTGGATTACCACTAAAGGCTATAAGGTCACCTATACAACCTCAGCTGACAGCCAGGAGAAAGCTGTAGAGGAAGTCATGCGGAGCATGTCTGAGACCGACGATCCGGCAACGGCTATCATGGGCATTTTTGATATTGTTGTAACAATGGGCACCCCGAAAATCCCTGAAGCGAGTTCCGTGTTTGAACTGGTGGAGAACAAGGATTTCGGTATGTGGGAGGTAACAACTGCCAGCCATTCCGTCATCGGGGATCTGAACGGTATGAGCCAGAGTGACAAAATTCAATGTGCGTTCACGCCTCTCAGCTATATGTGCCTGGCATCGGCTCGGTAAGCAGTCGCGGAGGTTTCTCTACATCTGGGCGGATGGCGTCTACTTCAAACCGCGGATGGCTGAGGAAAAACAATGTGTTCTGGTGATCGTGGGTATAGATGATAAGCCACGCTGGTTCGTCGGTCATTCACCTATGGAAACAAATTATACGAAGCGCTTAGAAACGCGCTTCGTATACTGCCGTGGTCAGCTCAAAAACCCGTTTATGCTACGAAGCTATCGTACCAGCCAGGAATCTCATCGAGTGCATTATAGTCAACGTAATGCGTGAAAAGCTGGTCGGAAGTGAATCCAATCTCTTTAGAACCCACATTCAAAATCCATCGACGCTGGAACTCAACGTGGAGAGTAGCGACGTTTATGTCATAATTGAGCTCTAGATTGTCTGGTTCTTTCTGTTTGGCCTTCTCCTTCAAAAGGTTCAAATTGTGGAGGGCGGCTCCCAAGACCAGAAGTTGATCACCTGCCAAAGTATCAGCAACCAAATCACTTGGAATGTCACTTTCTCTAAATACCTCTAAGATTTCCTTTGCGCGCTCAATTTGGTTCAGATTACTCTCTGTAAAGTCAATGTCTATTGCATCCTTTGAGAACTTGATGAGTTCAGGATGATTTTGAATCTCGAATTCTTGCATTATTTTCTCCTATTTTTAATACAATCACAACATGGCGTCAGGATGACTTAATGAAGTGATAACTTCTTATAAAAAGAAAACCTTAAGGAAATTTAAAAAGTTTCCCCTTTTTCAAGCAATGCAAATAAAAAACTATAGCCAGATTGGAATTAATATTTTTCAACGTATTAAATATGTTTGCTTAGACTTCATCCGTGTACTTTCTGTTCCCGAGCCTTACCCTCGAACAAATTCTTGGTTCAAGTTTCGACCTTAGTTAGATTTACACGATCTTTGTCGACCTGGACATGGCACTTCTTCCAACAGTGCGGCCTGAAAGCCAGTGTCGGGGCCTCATAGGATCACCTTCACTGAATCTACCCCCCGCCCCGCCAGCTACGTGTAACTGGCCGTCCTATCACTACGTTCCGTTGCCGGGCCTCACCGTGTCGGCGAGGTGCTGCGCAAGATGTTCAGCCTAGCGGTGACGTGGAAAATGCGCACGAACAATCCCGCCACCTGCTTTCGCAAGCGTCCGGAAACCGCACGCGAGCGCTTCCTCTCCTTCGAAGAAATTCAACGCCTCACCGACGCCCTCTGCGCCGATCCCGACCGGCGTGCCGTCGGGACCCTAAGAAAAGCACCGGCAAAAAAGGGATAACCGCTTTACCTGTGCGTGCGGTACGTAGGGTCATTAATAGTATGAAAATCATCTTGGAGCAGGATACTCACTCAACTCTGGCGACATGTCTTCAACAGCGAATAGCAATGCATGCTGGTTGACGTCATGAGGAATCGGATATGACATTTGTATTTTGAACCGCTCGCCTTCTGCTTTTAGAATGCCAATGACTACGGCCGCTTCATCGACGTGATCGACCATCAGCACTCGCTGAATTTCGACCTCTCTTCCATCGTCATGACAAACCAATTGAGCAATTTCTGTCTGCATCAATCCACTAAAAAAGCTACTTGAAAAATGACGCAACCCTTCGTCAGAATTGATAAATTTCAAAAAATCTATTTTTTCTTTTGTTATACGTTTCATAGAAACCTCCCACTAATCACGCTCACTTTTGAAGTGTTCGAGTCTATGAATGATACAAGAAGGAGAATGAACTGGCCTCTTCCCACAACTTCGCAAGTTGCGCAGAGGTCAGCCCCACCGCCCCATCCTTGGCGCTCGGCCAACGGCTCTACAAATGACTCGACAAAGTCACATGGGCAGACGGCCATACTTAGAGTTCCGGATACTCCCGTATATCAGCTGCCAATTTCCCCCTCTCAAAACAGGTTGCCTTGGACACCTTGGCCGCCGTCTATAACTCTTGAGAAGAAAAGAAGCCTTAAAATAAACTTTCGGAGTTGTGGTTCCCACCAATCATGCAACCAATGTCGACAATTAGTTATTATAACTACGATTCATCGGGAGAGAATAGGAAATATACCGAACCTGAAATCAGGTCAGGCAACTTGAAGAGCCTATATGTTAAATATGATGGTGCGTCAAATGCCGTTCGCTGGAATGATGAGTTAACCCAATATGACGACTATGATCGGGGGTTTTCTTTTTGATTGTGGCCGCGATTATTTCAAGAGTCATGGATTCTGATTTGAGCATAGTATGTTGCCTGCCCGATCTCCCAGGCCGCTATGATATCAGACCTTGTGAAACCCGCTTTCAGTAATTTTTTGATAGTAAAACGCGTAGGTGTCTTATTATTTCTTCCAATTTCAAAACCCTCTAACCCGAGCGATTTCAGCTGATGGAGCGTCTTGGTAAATCCTTTATCTAAGTAAACATCGTCGATAAACACGCCTTCGTATCCGAACTCACTCACTAAAATATCGACATTGCGCATGATGGCCGGTAGCGATCGTCCGATCTCTTTCATATTATTTGCAACGAATCTTTTCATTAATACCTCCTTCTATGCAAGATAACGCCCCCTGCCGTGTAATGGAGTAGATGGCAGGGGGCAGTTTTTAAGCTGCTTTTCTAACGACAATGTTTTTATTGGAGAGGCCGTGATTGACCACGTCTTGATCAACATATAAAGCATACTGTGCAGCTCCATCAGCGCTTACTTGAACCTTTTCTACATCAGTTAGAAACCAGTCTTTTGATCCACGAGTTAGCGTTATGTTGCTTGCATTAACAAAATAACTTTTTCTCGCATAAGCCTTTCCGGGTCCACCGCCTTGATCAAAAACAATAACGCCAGATCTCATTTTTTTTGGAACTCCCAGCTTTTCGAGCTCTTTCTCAGCGTATTCCGCTGTATCAAAAATTTCTACAACTGAATGAGTGTGCGCTCTAGCTTTGCCTACCGCTTTCTCAAGTGCTTCCTCGACTTTACATTCGTTTTCTTTTGTAATCTTTATTTTCATAACAATATCCTTTTTGTCCTTGTTATAATAATTAGATAGAATATTGATTCTGCAAAATCAAGACTTATATAATAGCGATACTTATGGGGTTAATCTTTTGGTAATAATTGGATTCCCTTTACCACCTCAGGAATTGCTTGGCTGCATTAATATATAGCGGCATTAATACCCCCACACGTGCAAAACGACGCATTTCTCATGCCATGCTCACGGTAATAGAAACTTTTCAATCGTCGAAAAGATGAGAGTACTCGTGGCGATCTTGATGACTGCGAACCCGAAGGCCAGATCATGATCGATGGCGCGGCATGGTCCCTCTCAGATACTCAACATCACCCACTGACAAACTCAAGAAGCCCATTCAGATAATTGAGAGCGTTAATGGAATTGCTCACGCGCCTTAATTGAAGATTGCAATCGAATTGAATTTCGGTCAATGACTTCTTATCTTATCGAAACTTTCGACGGAGGTACTAGAATGAAGCTGCAATTGGCGAACACTACATTACCCATCAGGGTTTTGCTTGGTCCGGAACAGGACATCTCCAGTGGCCTACTTGAAGCTTTTCCCAGATACGTACTTTCGAGCAAAGAATGCAGCGCAGAAGGCGTTATATCTATTTGTAATATAGATTTCTCCGTGCAAATTGACCTTCTCTATCTATCTTCAGATTTGGAGAAGCAAATTCTATTTCGTATTTTGGCCTGCTTGGCGATCAAGAGCGCGAAAATGAATGCAGCTCAAAAAGTGATGCAACTCACAGCACCAGACCTTTTCGAACCTGTAGACATAGATCGGAGCGAGCTAAACGTGAATCGAGTGCGAGATATCATGAAACGAATCACGGCAGCGGTAATTCATATTCACCTCAAGAGCTCAAATGGTGATGGAGTAGAAACGTATGGAAATTTCTTTCAAGGAATTACGGTTGACCAGGGTGTGGCAAACAACCCTTTTGATATAAATATTACTTTTGAATTTTCCAACTTCATTGCTAGCAGCTTCGCCCCCCCCAAAGAGAGCAGTGCATTAACTAATATTTTTTGATTATATTTACGCAGTTACTAGACGGCCTTTCTGTCGCACGAGATTTCAGGTCATCGCTTTCTGCTTTCGTCCCTAGTATGCTTGGTCGCGTCTTCACCTAACTTATGGGAGCACATCGCCGTGACATGGTTCGAGTTCCTCGTGCCCCTTGCTGCACTCGCCGTGACAGTGGCTGGTACAGTCATTTTTCATTTTCGGCACAAGAGCCTCTTGAAAAGACCGAGGAAGGAGCATCGGTGATGCAATTGCCACTGTGAGCAGCCCCACTTGACTGGTCAGAGGCATAGCCCCTCCGCTTCGTCCTGCTTCCTTTTCATCTCCGACCTCCTCCCAGTCATATCGGAGAATTCCATGCTCCAAGGCTCTTGCCAAGGCCTCCTTGCATCGGCTAGTCCTCGTCGCATGACACATACGCGCATCATAACCTCACCTACCGGTTAGAGCTCGCATCTATGCGGGCGACTTCGATGTGCCTGCTTTGTATTTCCATCATAGCCATATCTTGATCGCTCGCCTATTATTCCAAGGAGAACGACTATGGTAAAATGGTATACGGCTGATACGCATTTCGGGCATGAGAACATCATGACGTTTTGCAACAGGCCCTTCAGTAACACCGAGGGTATGGATAACACGATCATCAGAAATCTTTGGTCATGTGTCGGACCCGAAGATGAACTATGGATCCTGGGAGATTTCGTGGATCCAGGTAAAGTACTCAATCCAACATGGTTGATGACAGTTTTTGACCAGCTGCCGGGGAAATCGAAGCATTTCGTCATGGGCAACCATGATGGTGAAAGTGTGCTCAATTTGCCTTGGGACAGCGTTAACGCATTGATTGAAGTCCAGGATGGCCCGAAAAACCGGAGGAATACGCTATGTCATTATCCGTTATTGACATGGAATCACTCACGCAGAGGAGCCCTCAATCTTTTCGGCCATGTTCATAATAACTGGAAAGGTAGCAGGAACAGTATCAACGTTGGTGTTGATGTCTGGGACTTCATGCCGGTCCGCTTCGAGGACATTGAGAAGCGAGCTAATAGCCTGCCCGTAAATAAATACTGGGACGAGGTTGAACCGGGGCTTGAATCACGCGAGCGCTAAAACCATCCCATTCAGACTATAATTTTATGGCAAGGGTCTCCCCTCGGTGACAGGTGTGGGCCACGGAAACTCGCTTGAAATGACAGCCTGGCCACACTTCAGGCGCCAGTGCGACATACTCCGATGGCTGTATTCAACATCATTCTGTGAGCCGAATGGCTGCTCCAATCGGCTCACAACTTCCATCACAGCTCTAGGTCTTCAAGCTTTCCGCCGCCGTTTAGATGCTCTTTGATCCAAAAAGGCTGTCTCCCCTTACCCGACCAGGTCTTGGTAGCGTTCTCGGGGTGAGCATACTTAGCTTTAGCCTTCGCTTTCGGCCTTTGGCCCGAGAACAAGTCACTTGCATCGAAGCCGAGCTCCCGAGCACGCGTTTCAAGCTCCTCCCGGACTTTCTCGCGTTCTTCCAGATGCTTTTGGGAAATTACTTCTTCAAGTTCAATTTTCATGCGTTGAAGTTCCGCATAAGAAAGCTTTAGCATCTCTGACTTATTCATAATCATGTCCTTTTTCGTTTCTATTAACCACCAACTAAACTTGGAGTTCATGGGAAGCAAGTAAAACCAATAGATCAGATCTATTTAATGCATGAGAACGCCGTCGCAATTAATATTACGACAATTGTTAGTTTGCTTCCATCCTTCAATAAATCGCAACCGGAGTTGGGCCCTGGGCATATTGAATCGTGACTTCAGGACGCGATCAACGGTCTTTCGATTACAGTTATTAGCTTTTGCGATTTCGGAGATTTTCATGTCGGTTGTCTCTAGCATCTCAGCAATGCTGTCATGATCCTTTTCGACTTGCCTGCCTTTATAAACCCCTTTTTCTTTTGCCTTGGCTATACCTTCCATTTGGCGTTGCCGGATGATCTCGCGCTCGAACTCAGCAAAGGCCCCCATCAAATGCAGCTGTAGCTTGGACTGGGGGTTGCTGTCGTCTGGTGGGAACGTCAGGCCCTCTTTCAAGAATGTGACTGTTACCTTTTTCTCGTTGAGCTCGTTGATGATGTTTTTCATATCATCAAGGTTACGAGCCAGTCGGTCGATTGAGTAGACTACCACTTCATCGCCATCGCGAGCATAAAGGATCATCTCATTGAGAGCTGGTCTTAGACGTGTGCCCCCGGATAGCTTTTCCTCGAACATCCGATCCACGGCCCCTAACTCTTGCCGATCTAGGTTCTGATCAATTGTTGAAACTCTTCTGTATCCAATTTTCTGCCCCATTCCTGATACCTCCCCTCATTATGCGACTTATGATTCTATATATAAAATTCACATTAAGACAAAATTAAAACCTGCATCCAAATGTCCCATTGATTAGCTTTATTCGGAGTTTTTATGAAAGTGGACATTTAGGTACTCCCAAAAGCCCACTCTCCATTAGAACAAGGCAGCGTATAGACATTGCCCTTTAAATCGCACAGCGGTTTATGAGCCCTAGCTCGGCCGGATCAGCCGGACTACAGGGCACATCAGTAAACTATGCTGACCCTTTGTGTTTAAAACTTATTAAATATACTATACTTTTATAAATTAGCTTAGAAATTATTAGAATAAAGGTTTGCGTTATTATATTATTTACCCCAAATAAAATAAAAGGGCCGAAGAGATGCAAGCTCCCCGACCCTAATCACCTTGATGAGTTCTAAATAATACGACTGATAACTAAAATCAATAGGAACGCAATCAAGAACCGCATGCATCTCTTCAGCTCATTAGAAAGTAAATGAGTTTTTAATGTTTGATGCGAGTACACACAATGCAAATGAAAGCAGTATCTCTATTAAAAAGATGCTGTGTGCGCATTTCTCCCTACAAAAAGAAATCATATATATAACAAAAGAGGTCGGAAATAAATCCGACCCCTTTAAATTTCAACCGGATGCTTCAACATCCCAGTTAGACAAAGCGTATTGTATAAGATGAATATATTGAGTTTTTTCACATTTTTCAACCTTCTTTCGGGTAAATGCTTTGCGAATTCGCAAGGTATTTACGATGTTTTCACCTAAATCCTGCGAATTAGCAAAGCCAGAAACCGGATTTCTCTCTCCTTTAGAGGATTATCTGATTAAACTGCACCTATTTGATGGCTCCAACATCAAATCTAAGGTTTCCATTTGTCACATAAACAAGAATGGAAAATGGATTCAGGAAACGGTTTCATTCGGGGATCTGATACAGAGAACTCAAGAGATCTCTCATAATAACAATGAGCAAGATATCTATATTACTCAGAATACCTTTCTATTTGGACGTCAAGAGCGGTTTGCTGATAATTTGAATGCGTTCTACATCGATATTGATTATTATAATGAGCCTGAGCATGCCCACAAGTCCGCTGAGCAAGTTGCTGAGGAAGCGATGCAGCAGCTTGAAAGAATAGGGTTTCCAGAGCCGACGCATGTAATCAGCTCAGGCCGTGGTTTACAGATTCTCTGGTGCATTAAAAGGGAGAGGCTGACGATGCATGGGAATGATATTAGAAAGCGCTGGAAAGCCATTCAAAGACATCTCAGTGCTGCGTTAAAGAGCTTTGGTATCGATGAAAATGCTAAAGATATCTCTCGCGTTTTCCGGATCGTCGGCACAATCAACTCAAAAAATGGCGCGTTAGTAAAGTTAATTTGGCAGAAAGATAATGGTTTCTATCGCTACAAATTTGAAGATTTCGCGAACCAGGTTTTCGGAGACACAAGAGAAGAATATTTAGCCAAGCGTGCAAAAAAAGATCGGTTAAAGGCGGAGCAACGGGCTCAGCGCAACAAGAATAATGTCTTAAATTTCAAGGCTAAAAAGGAAGCACGCAGAAAGAAAAGAGCCTCTGAAGGCAAGACTATACTGAACGGGTTGCCGATTTCCGTAATCATGAATATGCGTGCTGAGGAGCTGATCAGACTTGTGAAAGTGCGCTTTGCAGATGGACAGATCGATGAGGGTCAGCGCAACAATTTCATCTTCCATATCGCCGTTGCAAAATCCTATGTGACACAAAGCTCATCTCTTTTGCAAAAGATGATCAAGATCGCACAAATGATTGCCCCGGATCTGACTGTCAAAGATATCGAAAACTCAATCTATTCGGTTCTCACACGAGCTGAAAAGGCCGAAAAAGGTGAGCTGATTATATATAATGGGCGCAAGCGGGATCCGAGATATCAATATAGTACGCGCAGGATTATTAACGATCTTGGCATTACTTCTGAAGAGATGAAGCAGGCTGGATTGGTAACCCTGGCTTCTCCAGAGCTGAAGCGAAAGAGGAAGGCTGTAAAAGAGCGTCAGCGTCGTGAAGACCTGGGGGCTCGTGAAAAAAGAGAAGCTAAGAACGCAGTGAACAGCGAGATCTGGAAGCTCCATCTTGATGGAATTTCTCAAACTGAGATAGCAAAAGAGATGTCGATGTCTCGCTCGACGGTAAGAGACCGCCTTAAGAAGCTGAAGGCTGAGGGCGGCCCCCTGGAGATGGTGGAAGTGCCTGTCACACAGGCAAAAACGGCCGCTGAGAGCTCAAAAGCTAAGTCAGCATCAGTTACTCCATCATCTACGAATATCCTCACTTTTAGGCCAATTCGTAGAAGGCTTAAGAAAGTTTATGAAGGAGATATTTACAATGATCCCTTCCCGGAATTTCACGATATCCCGTTATTAGATGAAGAGACTAGATATATTACGCCAGTAAGGCAATTGGCAGCTGGAGAAGTGCCGTTTTAGGGATGTAATCTATCAAGCTGATGATCATGTTCTAAATATTCTTTACCATCGCATCCGAACTCATTTGTATCCTTATTAGGATGCGTTGTAGGGACAGTCATTTCTACAATATGTAACGGATTGTAAAACCCCTTCCTACATATATTAAAATATATAGATTGCCATGTTTCACCTGCATGAAACATGGATGTTTCAGCATGCCCCCAAAAACCCATACTGAATAGCTTACATAACATCCAAAAGGGTTTCCTTGTCATAAACTTAAAACAACACCACAATCCGATTTTAGGGGTATATACGCATACATATTAATGACTGGCATCTCGACCTATTTATAGCTATGACTTCTTATTTACTTTTTCTTTTTCCGAGTTCCTTACCTCACCCTTCGCCGCCCTATCTTTTCGAGTCTACTAAATATATTATAATAAAGATTTCTCAACTCTGGGCTTCGCCCCTTCATTAGAAGCACGGAAAACCGCCACCTCCCTATACCCCTTATTATTATAGATATTATAGCTACAACAGGATATCGCCCTAATCTAATCACTTTACAATAATAGGATATCACACCTCACCCTTTACCGCCCTATTTAAGTTTAGCTTGCTGTTGTTGGGCTTCGCCCCTTCATTAGAAGCATGCATTCCCGCCACCCTTTTAAATGATGAAATGTAAAGCCGCATTTATGATGACACAGAAATACCGAATAAGAAAACGTCCTCACTTAATCCGAACTTAAATGGCCATCTGCATTCCAGGCCTTGAGGGACATCAATAATTATGGGATTTAAGGAATATAACAGGAAACCTGACGGTCTGAATATCTGAACACCATTTATTGCAGTGGAATGACCCGTACTGGTGTTATCAATGCCGTTGTAGGTCGGATTCAAGAAATTCTACCAGGGCAGTTAACAACCCTAAATATGACAAGTGCAGCTGAAGCGCCATACTTCTATCATCTGTACAACGGTTGTGCGGCCACTTAGGCTCTGAGTAATCAACGAATTCCTAATTTCCAGGCGGCGCACGTGTCTCAATCAACAAACAATCTCGCGGCTTATATATGGTCGCTGGCCGACCTCCTTCGCGGCGACTTCAAGCAAAGCCAATATGGGCGCATCATCCTGCCGTTTACGCTCCTCCGCCGTCTCGAATGCGTACTGAAGGACCACAAAGGGCACGTGCTAACCGAGCTTGCACGGGTTGAAAAAATGGGTCTGCCTGAGGAAGCCAAAGAAAAGCTCCTGCTGCGCGCCTCAAACCTGTCGTTTTACAACACATCACAGATGGACCTGTCCACGCTCGGTGCCAGCGGCATCAAGGATAACCTTGAAAGCTACATCCAGAGTTTTTCAAAAGATGCCCGTGAAATCTTTGAACACTTCAAGTTTGGAGAATTCATCGCTCAGCTGAGTGATGCAAACCTACTCTACAAAGCAGTTCAACAGGTTAAAGGCGCTGACCTTCGCCCCGAGGTCGTCTCAAATCATGACATGGGGCTGGTGTTTGAAGAACTTATTCGCCGATTTGCAGAAGGGTCCAATGAAACAGCTGGGGAACACTTCACCCCGCGTGACATCGTTGATCTGACCACCTCCTTGGTCTTCATGGAGGATGACCAAGGCCTGACCCAAGAAGGCGTCATCCGCACCATTTATGACCCCACAGCGGGCACTGGCGGCTTTCTATCCGCTGGCATGGAGTATGTCCTCCAACTCAATCCAGCTGCTGTCATGCGGGCCTTCGGTCAGGAACTGAACCCCGAAAGCTATGCAATTTGCAAGGCTGACATGCTGATCAAGGGTCAAGACGTCACCAACATCAAACTGGGCAACACACTGTCTCAGGACCAACTGGCCTCTGACAGGTTCAACTACATGCTGTCCAACCCGCCCTTTGGTGTGGATTGGAAGAAGATCGAAAAAGACATCAAGGACGAACATGCGCTCAAGGGCTTTGGCGGGCGTTTCGGCCCCGGCCTTCCGCGCGTGTCTGATGGGTCCCTTCTCTTCCTCATGCACCTGATCTCCAAGCTGCGTGACACCGACAAGGGCGGCGGGCGCATTGGCATCATCCTCAACGGCTCCCCCCTGTTCACGGGCGGTGCTGGCTCGGGGGAAAGCGAAATCCGCCGTCATATTCTTGAATCCGACCTGCTTGAGGCCATCGTCGCCCTTCCTACGGACATGTTCTATAACACCGGCATTTCCACCTATGTTTGGGTTTTAACGAACAAGAAAGACCCCGCTCGCAAGGGCAAGGTGCAACTGATCAACGGCACCGACCTTTATAGCAAGATGCGCAAATCGCTGGGGTCCAAACGCAAATGGATGGATGCGGGCGACATTGCCACGATCACCCGATGCTTTGGCGCGTTTGAAGCTGTGGAGGCTGAGGCGCTCGACAAACCCGCAGATGCCAAAAGCAATCGGGGCAGGCAGGCGGACACGCCCAAGGCCGAGGCACCCAAAACCTTTGCCTCGAAAATCTTTGATACACATGAATTCGGATATCGCCGCCTTACGATTGAGCGGCCATTGCGCGAAAGCTATCAGTTCAGTGATGATCGCATTGCGCCCCTACGGTTTGCGCCCAAGCCCCTGACCGCGATCACCGAATGGATTTACGAGACCTTTGGCACGGGCTGGGATGAGGACGGGGCCGACTATGGCGTGCTGGACGCGCATGAAATCGACATTCGCACCCATATCAAGGCCGAGTTCCCCGAGCTGAAAGAGAAGCAGGTCAAGGATGTGCTGGACCCGAAGACCTGGCGTGATCAATTAGCCATTTTGCAAAAGGCGCGGGCATTGCAGGCCAAGATTGGCACCGACCAGCATGATGACATGAACGGGTTTGATAAGGTGTTGAAGGCGACGGGTGTTGCGCTGGATGCCACAGCCAAGAAACAGATCACGGCGGCTGTCAGTTGGAAAAACTCCAAGGCCGCGAAGGTCATCAAGAAGGTGCATAAGAACACCGCTGCAAATCCGCTTTACGGGCTGTTCGCGGTGAATGGTCAGGTGGTGGAATACAAACCCGACGGCGATCTGCGCGACAATGAAAACGTGCCGCTAGACCCGTCGCAGCCCGTGAATGCGGTTAACGAGGCGTATTTTCTGACCGAGGTTGCGCCCCATGTGCCGGATGCGTGGATTGATGCCAGCAAGGTCGATGCGATTGACGGCGGGATTGGCATCGTCGGCTATGAAATCCCGTTCAACCGGCATTTCTATACCTACACCCCGCCCCGCGATCTGGCCGAGATTGACGCAGAACTGGACGCGGTCAGCGCCGAAATCATGGCACTGCTGCAAGAGGTGCATGTGTGATGGCGGGGGCGACGAAGTATCAGCCCTATCCGGCGTATAGGCCGTCGGGTGTTGAGTGGTTGGGAGATATTCCTGACGGGTGGGAGGCGACACGCCTCAAACAAACCGTGGAGCAATCCCGCAAAATTACCTATGGAATTGTACAAGCGGGTCCAAATCTTGAGGTCGGCATTCCTTACATTAGGCCCGCAGATATGACCGACGAGAGTGGTATAAGGGACTACTCAAATCTAATGCGAACATCGCTGCAAATCGCAGTGGATTACGAGCGAAGCAAAATCGCAGGCGGTGATCTTGTGTGCTCAATTGGCCCGAGTTTTGGCAAGGTTATGTTGGTTCCGAACAAGCTAAGTGGTGCTAACTTAACGCAGGGCACTGCACGCATTGCGATCAATGAGGAAAACTCCCCCAAATTTATCTTTTGGGTACTGCGGTCGCCAATCACCTTTCAACAATGGGAAAGCAGCGTTGGCGGTGCAACATTTAGAGCTCTAAATTTGGGTCCTCTTTCCGAAACATATCTATCCGCCCCTCCCCTTCCTGAACAAACCAAAATCGCGGCGTTTTTGGATTATGAGACGGCCAAGATTGATGCGTTGATTGCCAAGCAGCAGCAGTTGATTGCCCTGCTAGAGGAAAAGCGCCAAGCGGTGATCAGCCATGCGGTGACCAAGGGCCTAGACCCAGACGCCCCCTTGCGCCCCTCCGGCATCGACTGGCTCGGCGATGTGCCTGCGCATTGGGAAATAACCCGTGTTAAATTCGAAGTTTCCAAAATTTCAGACTGCCTTCACACGACTCCAACCTATGATGGGGACCTGAAGTACCCCGCAATTCGGACCGCTGATGTGGAGCGGGGAGTTCTGAAATTGGAGACCACCAGACTTGTTTCCGAAGAAATCTATCGCGAACGAATTGTTCGGATAGAACCCCAAGAAAACGACGTTCTCTATTCTCGTGAGGGCGAACGGTTCGGAATGGCGGCTTTGGTGCCCGCTGATACAAAGTTATGTTTAGGTCAACGAATGATGATGTTCAGAACCGATATGCAATTGGATGCAGGTTTCTTTATGTGGTCGCTCAATGGAGATTCGATCATCAATCAGGTCTTAGTTGATGTGTCAGGCTCGACCTCGCCGCATATCAATATATCAGATATACGCAACTTCTGGATGATGCTGCCACCGAAGCATGAGCAGGAAGAAATTGTCGCACTCATATCGGCAAAAATTACCAAAATTGACCAAACGAACTCCAAGGCGCAATCCGCCATCACCCTCCTCAAAGAACGCCGCACCGCGCTGATCTCTGCCGCTGTCACAGGCAAGGTTGATCTGCGCGACTGGCAACCGCCCGAGGGGGCCTCCGAGCAATCCAGACAAGACACGAACCACCCCGAGGAGGCCCTCGCGTGAATGTATCCCACGGCGTTACCCGCGAATTGATTTTCCAGAACGAGATGATAGACCAGATGGTCGCCAGCGGCTGGCAGCTTGGCACCCCCGCCGGATATAACCGCGAACTGGCGATCTATTCCGAAGACCTGATCGGCTTTGTCAAAGACACCCAAGACGCGGAATGGCAAAAGCACGCCAAGAACTACCCTAGCGACCCAGAGGCCAAGCTGCTCGCCCGTGTTGCAAGCCAGCTCGACAAGGCCGACCCCAACGCCACCGGCAAACAACTGCGCACCTTTGGCACGCTGGGGGTGCTGCGCCACGGTATCAAAGACCGAAATGCCAAGTTCAAGCTGTGCCAGTTCAAGCCCGAACATGATCTAAACCCTGAAACGCTGGCCCGCTACAAACAAAACCGCCTGCGCATCGTGCCAGAGCTGGTCTATAGCCCCTACGCCACCGATGCCCATCTGGCGGAAACCGGCACACAGGCCAAGAAGTGGCGCATTGATCTGGTGCTGTTTGTAAACGGCCTGCCCGTCGTGACACTTGAGCTGAAATCAGAGTTCAAGCAATCGATTCAGAACGCGATCAACCAGTATAAAAGAACCCGCCTGCCCATTGACCCTGCGACCAAGAAACCCGAACCCCTGCTGACGTTCAAGCGTGGTGCCTTGGTGCATTTCGCGGTCAGCCAGTATGAGGTCTATATGGCCACGCGGTTGGCCGGTGCAGACACCTTTTTCCTGCCATTCAACAAGGGCACCAAAGACGGCGGTGCGGGCAATGACGTGCCCGAGGATGAGGACAGCTATGCCACCGGATACCTGTGGCAGGAGGTGCTGCAGCCTGATGCGCTGCTGAACATCCTGGCCCGGTTCATGCATTTGCAGATCGAGGAAAAGGAAGATTGGGAAGGCCGGAAGGTCAAGAAGGAAACCATGATCTTTCCCCGCTATCATCAGTGGGATGTGGTCGGGAAACTGGTTGAGGCGGGCAAGCTCGAAGGACCGGGCAACAAGTATTTGATCCAGCACAGCGCCGGGTCAGGCAAGTCCAACTCCATCGCATGGACCGCACACCAGCTGTCATCGCTCTATGACGGCGATAAGAAGGTGTTTGATTCCGTTATCATCGTCACCGACCGCATGGTGCTGGATGATCAGCTGCAGGAAACGATTTACCAGTTCGAGCATGTGGACGGGGTTGTAGGGCGTATCAATCGCGAGGAAGGCGATGGGTCCAAGTCCGAGAAGCTGGCGACTGCGTTGGAGGATTCACAGCCGATCATCATCGTGACCATTCAGACCTTCCCGCACGTCCTCAAGGCGATTGAGAACAGCACCAGCCTGAAAGAACGCAACTATGCCATCATCGCTGATGAGGCGCATTCCTCACAGTCGGGGACCACTGCAAGCGACTTGAAAAAAGTGCTGATGATGGATGCGCGAGGGGACAATGACGAACTGAGCTCAGAGGACATTCTGGACGCTGCCGTTGCGGCAAAGCGCGTGGCCACGAACCTGAGTTACTTTGCCTTTACCGCGACCCCTAAGACCAAGACGCTTGAGCTTTTCGGGCGCGTCCCGAACCCCGATGAGCCCCCCTCAAAGACCAATCTCCCCCGCGCCTACCACGTGTATTCGATGCGGCAAGCGATTGAGGAAAAGTTCATCCTTGATGTGCTGCGCAACTACACAAGCTACAAGGTGGCTTACAATCTGGCGCTCAAAGCACAGGAAGCCGACGCCGAAGTCGATAGCAAGAAAGCCAAGGTAAGGCTGAACCAATGGGTGCGCCTCCATGACTACAATATTTCCCAGAAAGTGCGTGTGATTGTCGAGCACTTCAGAGACAACATCATGGGCCTCTTAGGCGGGCAAGCGAAGGCTATGGTGGTCACCAGTTCCCGAAAGGAGGCCGTCCGCTACAAGCTATCGTTTGACAAATACATCACCGAAAAGGGCTATGATAAGGTTCATGCGATGGTGGCGTTTTCGGGCGAAGTCGAATTTGAGACCAGTGACCCGAATGCAGAAGGCCTGCTTGGGGAGAAATTCACAGAAGCGAACATGAATCCACGCCTCAAAGGCCGAGATATGCGCAAGGCCTTCGATAGCGATGACTATCAGGTGATGATCGTGGCCAACAAGTTCCAGACCGGTTTTGATCAACCCAAGCTCTGCGCGATGTACGTCGATAAAAAGCTTGCTGGCGTGGAATGCGTTCAAACCCTATCCAGGCTCAACCGGACTTATCCCGGCAAAGAAGTCACTGGAACATACGTGCTCGATTTCTTCAACGAGCCAGAGGATGTATTGGCAGCGTTTCAGGAATACTATCAGACTGCCGAGTTGATCGACGTCTCAAACCCCAATCTAGTGTTTGACCTGTCCGAGAAGCTCCGCAATTTTGGGATTTTCACATGGGCGGAAGTGGAGAGGTTCTGCGAGGCTTTCCTCAAGAAATCCCTGAGCAATGCAGCTGTTGCCAATATCTGCAAACCGGCAGTTGAGCGCTGGACGTCCCGATACAAGTTAGCCACAGAGGCATACAAGACCGCCACCGAGATGTTTGACCGTGCAAAGAAAAGTGGCGATGCAGTTCTGATAGCAAACACCGACCGCACCCTCAAAGAATGTAAAACGGAAAAGGACGCTCTTGAGCTCTTCAAGAAGGACCTCGGCACCTTCGTTCGCTTTTACGAGTTCATCTCTCAAATCGTGGACTATGACGACAAGGAGCTTGAGAAACTCAGCTTGTACGCGCGGCAACTTGGGCCACTGCTACGCGAAGCCAACATTGATGAAGATGAGCTGGATTTAGGTGACGTGGCATTAAGTCATTACCGCCTATCAAAAATCAAACAGCAGAGCCTTCAACTTGCAACGGAAGCTGCCGAAGGGCTTCAGCCGGGCAGTGGCTTGGGCAGCGGCAAGGCAAAAGACAAGCAAGAGGAATTCCTCTCACAGATCATCGAGCGGTTGAACGAGATCTTCGCGGGCGACGGTCTGACCGAGGACGACATGCTCAACTATGCTAGAACCATCAAGGACAAGGTGGCGGAAAATCAAAGAGTGGTTACACAAATCGCCAACAACACCCGTGAACAAGCTCTTTTGGGGGACTTTCCGAAGGCCGTGGAGGATGCAATCCTGAACAGTAACGAAGCTCAGCAAAAGCAAATGATCAAGCTTTTGTCGATGTCCGAAAAGCTCAGCGAGTTCCAAAATGCTATCTTAGACATGTTTCAAAACGATGCCATCAGGTAGCGCCGAAAGACCAC
>Ga0209345_10001289_pt1 | contig 30281 bp, 36 predicted proteins | sample Cruoilmetagenom7_FD_187294 | JGI IMG/M metagenome (GOLD analysis project Ga0209345, IMG submission 187294) | Oil polluted marine microbial communities from Coal Oil Point, Santa Barbara, California, USA - Sample 7 (SPAdes) (version 2) | ecosystem: Environmental > Aquatic > Marine > Oil seeps ...
GGAACAACCGCTAGATTGGGCTACTGCCGAGCAGCTTGCTTATGGAACATTACTGCAAGAGGGAATGCCAATCAGAATTACCGGCCAGGATGTTGGTAGAGGCACATTCTCACACAGACATGCGGTTCTACATTCTCAAACCGATAAATCAATTTATGAACCGCTAAATAATCTGTCTAAAGATCAGGCACTTTTTGAAATCGCAGATAGTAATTTATCAGAATATGGAGTGCTTGGGTTTGAATATGGATATTCACTGGTTAACCCTCAGCAGCTCGTAATTTGGGAAGCTCAGTTCGGTGATTTCTGTAACGGCGCACAAATTATTTTTGACCAGTTCATTTCATCAGCTGAAACTAAGTGGCTCCGCATGAGTGGCCTAGTCTGCCTGTTGCCGCATGGTATGGAAGGACAGGGACCCGAACATAGTTCAGCAAGGTTGGAGAGGTTTTTACAGTTATGTGCTGAAGATAATATGCAAATTGTATATCCGACAACACCGGCTTCAATATTTCATCTGCTCCGCAGGCAGTTGCTGCGTAATTTCAGAAAGCCGTTAATTGTGATGTCACCAAAATCTTTGCTGCGTCATAAGCTTGCAGTATCTGATATTGCAGAGTTTGATGAGGGTACGAATTTTGTGCCGGTGATTGACGAAACTGATAGAGATATAAAGGCAGGTGCAGTCAAAAGAGTTATTTTCTGTACCGGTAAAGTATATTATGATTTACTTGAAAAGCGTTGCCTGCACAAAATTAAAAATATGGCGATCGTACGCCTTGAGCAATTATATCCTTTTGAAGAAGGTATAATTGTAAAGATAATGCAGAAATATACTAAGGCCACAGATTATATCTGGTGTCAGGAAGAACCCAGAAATATGGGATGCTGGCGATATATAAGAGCGCATCTGGAATCCGCATTAAATCATGCAGGCATCAAGCGGGCTATCAATTTTGTTGGTAGGGTAGAAGCATCGTCGCCTGCAGTGGGTTATCTATATGTGCATAATAAACAACAGGAATCATTGGTGAAAGAGGCTCTTGGTATTTAAGAGCAATTATAGAATTTAAGAATATTTTGGAGACGTAAATTATGAGTGTTGAGATTGTAGTGCCACCTTTAGGCGAATCCGTTTCAGAAGCAACTATTGCGAAATGGTATAAAAAGGCAGGAGATGCAGTGAGGGTAGATGAGCTATTACTTGAGCTTGAGACAGAAAAAGTGACTTTAGAAGTAAATGCGACAGCAGAAGGGGTGCTTGAATCTATCGATACGCCCGAAGAGGCAACAGTTACAATCGGACAAGTAATTGGTAAAATTAAAGCCGGTGCAGCACCTGCAGTATCAACACCAGCTGCATCAACAAAAGCAGAACCTGCAGCTTCGCCAGTAACAGGTCCTCCTCCTGTAGCATCAGATAAAAAAGTGGACCCTGCAACAACTATGCCGCCATCAGTGCAGAAGCTGGTTACTGAAAATAACTTAAACCCTGCAAATATTCCAGGTACCGGTAAAGATGGACGTATTAATAAAAATGATGTCTTAAACTCACTAGGCAATACCAACGCCCAAACTATTTCTGCTCCAGCCCTGGAAAGTGCTGATAGACCGGTTGAACGTGTGCGTATGTCACGCCTGCGCAGAACCATTGCCCAGCGTTTAAAAGATTCACAAAATACGGCTGCCATATTGAGTACCTTTAATGAAATTGATATGAGTAATGTTATTGCCCTGCGTAAAAGGCATCGTGATGTATTTCAGGAGAAGCATGGTGTGAAACTTGGTTTCATGTCTTTTTTTGTAAAAGCAGTAATTAATGCTTTGAAGGAAGTTCCATCAGTAAATGCCGAAATGCAGGGTGATGATATAGTATATAAGCACTATTATGATATTGGTGTGGCCGTTGGAACTGAGCAGGGACTGGTTGTACCGGTTATCAGAAATGCTGACAGGATGAGCTTTTCCGAAATAGAAAAGGAAATTGTCTCACTGGCAACCAAAGCCAGAGATGGAAAGCTTTCAATGTCTGATTTAACTGGCGGTACCTTCTCTGTGACAAATGGCGGAGTATATGGCTCGCTTCTTTCAACGCCGATTATTAATCCTCCACAAACCGGTATTATTGGTCTGCATAATACCCAGGAGCGTCCGGTAGCTATTGACGGCAGAGTGGAAATTCGTCCGATGATGTATACAGCACTTTCTTATGATCACAGGGTAATTGACGGAAAAGATGCCGTTACGTTCCTGGTGAAAGTCAAGGAAGCTATTGAAGACCCGGAAAGATTACTGCTTGATATTTGATATACGTTTAGTTTGAATACTCATTACGAATTTATGATATACTCCGTCGCAAAATATTCAAGCCTCTTCATATATGGATTGCCGCACCCCTAAAGGGATTCACAGGTGATAAATAAAATTTTAATATGAAAATACAAATTATCTCAGTTGGAAAAATAGCAGGTGAGCAGGCATCACTTGCCAAACATTATCAAAAAATGACCGTCTGGAAAATTCAAAATACTGAACTTACCTATGCAAAAAAACTATCGGAAAATCAGATTGGGCAGCATGAAGCCAAGCTTATTCAAAATAAAATTACTAAAGGATCATATATAATAGTTCTTGATCTTTCTGGCAAGCAAATGACCAGCGAGGCCTTTAGTGATATTTTTGCTACTCAAATGATGTCTGGAAGAAATATTGATTTTATAATTGGTGGTGCGTTTGGACTGGATGCGTCAATATTAGCGTTAGCGGATGTAAAATTGTGCTTGTCTAAAATGACTTTCCCGCATCAAATTGCCAAACTTCTTCTATTTGAGCAAATATATAGAGCTCAAACTATTCTGGATAAGCATCCGTATCATAAATAAGCATCTTCAAGAACTTTGTTGCTGCTTCACAGATAAGCAAAACCATTATTGCAAGGCTCTTTGGTCTTGGAACTGCTGTAACTCAAAAAAACTGATGGTCTATTTCTTTATGAAATGATTAAGAATTTCTTCATCAGAAACATCATTATTCTTGGTCTCTACAAGGTAGGTGCGAACCATATTCAAAACGGACTCGGTAAATTCAGCACGCATCGCATCACTTGCTTTGACTCTTTGATTTTCAATCGACTTAATCGCAGAATCCTTTTTACGGGCAAGCATCAGTTCTATTTCCTTAGCCCTGGTTTCAACTAGCCTTTCTGTGCTGGTCTTAGCACTTTCTATGATATCTTTTTTCCTTTCTTCAAAAGCACTCATCTCTCGTTCTATCTCTTCCAGAAGCAGCTTGGCGTCTTTCTTCACTTGCTCAGTTTCTGCAAGCTTGGCTTTGATCTCTTCAATACGGGCATCAAGAGATGCTACGATCGCCTTTTTTACCGGCCGATAAGCGAAATATATGAATATTATAAAACAAACGGCAACTACTAAACTCTCGTCAAAAAAATGTATCATTTAGCTTTTCCATGAATTTTTTCAAGCAACTTTAAATCGGCAGACTTATTAGTGATTTTTTGAATGATAAAAGCAGCCAGGCTAATGCATGATTTTGGTTCATCAGAATGGAATTTGTCAACATAGCTTTTAATGTCATTCAAAGCCTTCTCTCTCTTACTGTCAAGAATCACCGCAAGCTTATCTTTCTGCTCAACAAAATGCGTTTCTAACATTTCTGTTGCCTGTTTTTGCATATCCTCGACCCGGGCATTAACTTCAGCTAAACGCTCAAGCCGGGATATATCTATTAATTTCACCTTATCATTATACTCTTCTGCATAGCGAATATTTTCTTCCAAGCAACGATTTCTTGCCATTAGAATAGACTCGGCTTTCGGTGCAATGAATTTGCTAACCAGGAAATACAGAAAAGCAAAAACTACCGCAAGCCAAAAGAGCTGTGAACTAAATGAAGCTACATCAAATTGAGGCATAGTTAACTAATTATCTATATAACTTTTCAGGTAAAGATCAATAACATAGCGATAACGAACGAGAATAATCCCATCGCTTCAGCAAGGCCTGCACCAATAAATGCCATTCTTTGTAGCTGCTCACTGGCAGAGGGGTTACGCGCAATAGCATTCAGCAGAGACCCGAAGATATTACCCACTCCAATCGCCGCACCAAGCATACCAAATGCCATCAAACCGGCACCAATAAATTTAAGAGCCATTCCTTCCATAATTTATTCTCCTTAAAAAAAAATTAATAAACACGAGCAACTAAATACCATCCTGATTCCCCGGCATATAAATTACTCAACTAAAACTTATACTAAAAGAATTAGTGTAAGTTTATCGCATCGCTTAAATACACACAGGATAATATAGCAAATATATAAGCCTGCAGTACCGCCACGAATATCTCAAAACCGATTAAAACAACTATAAATGGTATAGGCAAAAATTTCAAGTATATAGCCATAGAGACCACAAATCCCGCCATAACCTTAAGCAACACGTGACCTGCAACCATGTTTGCAGCCAAACGAAGAGATAGGCTAACAGGACGCGCCAGATAGGCAAATAATTCAATCACTACCATCAATGGTGCTAACCACCAGGGCGTTCCAGCCGGCAGAAATAAAGAAAAAAAACGCAATCCATGCAAATATAAACCAAGCAGAGTTACCAGCAGAAATATCATCATTGCTATAGCAAAAGTAATGGATATATGGCTGGTTACCGTAAAGCCGTAAGGAATCATACCAAGTAAGTTACACGTCAAAATAAACATGAAAAGTGTAAATATCAGGGGTACGAACCTGCGGCCACCGGCACCTACATTTTGCTCAAGCATATTGGAAATCATACCATAGATAATTTCACCGCTAAGCTGCAACCGCGTTGGTATCAAACGCTTGCCTTTAAATGCGATTGTAAAATATAAAACAACAAACAGACCGGCCAATATCATAAATAGAGAAGAGTTGGTGATGCTGGCATCATAGCCAAACAGTTCTATATCAACTATTTCTTTTATTTTAAACTGCTCTAAGGGACTATGCGCCATTACTCTTGATATATTTATTCCAGATTGACCTAAACGCTGCAGCCATTGCAAGTATCAGACAGATTATAAGGAAGAGAGGTTTAGAATCAAACAAATTGTCAAAAAGCAGACCTATTATTAAACCGACTATCGTTCCTGCAACCAATTCCACCGCAATATTAAATGCTTGGTTGCTGTTTGATATCTGCCTGGTGGTTGGTTTTTTTGCCTTATGTTTATCTATTCGCTTTTGAATATCGGCGTGCTTTCTAAGATTCATTCGTTAAAGCTGCTTCTATTGCCTTTGAAAGCTCCTCTATCGTATATGGCTTGGTAAATTGCTCTCCGTTAATGAAGAAGCTCGGAGTACCAATAAAACGCGGTTCCTTTGCTACAAGCCTGGTATTCTCTATTAGTATGGCGATCATAGACTCATCATTCAGACAAGATGCGTATTTCTCTGGCGAGATTCCACCAAGTCCAGCTATATTCGTCAGTACCTCGCGATAATTTTTATTAAACATCCAATTATCCTGCTGCTCTAAAATAACATGAATAAACTTGGTATAACTATCAGTATTACCTGAGCAACGCGCTAAAATAGTCGCATCCAAATCCTGCTTGTTTCCTATAAATTCTCTCATCACATAGGCAATCTTACCGGTATCAATATATTTTTTCTGCAATTCTGGAAATGTTCTTTTACGATAGCTAACGCAATGTGGACAGGTCGGTGAAAAATATTCAACCAAAGTCACCGATGCCTTTGGATCGCCAAATACTATGTCGTCCGGCTCAACTTCATAGCCCCGCACGTGCGCAACTTTCTCAACTATTTCTGCTGTTTGTTCCTCTTGAACTTTTGTCTGCTCTGCTGCCTCTTCTTTGCAATCTTCAAGCTTCCTGCTATATTCCTCTATCTGCTCTGTAGCCGGCGACTCCGTATCAACCTTATCACCACATGCAGATAACACTAATAGTCCCGCTAAAAGAAGAGCTAATTTTTTAAACGTACTATTCATAAAATATCAAATCTAATCCTCTTAAGTACTTTCTAACACAAGCCTATACCTAAGGTAAGATAATTATTAGATTATCAGCATATTTTTCAGAGTCAAATTGTCTTTTGCCAACAGCTGCAATAATAACCTATTATTATTGACATTAGGTGAGATAGTGAATAAAATCTATAGTTAGATTATTAATTTATAAACAGGTAATTAAGTTATGTCTAAAACTGTAAAATTATTGGCGGTCTCGCTTTTGCTAGCCGGTTGCTCAGGTATGTACGGTGACGGTGCTAAAAAAACCGGCATGGCAAAAAAGAATCCTCAAACAGAACAGCTTGTCTCAAAACATGTTACAAATCATGTTGATGATGTCACAAAAGATATCGCGGCTACCGCATCTGCGACATCAACTCTTGCTAAGCAACTACCTAGGTAAGCTTTAAGTCTGGCACAAGGTTTCGTTCGAATTCTTGTTTGAACCTTGTGCTACGCTCCAAGTTTCTGCGCCCCGTCTAAATAACACTCAAAAACAGTCCATTATCATCGAGCAGTTTTTGGGTTTCTTCCGGCTTAATCACTATAACCCCTTCTTTTTCTATAGCGACCCCATTAAAACCATGTTTTGCCAAGAAAAATACTGTGTCTGGACCAATGACCGGTATATCAAGACGCATATCCTGCCCTGATTTAGACATCTTAACCAAAACTCCACCTTTTTCTTTCTTACGAAGATACTCGCATCGTCGGATTAAATTATCAGTACCTTCTGCTGCCTCAATTCCAACAACATAGCCATCACATACTATTACGGACTGCCCAACATCAAGTCCGCCAAGAGATTTTATTACCTGAATGCCAATTTCCATATCGGCTTTATCCTGGGAAGAGGGCGTACTCTTACTGGATATATCAAGATTATATTCACCAAGTTTTAGGATTTCTTTTGGAGAGATTACCTTTAAATCCTTTGATTCGATATAGTCAGACACTATTTTCAAAACATTATCATCACCAAGTATTTTCTGTTTTAAAATCTTGGCAAGCAAAGCAGACCCAGCAAAATCAACTTTTAAGGATTTCAAATCAGGGCGAGTTATCCCGCCAGCAACAATGACATTTTCTACAGCATTTTTCTTGAAATATTCGATAATGCCACCAACCGAACCAAGTGCGAAATGTTCATAAGAAAATTCCTCAAAGCTTATTTCCGGATCAATTGCAGCTATAAAACACTTGCCTCCGGCGTAGCTATATAATTTTGCGATCTCTTTAGGCAAATCACCGCTTCCAGCTATTATTCCTAAATTCTGTAACATTTCATTTTCCTAATTTATAATTGCAAAATGTACGCGAATTATCCTTTTGCAAAAATTCTACAATCTCTTGTATTATCTTGTTGTTTGGATATTGTTCTTTAGCCATTTCAATCCGTTTGTTAAAAACATGTTCTGAATTTTCGTTGAAAATTTCTTTGATAACTTTATTAGCTTCTATAGATTGTTTTTTATCAAAGCCTCTTCTGTTCATGCCAACTAGATTCAACCCTTCAAGATGCGCTCTATCACTTGAAGCTAAGCCGTACGGCACCAAATCCCGAACAACCGCTGAAACACCGCCAACCATAGTATGAGGACCAATACGGCAAAATTGTTGTACCGCAGACAAGCCGCCAATAATTGCGAAATCACCAACTTCAACGTGACCGGCTAAGCTAACATAATTGGCAAAAATCACATTATTTCCAATTCTGCAGTTATGAGCAATATGCACGCCAACCATAAAGAGACCATTATCCCCGACTTCAGTAATCATGTTACCATCTGCCGTTCCGTGCTGAATAGTAACGTATTCTCGAATAGTATTATTCTTTCCAATAATAATTTCGGAATCTTCTCCATTATATTTAAGGGTTTGTGGATATGATAGAGAGGCAAACGGGTAAATCGTAGTTCCCTCACCAATCGTTATTCTACCTTCTGTTACAATGTGCGATTTAAACTCAACATTATCCCCAATAACCGCACCATTACCTATGATGCAATACGGACCGATTTTAACGTTATTGCCAAGCTTTACATTCTTACCAATAATTGCACTTGTATGAATCATTACTCTTCCTTAGTTTTATCCTTTACCATTGCCGTAAATATCCCTTCTGCCGCCACCTTACCTTCAACTTCAGCTCTTGCCCTGAATTTCCAAACAGGACCTCTATTTTGTATGATGCTTGCATACATGGTTAATGTATCACCAGGCTCAACTATTTTGCGAAATTTGGACTCATCAATCGACATGAAAAATACCTCTTTATCTTTGGTACTTTCCATAGATTTTGCAACAAGTACTGCAGATAGCTGAGCCATTGCCTCGATAATCAATACACCTGGCATCACTGGCCTTGTCGGAAAATGTCCCGTAAATTGCGGCTCGTTAGCCGTGACATTTTTTATACCGACAATAGACTCGTTGAGCTTAATTTCCGTTACCCGATCTACTAACAAAAAAGGATAGCGATGGGGAATAATCGACATTATTTCGTTTATATCAATTCTTTCTTTAGTCATTTGCCTTTTCCTTTAATCAATTTCTTCATCATAATTGTTTGTTTATGCCACTCTCTAATTGGAACCGCAGGTGTGCCTCCCATGATTCCTGGCTCTTTTATATCTTGAATCACACCGCCTTGACCAGCAATTTGTACTCCATCTGCAATAGTAATATGCCCAGCAACCCCAACTTGGCCGCCTAAAGCGCAGTAAGAGCCTATCTTGCTGCTACCGGCAATGCCGACTTGAGCAACCAGAATCGCACCCTTTTTGATGTGAGCATTATGACCAATCTGAACAAGATTATCAATCCGGCACCAATCCTCGATAATAGTATCCTGCATTGAACCACGATCGATGCAGGAATTAGCACCAATCTCCACGTTATTACCAATAATTACGCGACCTGTATGGTATATTTTCTTATGAACACCCTTATCTGTTGAAAAACCAAAGCCATCTTGACCTATTCTGGCACCAGGTAAAATAACTACATCATCGCCTATAATGGAATGGCTAACAGAAACGTTTGAATCAATTCTGGCTCTATTTCCTATCTTTACCTTATAGTCAATCACACTGCCCGACTCTATGATGCAATCATCACCAATTTCTACTCCGTCTTCAATAACTACATTATGGCCGATATAACAGTTCTTACCTATCTTGGCACTATCTGAAACATAGGCAGTGGGCATAATTTTACTTTCCAGTGATTTACCTGGAGAATAGAACATATCCAGTGTCTTTGCATAAGCATGATATGGATTAGCAGCTTTTAATAATGTAGTAGTAGATTCTTCTGTAAAATCTAGTGGAACAATACACGCAAATGCCTTGCTAGCTTTGAATTCTGCAATATATTTTTTATTGCTTAGGAAACTTATATCTGATGAACCGGCTTTAGATAATGACTTGATTCCATCGATAGACCTGTCACCGGCAACAGCAGAAATTTTACAGCCAATGCTCTGGGCAATTTTTGATAATTTATACGGACCGGAATTTCTGTAAAAAACCCTACTGGACATTTTTGTTCCCTATACTTAGCTGTTATATTTTTCACGTGTTAAGAGCATATAACAGCATTGCATAGTAGTAAAACTAAATATTATGACACCTTTGCGAATATCCATCATATTTTATTTAAGAAAAAATAATAGTCTGAGTTTTGGCAGGTATGCCCCGAAGATAGTCTGTAGCAGGCATTTTTGCTCTATTTTCCGGCTTTAAAGTTTTAATTATTAGAGTACCCAGACCGCACGCTACTTCAAAATTTTCATTTAGCAATTCACCGGGATTCACCTGATGCTTATTTTCTGTATATTTGGCAGATAATATCTTGATTATCTTACCTTCATACTTAAAATATACTCCCGGCCAAGGGTTCATTCCCCTGATTTTACAATCAATCTCAAATGCCGTTTCCTGCCAGTTTACTCTACCTTCTTCCCTGGATAGTTTATGTGCATAAGAGACGCCTTCCTCGGATTGCTTAATTCTTGGCAAATTTTCAATATTATTTAGCACTTCTATCAACAATTCTCCACCTATATCTGCACATTGATCGTGCAGTTCCGAAAAAGTAACTTTTTCACTAAGAGGAAGCTTTTTCTGAAGTAATATATCACCGGTATCCAAGCCTGTATCCATTTGTATAATGCAGATGGCTGTTTCCTTCTCACCGTTGATTATTGTTCTCTGTAATGGTGCTGCGCCTCGATATTCAGGAAGCCTGGACGGGTGGATATTTAAACAACCATATTTTTTAGCCGCTAATATATTAGCAGGAATAATAAAGCCGTACGCAACAACAACTATGATATCAGCATCGATGGAATCTATAAGTTTTATCGTTTTTTCATCCCTCAAAGTCTTAGGAGTATAACTGGGAATATTATTGGATATTGCCAGCTTATGAACCGGAGAATTAGTCAGCTTCATCCCACGCCCCGCAGCTTTTGGTGCTTGAGTAAATATCGCTACAACATTATGCTCTGTTGAGTTAATTAATTCCTGAAAAGCCGGAACAGCAAACTCCGGTGTTCCCATAAAGATGACATTCACGTGCTTAATCCTCAGAATTAATTGAATTAAGCTGACATTTTTTTTAATTTTGCCAACCTGCGAAGCACTACATTTTTCCTCAAGTTAGATAAATAATCAATGAGCAGTTTTCCATCTAAATGATCCATCTCATGCTGAATAGCTCTTGCAAGCCATCCATCTGTTGCAAGCTCCTGAGTTTTATTATTGTAATCAAGATATTTCACTTTGACAGATTCCGGCCTTGCTACTGGAATTCTTTGATCCGGTAAAGACATACAGCCTTCATCTGCTTCTATTATTTCATCAGAACTTTCCAATATTTCAGGATTGGCAATAAATAATGGATAAAAGCCCTCCGGCCTTTTTTGTTTGTCATCTTCCTGCAGGTCAATAACCATCACTCTTTTCAAAACACCAACCTGATTCGCAGCCAAACCAACACCTTTATCTTCATAGATAGTAGCAAGCATATCATCCATAAGCTTGCGTATTGAATTATCTACCAACTCAACTGGAAAAGCTTTCTTGCTTAAGATAGGGTCTGGTGCTGTAAGAACTGTTAACACTGCCATATTCTTCTTAATTATTGCTTAACTTAGTTGTAAGCATTGTAACATAAAAAGTTGCTATATGTACACTGAAATTTTAATACTTCATACCTGTTGGTATTATTCAAAAGGCTTAACTATGACCAATACCACAGCAATAATCATCAAAATTGTCGGTACTTCATTAATTAATCTATAAAATTTCTCTGAGTGCTTATTTTCTCCTCTTGCAAAAGCTTTAATCCATCTGGCAAGCAAAGCATGAAAGATGGTAAGAGCCACCACCACAAGCATCTTTATATGAAACCACATACCAAGAGCTACAAAACCGTAAATATACGCCGTTAGTAGACCGAAAAAATACGTCAGTAACATTGCAGGATTCATAATAATCCTGAGCAATCTGCTTTCCATTATTTGAAATGTTTTGTCCATTTCTGAGCCTTTTTTAGCTCTGGTATGATACAAAAATAATCTGGGCATATACAACATCGCTGCCATCCAGGATATCACTGATATTACGTGAATTGATTTGTACCATAAAAAGTAATCTTCCATCTTTCTCTCTAGCTATTACACAAACATTTTTTATAATTACTCGGACATATTCTCGACATATTACTTGATAATAGGAAACTTCCATCTTTTCTACCGGCTTTGATTATGATATCGCTCAATGAGCTTATAAATAATTCATTAACACTTAAAGTTGGAACTCTAATGTAATTTATACCATATTTATCTGCTATTTCTTTATACTCCATATCAAGTTCTACCAATGTTTCTACATGCTCACTAACAAAAGCAATTGGAACTATAATCAATTCCTTGCCCTGCCTTGCTGCTGACTTAATTTCATCTTCGGTATTTGGATCAAGCCACTCTAGCGGTCCAACTCTGCTTTGATACGTTATTTTATAATCCAAATCTGGATTCATAAGCAAATCAATTACTGATTTTACAGTAGTTTCAACCTGCCACTGATATGGATCTCTTGAGGCAATAATTTTCTTGGGCAATCCATGCGCTGAAAATAATATTCTATAATTATTTTTATCTTTCACCTGCCCAATAGCTTGCTTAACAAGATCAGCGTGCGCTTTAGCAAAATTTTCATCATTTGGATAACAACAAATTATTTTGCAGGGAACATTTATTGAATTTCTGTTTAGTTTCCTGGTAAAATCTTCAATAGATGAAGCTGTTGTTGTCGTTGAAAATTGAGGATATAGAGGTAATAATATTATTTCATCAGGTGCATATTGTTCTATCTGCACTACCACTTGATTAGACATTGGATGCCAATGTCGCATACACATAAAAATTTCAAAATCCGATTTTAAATTAGACTGCAGATTTTTTTTCAAAGCATCTATTTGCTTTTGGGTTTCTGCTACAATCGGTGATCTTCCACCAATATTTTTATAAATTTCTTTTGCCGTTTTTTCTCTTCCAACAGAAATAAACCAGGCTATAAAATATCTAAGAATTGTTGGAAGGTTTATGATTTTTTTATCAAAAAACAAATTAAACAAGAATGGTTTAACCGAATCTAGACTATCAGGTCCACCAAGGTTAAATAGAACTATTGCCGTTTTTTTATTTTTTATGATTCCTGACATAATTAACAAGATATTCTACATTCTCAATTGGAGTAATCGGTAATATACCATGTCCCAAATTAAATATGAAATTTTTATCATCTAAACCAGATAAAATTTCATCAACGGAGGATGCTATATTTTCTTTGCTACCTAACAAAATTACCGGATCCAGGTTACCCTGTACTACCATGTTTTTTTGCCACTTTTTCATTTCAGCCAAAGGAATAAACTGATCTACTCCAACACCATCAATACCGGTTAGTTCAATATATTTTTCATAATTATATCCTGACCCCCTGGGAAACCCAATTATTGGAACAGATGCATATTTTTCCTTTAGGCTAGAGACTATTTTACGTGTCGGGCTTATGACAAAATCATCATATTGAATGCCACCCAACATTCCAGACCAAGAGTCAAATAACTGAATCACCTCAGCCCCTGCCTCAATTTGACCTGATAGATACTCTATTGTTTTTTCAGTAATTAAATCTATAAGTTTTTTGGCAAGATCAGGCTTGCTATAGAGAAAATTCTTACTAACTGAAAAATCTTGCTTGCCTCTTCCCTCCAGCATATAGCTAACAACCGTCCATGGACTACCGGCAAAACCAATTAGTGATACATCTTTCGGAAGGGAGGATTTTACTTTGCTCACAGTATCGTAGATATTTTTTATTTTGCCTGAAAATTTATCATTTAGCAAAGATAAATCATTTTCTGATTCAAATTTTTTCAATACAGGACCCTCTCCCTGTTTAAATGAAACATCCCATCCAAGTGCATGTGGCAAAACCAGAATATCTGAAAATATAATCGCTGCATTTAAGCCGAATCTGTCTATTGGTTGCATGGTTACTTTTGCTGCTTTATCTGAATCATAGCAGAGTTCTAAAAAATTACTTACAGAATGTCTAATTTTCATATATTCCGGCATATACCTGCCAGCTTGTCTCATAAACCAAATAGGGATATTTTTATTTTTTTTCTGAAAAGTTTTTAAAATATGGCTCATGTATCCTTTTCCTATAACTAATAATATATATATTATATATTTAATTTGTATGTTGTTGGTACGGTGGATAAGATAGATTATAACTTACTCACAACTTTATCAACAATTTTATACCCAATGAATATAGTGTATTTATTTGCAATTAATTAATTCTGTAAGTATATCCACACAAGAAACTATACAGTGAATATTTTTGTGGATGATATAGGGGCTAATTGTGAGTAAACAGGGAGTTGATGAGTGATACTCAATCAGTACACATAATTATCAACATGATGGTGCAATAGCTATATTCATAGATTTTTCAATAAAAAAGAGCTAAGAATAGAAACCTGACTAACAAACTTATCCACAATCTACATGTGTATAAAATGAAAAAGCTTACAATTCACCTGGTTTCAGAATCTTCCGGCCAAACAGTCAAGCATGCTGCAAATACGGCTTTGTCTAAATTTAGTGATATTGAAGTAAAAAAATATCATTGGCCGATGACTAGAAACCTTAAAATGCTTGAGGAGGTTTTTGAGAAAGTCAAAAGAAAGCCTGGTATTATATTATATACCGTATCAGATGAAAGGCTACGTGATGCGCTGAAGAAATTTTGCTTTGATATAAAAATTCCATGTATTTCAGTGGTGAGTACCATAGTTAAAGAGATATCGGAATATATTGGTGTTGGAGCAGATAGCGGTGTTGGTTATACTAATAAATTTGATGAGACTTATTTTGACAAGGTAGAGGCTATCGAGTATTCTCTGCGTCATGATGATGGACGAGCCCTGGATGATTTAGAAGAAGCTGATATAATTTTAATAGGCCCTTCGAGAACATCAAAAACTCCAACATCAGTATACTTGGCATATAATGGTTTTAAGACAGCAAATATTCCGCTTGTGCATGGATGTCCTTTTCCAGACTTTTTGCCAAAAATAAATCATTCGGTAATATTTGGTCTAACCATTAATCCAAGCAGATTGATTGATATTAGAGAAAGTAGAATGAATTTACTGCAAGTACAGGAATCTTCCAATTATACTGATATCAAAATTATTCAAGAGGAATGTCGGCAGGTAAAGAGGTTATGTTCGGACAATAATTGGAAAATTATAGATGTTTCTATGAGGTCAATAGAAGAAACGGCAGCAATAATTATGAAAACTTATTATGAGAATAAGAAGAGGGTAAGTTGATGGATAATGTTGCCGTAACAGGAAGTTTTGCATCAGGAAAGAGTTTTGTCCTAAAATGTGTTCAATCAATGGGTTATAAAGTTTTTTCATGTGATGACTATGTACGAGAATTATATCAGGATGTAAATTTACAGAAACTTGTAGAAAGCACCGTAGAGAAACTTGGTAAGTTTGACAAAAAGCGTCTGGCGGAGATCATTTATGATAACAGTGATTCGAGGAAAAAACTAGAAAATATTATTCATCCAAAAGTACGCAACGAGATAAAGAATTTCGAACAACAAAATGCTGGAGAAAAAATTATTTTTACAGAAGTTCCTCTGCTTTTTGAATCTGGTTTTAATGAATATTTTGCCTATACTCTTTGCGTATTTTGTTCAGAAGATACCAGAATTGCCAGAGCAAAATCCAGAGGTAATATTAATTCTGAATTTTTTGAAAAAATAAAAAAAATACAGCTTAGCCAAGAGGATAAAAAAAACAGGGCAGATTTTACCATTGACAGCGAAAAGGAAACAGGTGAAATAAAGGCTGCATTGAAGGAAATCATAGTTGGTATAAAATGAATATTAGAGAGGTTATACTAGATACAGAGACAACCGGACTTAGCCCAAGAGATGGCCACCGGATAGTGGAAATTGGTGCGTTGGAGATGGTCAATAAAGTTTTAACCGGTGAGAAGTTCCACCACTATATCAACCCCGAGAGAGGGATGCCAAATGAGGCTTATAGAGTTCATGGTATTTCCGAGGAATTCTTAAAAGATAAGCCTTTATTCAAAGATATTGTTCAGGAATTTTTAGAGTTTATTGGTGGAAGTAATTTGGTGATTCACAATGCTCCATTTGATATAAAATTTCTTAATCATGAGTTTTCTCTTGTAAATAAAGCACCATTAGAGCTTTCAGATGCAGTAGATACCTTGCTATTGGCTCGAAAAACTTTTCCTGGGGCAAGGGCGACTTTAGATGCCTTATGTAAAAGATTCAAAGTCGATAATTCATCCCGTCAATTTCACGGCGCATTGAAAGATGCCGTGTTGCTAGCTGGAGTGTATGTAGAACTTACCGGTGGAAGGCAGTCAAGTTTTTCCATGCAGGGAGAGGCAAGTGAGAAAAATCTACTAGATGAGTTATCCAGTGCTGCTGTGGGAAATAAATTGTTGATACACCCTACCAGAGAAGAAAAGGAGCGTCATGGGGAATTTTTGAAAAAGTTTTGTAGTTAAGGCATGGAACTAAAAAAATCCTTACGAACACAAATTTTAATAGATAGAAAAAATTTTAATGAAAATAAGTATTTTCATGCAAATAATAGTATTGTTAAAAGCGTGCAGGATGTGCTTAACTCCCTCACATCACAAACAAAAAGTAAAAATACAATTCAGTTAAAACCAGATATATTGGACAAAGTCACTATAGTTGGTTTATATTTGTCAATGAAGGGGGAACCAGATTTACTCGAGCTTGTAAATCTTGGATTGCGGGTTGCAATACCGAAGTTTCGGGATACCAGTATGGATTTTGTAATGTACGAAATAGGCGAAGAACTTGAAAGAAGTGGATTTGGTAATTTGATGCAGCCCAGGAGTAACAGAAAACTATCTCCAAATGTTATTGTTATACCAGGGTTGGCCTTTAGCATAAATGGAGACAGACTCGGTTTTGGTACCGGTCACTATGATCGATATTTTGCAAAAGTTAAATCCACACAAAATGCGACAAAAATCGGTGTGTGTTTTCACGAAAATTTGTACGAACATTTACCACGAGAATACCATGATATAAAACTGGACTATATTATTACTGATAAAACCACAATAGCTTTATGATTTTTACTTTATTCGACATTGCCATTTTAACTATCATTGCAGTATCTTCCCTGTTGGGTTTTTACAGAGGCATGATAAATATTATTATAAATTTGCTAGGTTTTATAGCTTCCATCATTGTTGCTATATTCCTTTACTCTTATGTACGCACACTGTTTTCCGGATATATTGGTACTGATCTTGTAAGCTCACTTGCAAGTGGAGTAACAGCTTACATTATTTCTCTAATAATTTTTACTTTTCTTACATCAAAAATTGTATTTTTGTTCGATGGCTCAAGCAAAAGTATATTTGACAGATTTTTGGGATTAATTATAGGTGTCATAAGAGGTGTATTGTTCTCACTAATTTTATTTGCGATTGTGGCTATTTTTGCTGCCGGGACGTACTCAGAAGCCGAGAATGCTGAAGATTTGGTTTTTAACCTTTCTTCTGATGAGTACCCGGAATGGTTAAAAAACTCTACCACTACATTGCATTTAGAAAAGTTACTTAAGAGTTCAACTTCAATGCTTCCAAAAGAAATATTACATTCAGTTAAAATGCTACAGAGTCAAAAAGGCCGAGATGAAAATATCATTGATGCAATAAAAAGGAGAAAGAATGAGGGTGTTAAGTCTTCTATAGAAATGCAGTTGGATCAAGGCGTAGATAATAATTAAGGCATTATTTCATTAGAGTTAACGATAATTTTAGAGCCATTAATAATGCGAAAATATACTTTCCAGGAGCATTTTATTGAACTGAAGAGTTGCCTTTTAAAAGTGGTATGGTTTTTTTTAGTAGCATTTGCAATAAGTTATTGGTTCAGGGAAGATATATATGGGTTTTTTCTAAAACCATTAGCAGATTTATCTACCGAGGGGGGAAGAAAAATAATATATACCGGACTTGCCGAAGCGTTCCTTGCGTATATTAAGCTGGCACTATTTTCTGCTTTTTCTATGACATTGCCGTTCATCTGTTATCAATTTTATGCGTTCATTACGCCAGGATTACACAATTTTGAAAAAAAGATAGTTTCAACTATGCTAATCTTTTCTCCGATATTGTTTTATTGTGGTAGCTTCTTTGTATTTTATTTTGTAATGCCGAGAGCCTGGGATTTTTTCTTAAGTTATGAGAATAACAGTTTGGTGTTACCTCTGGTTATGGAAGCAAGAATCAGTGAGTATTTAAGTTTGGTAATACAGTTGACAGTAGCATTCGGAGCGGTTTTTCAGCTTCCTGTAATTATGGTTATACTTGGTGTGTTGGGGATAATTGATTCAGGTACACTGAAGCGAAAAAGAAGAATAGCTATTGTTATTATTTTCATAGCTGCTGCGATCTTCACTCCGCCAGATGTGATAAGTCAGATAGCACTTGCAATACCACTTCTTTTATTATATGAAGTTTCAGTTATATTGTGTAAGTTAGTAGAAAAAGGAGAATCCAAGGCATGCTAGATATCAAGTGGATTAGAGAAAATGAGAGGGAATTTAATGACCTGATACACAAGCGGGGAGTTAAGGTTAACTTTGAAGAAATACTATCCCTGGATGAAGAAAAAAGACAACTCACCACATTGATTCAGCGATTTCAACAGGCGAAAAACAAAAAGTCAAAACGACTTGGTGAATTAAGAGGAAAAGCTTCCAGAGAGTTTGAAGATGTTAAGCGTGATGTTCAGCATATTAATGAAAGGCTAGCCGAGCTTACAGCGCAACTGGGTAAAAGCGACAGATTTCAGGAAGTCATGGATAATATTCCAAATATTCCAAGTCAGGATGTACCTTATGGAACTGATGAAAGTATGAATAAGTTCATCAGGGAGTTCAAGAAGCCAACAGAATTGTCGTATGCTAAAGAGCATTTTGAACTTGGCAAGAATTTAGAGATGATGGATTTTGAGCAGACTGCGAAGATTTCAGGTAGCAGGTTTGTAACGCTAAAAGGCAAACTTGCCAGGCTGGAGCGAGCATTGATCAATTTTATGATTGATTTACACACCGGGGATTTTCAATTTGAAGAAATCTCACCTCCGACTTTAGTTAGATCAGATGCCATGTATAATGTTGGACAATTGCCAAAATTTAGTGAAGATTCATATTCTATAGAAGGTGGAAATTTTAGGCTAATACCAACTGGAGAAGTTCCGCTTACCAATTTGGCAGCGGAATCAATTCTAAAGCGCGAAGACCTTCCATTACGTTATGTTGCGTATACAGAATGCTTTAGGTCTGAAGCTGGCAGTGCCGGCAGGGATACTCGCGGCATGATCCGGAATCACCAATTTGGCAAGGTGGAATTGGTGACGATCACTACTCCAGAGGAATCAGGGGCTGAGCATGAGAATATGTTAGAGGCGGCAGAGGAAGTGTTGAAACAATTGGATATACCATATCGAGTAATGTTACTTTGTAGTGGTGATATGAGTTTTTCAGCATGCAAAACTTACGATATTGAAGTATGGTTGCCGGGACAAAAAAAATACAGAGAAATTTCCAGTCTTTCAAATTGTGGGGACTTCCAGGCCAGAAGAATGAAGGCCAGATATAAGGAGGTGGGGGCAAGTGAGACACGTTTTGTACATACTCTAAACGGTTCTGGTTTAGCTGTAGGCCGAACTCTGGTAGCGATACTTGAGAATTATCAGAATGAAGATGGCTCTATAACTATTCCGGAAATGTTGAGACCGTATATGGGTGGAGACACAAAAATAGAGAAAATGGCCAGTTAATCTATGTCAATAGATATACATTTAATATCGGACATTATTGGTATATTTGGAGTTGTGTTAATAATTTTAAGTTTCTTCCTGGTGCAAGCTGAAAAAATTACCTCAGATTCTTCATTCTATCTTTATTCAAATTTTATAGGAGCTGTTATGCTGCTTTTTTCCCTGTATTATCACTGGAATCTGGCCTCGGTGATTGTAGAGATAATGTGGCTTTTTATATCATCATATGGAATTATTCGAGTTAAATTTCTTAGGAAAGGATGATTTAAGAGCTATTTTGTAACAGAAAATCAACTCCGTTATTAATTCATGGAATTTCTTTCTATTATATTTGTACCTGGAGTGATAATTCATCTACCTTATATTTTAAGTAAGAGGTTGGAAATTACTAATTTATAGTCCTTCCTGTCTGCTTTGTATGTTATTATTCTACAGGTATAATTCAACAAGAATTCTTATATGATAAGTAAAATTAACAGCATCATATTTCTTAGCCTTTTTATAATTCTTTTTTCTGCTCTTCAATCTATTACTGTTTATGCGACAGAAGCCGAGCAAAGTAAAGGAGGAGAACAATGCCTTGAGAGCCTTGAGAAGCAGCAGCTGTCGAATGGTTGGTATCTGTGGGAACCTTATCAGTTTAACAAGATTACAGCAGGTGGGTACAGCCTGACAGGTATGGACATAGAGCTTGTGAAAAGTTTGGCAGACAAGGTTGGTATTGAAATGGAGTATGAACAAATAGAGTGGGGGCAACATCAGCAGGATTTGCGCGAAGGGAAGCGTGATATTGCTGCGGGTGCGACTTATACCAAAGACAGGGCGGAGTATGTTTATTTCTCTGTTCCCTATAGGTTTGAAGAGAATTCACTATTTGTTTTGCATGACAGCGATAAAAGTTTGGATTTTGCAACAATTTTAGAGTTTTTAGCTCAGGTGCGATTGCAGAATTTTACCCTGGGCATTACTAAAGGTTTTATTTATGCGAATCCACAAATCAACGTGTTTATAACTGATAATATAAATCGGGATATTATTCGCGAGTATACCAATGATGTAGAAGCCCTTAATGCGCTTATCAATGGAGAGATAGACGGTTTTTTAGCTGATCGCGTAGTCGGAGCTGCTGCTATTTTAAATCATAGTGCAACTGCTATGGTAAAAGAAATTCAGCTACATGCTAAGACTCCTATTCACCTTATGTTCAGTAAGAAAACAGTTCCTATTGATTTAGTGGATAAATTTAACCAGGAGATTAAACGATTCTCTGACAGTGATGAATATAAAAATGTTGTTAAGACCTACTTATATCCTGTGATGCTTTTGCAAACTATCGATTCCAGATGGTTCTATTTCATTGGTGTCGTCGGAACTCTTGCATTTGCTGTATCTGGTATTGCTATTGCTGCCAAAGATAATGCTACATTATTTGGAACATTCCTGTTTGCAATGTTGCCATCTGTTGGTGGTGGTATTATGCGTGACGTTCTTATCAATAGAGACGAGGTAGGGTTATTTCTGACTCCCTCCTACATGTATTACATTATCATAGTTGTATTGGTTGGTTTCTCAGCCGTGCGATTATTGGAATATTATAATAAGAAGGCCAACGAAGATGATGTGATCATAAAGTTTTGGGATAACATTCTGGTTCTTGGAGACGCCATTGGACAGGCAGCTTTTATCGTAACTGGTGTGTCTATTGCAATTATGGCAAGAATTGAACCTATCGAGCTTTGGGGGCCATTCTTCGCCTTTTTAACAGCAAATGGCGGTGGTATTTTACGTGATCTGCTGAGAAAAAAACATTATATTATTTGTCTAAATGGTGCGATTAATGCCGAAGTATCTGTACTCTGGGGTCTTATATTCAGCCTTTATCTGGACACTAATTCTCATAATCCGGATCCGACCGGCATTAGAAACACGGTAATAATAGTGGCCGTTGGTGCTTTCATTACCAGACTGGTTGCGTATTATTTTAAGGTGCCAAACCTTAAATTTAGAGCAGAACGCAAATCCAAAATTAGCAAAAAACAGAAACCTCTTGACAAGGTAGTTGACTCAGAGGCTAAAAATCTTTAGAAATTGCAAATAAAAATTAAAATTCTCTAATATCCTTAATAATGATAACGACACTGAAGTACATAAATGCTGTTTTCCCTTACAGTATAAACCAGTCTATGCTCATTAGATATTCTTCTTGACCAAAAACCCGATAAATTATGTTTTAAAGCCTCTGTCTTTCCAATGCCAGAGAAAGGTTCTCTTCTTATATCTTTCAATAATTTATTAATTCGCTCAACCGTTTTTTTATCATTTTTTTGAAAAAAAATATAATCCTCGAAAGCATTTTTATGAAAACAAATATCCATTAAATATCTACTTTTTTATAATTATTATCAGATTTAAAATCCGCTATAGCCTGATTTAATCTTTCAGCATTTTTTGGACTCTGAAGTAAATATGCTGTTTCGCTTAAGGCATTATAGTCCTCAAGTGACATAACAACTACTGATGGATGTTTCTGTCTTGTAATAATTACAGGATCATGATCCTGACATACATGATTCATAACATCTGATAATTGATTGCGTACTTTTGTATATGATAGTGCTTCCATTATTTTAACCTACATATTTAATATGTACATGTTATAGTACATGTACTTATTATTGTCAATATTTTTTATTCTATTACAGGTAACGAGGGGTTCTGAACATTCTCCAATATTACCCTGATGATATTCAAGATAAAAATATTTTAGAGTAATAATTAGGGGGAGAGAAGCGACTAGATATTAAATGAGCTGCCACAGCCACATTTGCCTTTTTCATTAGGGTTGGTGAAAGTGAAGCCGGATTTGAATTGTTCTACGACGAAATCCATTTCGGTTCCAAGTAGGTACATTAAGGCTTTGGGATCAATCAGGATGGTCACGCCTTTATCCTGAACAATTTCATCGAACGGATTTTTTGCATCCGCATATTCTACAAAATATTTTAAGCCGGAACAGCCACCGGATTTCACGCCAACCCTGATGCCGACAGAGGATTTTCCTCGCTTGCCTAGCAGGGCTTGAACCTGTTCTGCAGCATTATCGGTTAAAGACATAATTTGCTGTGTCATATCATTTCTGTTTATCTTTATAGTCACTGATTGCTGCTTTAATGGCGTCTTCTGCCAACATTGAGCAATGCAGTTTTACAGGAGGTAATGAAAGATGCCTGGCAATTTCGGTATTCTTGATTGCAAGGGCTTCTTCTACATTCTTGCCTTTTACCCATTCACTTACCAGCGAGCTTGATGCTATGGCTGAACCGCATCCGAATGCCTTGAATTTTGCATCGACTATGACTCCATTACCATCGACCTTAATCTGAAGTTTTAATACATCGCCGCAAGCTGGAGCACCAACAAGCCCAGTGCCGACAGTTTCATCTTTTTTATCCAGCACTCCCACGTTACGTGGGTTTTCATAATGATCCAGTACTTCTGCGCTATATGCCATTTTTCTACCTCTTATTTTTATTTACCATATTAGGTACTGCTTATTTAGTGAGCAGCCCATTTTATTTCGTTAATATCAATGCCTTCCTGTACCATTTCCCACAAGGGACTTAAGTCCCTTAGCCTGTTGATATTAGAAAGCATCAAAGCTGCTGCAAAATCTACTTCTGCTTCAGTTGTGAATCTGCCAAAACCAAATCTGATTGAAGTATGAGCCATGGCCTCATCAACTCCAAGAGCTCTGAGTACGTATGATGGTTCAAGAGAAGATGAAGTACAGGCAGAACCTGAAGAGACAGCTAAATCTTTGATAGCTAGAATCATGGATTCACCTTCAATATATGCAAAACTTAAATTCAGATTTCCAGGGTAGCGCTGATCTTTGTCACCATTTAAAAATACATCTTGAGCATTTGTCTGGATAGTGCTTAAGAATTTGTCGAATAGTTTTTTGGCATGTTTGCAGTCCGCTTCCATTTCTTCAAGTGCAATTGCAGCAGCTTTGCCAAGACCAACTACTAGAGGTGTGGCAAGAGTTCCTGAACGGAAGCCTCTCTCTTGACCACCGCCGTTAATAAGCGGGGTCAGGCGTATTCTAGGCCTTCTCCTGATATATAGAGCACCAATACCATTTGGTCCGTATATTTTATGACCGGAGATACTGGCAAGGTCAATATTACATTCATCAACATTAATCGGAATTTTCCCGAAAGCTTGTGCAATATCAGAGTGAAAAAAAGCACCTTTTTCACGGCAAATTTTGCCAATTTCTTTCAAAGGTTGAATTACCCCGATTTCATTATTTACAGCCATTACCGAGACTAGCATTGTATTTTCAGTAATGGCATCTCTTAGTATGTTCAGGTCAACTATACCGTTTGATTGAACAGGAAGATAAGTAACTTTAAACCCGTCTTGCTCAAGATAGCGGCAAGTATCCAGAATACATTTATGTTCGGTAATAACAGTTACAATATGATTCTTTTTGCTGCCATAAAATTTGGATATACCTTTTAAGACCATATTATTTGATTCTGTTGCACCGGAAGTGAATATAATCTCTTTAGAAGATGCACCTATTAGAGTTGCTACCTCCGACCTTGCCAGCTCGCAGGCTTCTTCGGCTTCCCATGCAAATGAATGACTTCGGGAATGAGGATTACCAAACTTGGTGGTAAAATAAGGCATCATTGCATCCACTACGCGCAGGTCGGTTGGAGTCGTAGCCTGGTTATCAAGGTAAATTGGCAGGCTTCCTCCCTCATCAATTACTTTTTGTCTTAGTTGTTTTAAATCAGTCATAGGTTTTATCTATTTATCTCGTTATATATTTTAAGAAAAGCATCTATATCCTGATCTGTTGTGTTTATTCCCACAGATATTCTTATAGCAGATTTTATCTCATCTTCCGAGTATCCCATTGCAGCAAGAACATGTGAGGAGCCAATTTTTCCAGAAGAACATGCAGAGCCGGAGCTGACCGCTACTCCTTGTAAATCCAGGGCAATTATCTGAGTTTCTGCCTTCTTGTCGATATTAATTATAAGGCTGGTATTGGGTAGACGCTCAGTATTTATGCCTGCAATCTCTATGTCAGGATTACTGGCTATAAGTTCCGACTCTAGTTTAGTATGTAAATTGCTCATGTGAGAAAACCGTAAGTCCAGCTCTTCTTTGGCAATAGTTGCAGCTTCTCCAAATCCAACAATAGCTGGGACATTTTCAGTACCTGAACGCAGGTTTCTTTCTTGTCTGCCACCAATAATGAGTGGTAGAAGATGAATAGGAGTTTTTCCTATCAAGGCACCAGCCCCCATCGGACCACCGAATTTGTGAGCAGAGATAGAGATAAAATCAACGCCAAGATCAAGAATGTTAACATCAATTTTACTGGCAGCCTGTATGCAATCACTATGGATTAATGCTCCATTCTCATGTGCTAGTTCGGATATTTGCCTGACAGGTTGAATTACGCCAGTTTCATTATTGGCCAGCATTACAGATAAAAGCTTTTTTTCTGCCCTGGAGCTTTGTAGTTTATGTATTAAATCTTCAATATCCAGCGTACCGTTTTTATCAACCTTTATAACAGTTACATTTGGCGAGAGTTTACTGTATGCCCAAATGGAAAGGTGTTCAGTAGCTGATATGAATATCTCTTCATCTTTAAAATTCGATAAAATCAGGTTATTTGCTTCAGTTCCACTTGCTGTAAAAGTTATCTGGTAATCCTTAAAGCAATTTTTAAAACCCAGTAAGTTTGCTATGGATTTACGTGCATTTTCAAGCAGGCTCTTGCCTTTGCGGCCATGCCAGTGAATGGAAGATGGATTCATCGGGCCATGCATGGCAAGCTCATTCATTTTACTTCTGACATTTGGATGTAGATGTGTGGTAGCATTGTGGTCAAGATATATCATAATAACCTTAGTTGCTTATACTAATTTCACCAGATATTACATCTGCAATAGAGATAGCGGCAAAATAGTTTCTGATTTGTCTTCCCAGACCTTTCCATAAATCATGTGTTCTACATTTTACTCCATTGCTGCGGCAGCTCTTATCTTTTGAGCATCTGGTCATTTTTAGATTTTCTTCGACTGCATCAATTATGTGTTCTACAGTGATTTGATCTGAGGAACTGTTCAGATAATAACCTCCGCCAGGTCCTTTAACCGATCTTACCAAACTTGCTTTCCTGAGTTTCAGGAATATCTGTTCCAGGTAATTAAGAGGTATGTTTTGATTGGCAGAAATATCAGCCAGTTTCATTGGCGTATTTCCATCTCCAGAAGCCACTTCCATTATAGCCATCACAGCATAGCGGCTTTTTGTTGTTAGCATCATAACACTTTATCACACCTTAATTATCCATCGTGATATTATGCTAACTTACCCAACTAAAATAGTCAAGTATTTGTTTTGGTGACCAGCATTTCCCCATCTTGCATATTTAGACTTAAGGAGGGGCTTTTTTTTGCCTCAGATAGAGAGGAGATAATTTTTCCTTCCTTGTTTTTTACCATGGCATATCCACGTTTTAAAACGTTGTTATAGTCAAGGCTTATAAGTAGAGATTTACTAAGAGTAAGCTGATGTTCCTGTGTACTTAGCAAAGTATCTTTTTTGCCTGTTAAGTTGTCTCTATGATTCTTATATTGCAAGTATTTATACTTCAGAATTTTTATGGGCTTTAGTCTGGTGATCGGGAAATACTGAAGTGAGGATTGCTTGGTTTTAAGTAAATTTGGTAATGAGCCAAAAAGTCTGAATGAGAGTTCATCGACTCTTTGGGTATTATTATTTACATGATTTAGTACTTGATCCAGCACCCGTTTATTGCCACCCAGGCGCTCTGAATAATATTTGAGTAAATCCGTCAGCCGGCTGGTAATACGATCATGTAGTGATTTGAGAGTGTATTTAAGGTCCAGAATTACAGGTACTGCAAATTCGGCAGCGGCAGTCGGGGTTGGGGCGCGTATATCTGCTGCCAGGTCAATTAGGGTATAATCTGTTTCATGCCCGACTGCTGATATTATTGGAATATCAGAATTATAGGTAGACCGCACGACAATTTCTTCATTAAAGGGCCACAAATCTTCGATGGAACCTCCCCCTCGTGCGATGATTAGTAAATCAGGTCTTTGCTCCGGGTTCATGCTATTGAATCCTTTTATGGCGTGTGATATTTCATCTGCAGCACTCTCCCCTTGCACCGTAACTGGCCAGATGGTTAGATGTGTTGGGCATCTGTCAGAAATACGATGTATAATATCTTTGATGACAGCTCCGGTAATTGAAGTAATAATGCCGATTTTTTTTGGTAAGAAAGGTATAGGCTGTTTATGTTCCTTTGCAAATAAACCCTCTTTTTCCAGTTTTGCGCGACGTTCCTTTAATATCTGCATAAAAGCGCCGGCTCCAGCAGGCTCAATATTATCAGCAGATATCTGGTATTTTGATTGCCCGGCATAAGCGGTAATTTTACCGGTAACAATGACTTCAAGACCTTCTTCCAGTTTGAACTGTATTTTTGCCAGATTATGTCGCCAGCATGTAGCGGCCAAGACAGCATTTGTATCCTTGAGAGAAAAGTAACCATGACCGGAAGCTGCTATTTTTAAGCCGGAAATTTCTCCTTTAATTCTTACAGTTCCAAGATTATGCTCAAGTAGCCATTTGATCTTACCGGATATTTCCGACACAGAAAATTCTGATTGGCTTATATTATTTATTAAACTATCTTCTAACATACTATATGATTTTAAAATATTCTCAAAAGCACAAAATAAAACTAGTTTAAATGCGCCTTGTTTGCAAATTATTACTTATATTTATCCTGTCAGGAACGGTTTCTTTTGCTAAAGAAACTATTCTAGAGGGTGTGGCTATGAAGGCAAATGAGGTTCATTACGATTCTAACAATGATTCAGTTACTGCTTCTGGGGACATTTTTGTTGAAATGGATAATTACACTCTAAATGCAGATAAAATACATTACAAAATTAAAGAAGACATAATATTTGCTGAAGGAAATGTCCGTATAATAGATGATTCCGGTAGAATAATCTATGGCAAGCGGGCGGTGTTTAAAGATAGATTGAAAAGAGGAATTATTGAAGAGTTTATAGCTAAATTCGATGAGAGTTCTATCTTGGCATCCAGGCTTGCAAATAGGTTAAACAAAAACAGAGTTGTGCTTGAGAAGTCGGTATTTACTCCGTGTAAAATATCTTGTGGTAATAAACCTATCTGGCAATTAAGTGCAGGGCATACCGATGTAAATTACGAGAAGCAGAAAATCACCTATAAACACGTATTCTTTGAAGTGTATGGAATTCCTTTGATGTACTTACCGTATTTTTTTCACCCAACTCCCACTGCTCCTGCGCAGTCAGGATTATTGGCTCCCGGGATTAAACGAAATGATTTTATGCTGCCTTTCTATTTTCGGGCAAAACCTAATTTGGATTTTACCTTAACTCCAAGATTGTCAAAAAATTACACTATTTTTGAAGGAGAGATGCGTCATAAGGTGAAATTGGGGCAGTATGAAATACGTGGAAGTTACGGTAATCTCGCGTTCAAAAAGGAAGATAAGGATAACGTAACAAAGAATTCAAGGCCCGGGCGTTACCATGTTTTTGCAAAAGGTGATTTTTCAAAAAATCATATAAATTATGGGTTTGATATTAATCGTGCTTCGGATAAGGCGTATCTAATTAATTATCATGAAAATTATAATTCATATTTAACATCAAGAATTTATACAAATACTGTAGATAGAAGAGATTATTTCTCGCTTGAAGGGTTTTATTTTCAGGATTTGAGAGTAAAAGACTCCAGGCTTAAAACGCCGCTTGTCTTACCAAGCATACGCACCCAGAATATTTATAGTCTGAATGATAGTGATTCGACATTTCTTGCATTAAGAAATAATATGATTGCATATAGTGAGCCGAATCGGCAGTTAGCTAGAACTTCATTGGACGTTGAATTAATGAGTAATCTGATATCAAGCGGGGGTCATACGATGAATTTCACTTTGGCTAACCGTGGAGATTTATATTGGGTGAATTTTACGAATCCGACTGCCAGAGAACAAGAAAAAACATGGTATAGGAATATACCTGAATTCAGGACAAAATGGGCGTATCCGTTGATGAGTTCCATTGGATCGAAGTCCAGTATTACAATAGAGCCGACTGCTATGGTAGTTATTGGTAGGAAATATGAACCAAGGTTTAGTAAATTTGGATTAGTTGATTCACCTACAAATGAACTATCTGAGAATAATATATTTAGTGCCAACAGGTTTAGCGGGGTTGACTTTCATGATTATGGAAATCGTTTAAGCTATGGTATTAACTCGTCTTTAATGTCAGAATATTTATACATAGATGCTTTCTTAGGGCAGCTCGTACATAAAAATAATGTGATGGAAAAAGGCAATTCTGATTATGTTGGTAATGTTGGCCTGGATGTTGCAAATAATTTTGAGCTTTTTTATCGCTTCAGGAGAGATCAAAACTTACGTCCAATTCGCAATGAGGTAGGCATTAGTGTTGTAACGGATAGTTTTACGGCCAATACTATTTTTACCGAGTTACACAACATTTCACGCTATTTTGCCAAAGAAGGCTTTGAACCGGGCGAAGATAAAGCATCACAAGTTAGTTTTGATGCGAACTATAAGTTAATGAAAAATCTGTGGATTGGTATGGCTTCAAAGCTAGATCTTACTTCAAAATCTGCAAAAATATTAGTTCGAAGTATCAGGATGACATACTTCTTTGATTGTGTTAGTATAAACGGCACTATAACCGATAATTTTTTGCATGATAGTTTGCGGGGAGTTAAGAAAACCAGATCCAAGACTATTTCTGTTGGTTTAAAAGTTATAAATATGTGAGTATAAAAAATATGAAGAAAATATTGAGTCTTTTTGTTGTTTTATTTTCAGTTTTAGTGTTGGCTAAGCTGCCTGATATTGTTGCTATAGTTAATGATCAACCAATTACGAGATATGATTTTGAATCCAGAAAAAAGATGGCAGTAGTGCTAAATAATATTGATGTTTCTGACCCGACAATGGATGCAAGGCTAAATAGTGATATTCTGAACATATTGATCGAGGAGGAGTTATTGAATCAGCATGCTGAAAAAGTTGGCGGAGCAGTGAATAAGGCTGATTTGGATAATGCAATTGCAACTATCGAGCAGAGGAATAATATGCCAGAAAATGGTATGCGTGCATATCTTACAGAGAAAGGGCTGGACGCGGAGAGCTTTAGAAAGCAGATTAAAGGTGAGCTTATAAAGTACAATATCATCAGCTCTCTATCTCAGTCAGTATCAGTATCACAGACGGAGCTTGATGTGGCTCTAATAAATAATAATGATCAGGATTTTGATGTAGAAATATGGGTGTTTACCTCCAGAGAAACCGGTGACAAGGACTTAAGTCAAATGCAGCTATTAAAAAAACGTCTTATTTCCTGTAATAAAGTTGAGGACAAGCTCTATGCGGATTTTGCCGATGGCGAGAAGTTTGATAGGCCGCTGAAGCAGATGCCAGACAAGACTCAGTCAGTGGTACTTGATACAAAAATCGGTTCTTCAAGCCGTGTGTATAAGGAAGAAAATAAATTCAAACTGGTTTTTGTATGTAAGAAAGATCCGGCAATTTCCAGTGGTGATTTAAACAAAATTAAATCATTTCTGTCAAATAAAAAAATGTCACAAAAAGCTGCAAAATTTTT
>Ga0209345_10001290_pt1 | contig 30252 bp, 34 predicted proteins | sample Cruoilmetagenom7_FD_187294 | JGI IMG/M metagenome (GOLD analysis project Ga0209345, IMG submission 187294) | Oil polluted marine microbial communities from Coal Oil Point, Santa Barbara, California, USA - Sample 7 (SPAdes) (version 2) | ecosystem: Environmental > Aquatic > Marine > Oil seeps ...
TCAATCCTTTCTAAACATGTAGACGCTAATATGAGTTGTTTTAAGACTCCGGTTCAATCCCGGACGACTCCACCAAATAAATATCCTATACTTTCCTATAAAATTCAACTAAAATATTAAACGAAAAAATTCATAAAACTTAACAAAAATATTAGTCTAATAGTGTATAATTTAAAGATACATAATAAAGGTTAGGTATGCAAAGTTATAGATTTATTGTTATAGGTCATGTTCAAGGTGTTTATTATAGAAAAAATGTACAAGAAAATGCTCACAAAGAAAGATTTAGCGGTTATGTAAAAAATTTATCTGATGGCGGTGTAGAAGCTTGCGTTACATGTGATGAAACACGTTTAGATACATTTTTGGATATACTTCAAAAAGGTTCGCCATCAAGTATTGTACATGAGATTAAAAAATTTCATTGTGATGAAGTTTTTAGTAAAGATTTTGAAATAAGATATTAAAACTTAATAAGATATAATATAAGAAATAAAGGATGTTAAATGTTAAAATTATTATTAAGTGTCGCGACTGTTTCTGCATTATTCATAGGTTGTACTAGTGATACTAAAGAGGAAGTAAAAGCAACAACAAATAAAACTATTGATAATGTAGCAAAAGTAACAGAAGATGTTACAGATACTGCGACACAAGCAGTTCAAAAAGCGACAGAAAAAACAAAAGAAGTAGTAGATAAAGTAGCTCAAAGTACTACACCAGTTGTTGAAGAGGTTACTACAAAAGTTAAAGATGTAGCTGAAGAAGTTACAACAAGTGTATCAAAAGTAACAAAAGACTTACAAGAAAAGGTTCATACAGCAACTGCACCCAAAATTGATGGAAAAGCACTATTTAAAGTATGTGGTTCATGTCATGGACTAAATGGTGAGAAAAAAGCTTTAAATGCTTCAAAAGTGATTCAAGGTTGGTCGAAAGAACAAATAGAAGTTGCACTTAAAGGTTACAAAGCTGGAACATATGGTGGAGCTATGAAAGGTGTAATGCTTGGACAAGTAAATAGTTTAGATGATGATAAAATAGAAGCATTAGCAACATATATCTCAACATTATAATATGAATAACCAAACAACAATTACTTTTATAAAACTAGGGGCTTTAATGATGGCTCTTAGTGTTGTATTTGGTGCATTTGGAGCTCATGCCTTAAAAGATGTATTAGATGAACATATGACCAAAGTGTATCATACAGCTATAGAATATCAATTTTACCACTCATTAGGTATGTTTGTAGTGGCTTTTGTAGCATATATAAATGACGATAAGAAAGTAAAAATAGCTGGATATATTATGGTAGTAAGCACAGCTGTTTTTTGTGGTAGTTTATATGCTATGACAATAACTGAATTTAAATGGTTAGGAGCAATTACACCAATAGGTGGGACTGGTTTTATTATCTCATGGATTATGTTATTAGTTAGTCTAAATAGTAAACTCAAATAAGTGTTTTAGGATATAATTTTTTTATGAAAGAAATAGATGAAGAACTTAGTAAATATCTTATAATTGTTAAAAAAAAGCCATTATACAAGAGCTATGGTTATCACTTTTAAAAGATTGTTACATAAGAAACTAAGTGAAAAATAGCACCCTACCCAAGAGGAAGTAAAAGAAGCTATTATGCAACTAAAAGATGTAGGTAAAATCACTATACTTTTGAGACTTATTGTACTTTCTGGTTCTATTTTAACCATTCTCTTACTTGTAAAAATTGGAAAATATTATAATATAGATATTCTTCCTAAGATGAAAAAATAATTATTGTTTCAAGCCTTTTCTCATAGCCTCAATCAAGTATTTATCAGCCTTTGTGTTTGTAAATAATTCAAAAGCTAAAACACCCTGATAGAGTAGCATATCTTCTCCATCTTTACAAGGGATATTATATTCTTTTGCTTTTTGTAAAAAAGGTGTGATTTTTCCATAGATACAATCAATAGCATATTTTGAATTTTTTAAAATATTTTCTAGCATTGGCAATGGGGTAGGGTAGTTGTCATCTTTAAGTCCAGCACTTGTAGAGTTTACTACTAAATCATATTTTTCACAAGAAAAGTTATCCCATGTAGTAGTTGTACAACCAAGCTCTTTAAAAAAGTCTAGTCTGTTTTCACTTCTATTTATAACAGTAGTTTCAATACCAGCTTCACTAAAAGCTACAGCAATAGCTTTTGCTGTTCCACCAGCCCCTAATAAGATAGCTTTTTTTATCTCTTTGAACTCTTCAATAGCTTTCATAAAACCAGGTGCATCAGTGTTGTACGCTATTACTTTTCCATTTTCATTGATATATGTATTTACAGCACCTATTTTTGATGCTAATCCTCTTACTTCATCTGCATTTGAAAAAGCAAATTCTTTATGTGGTACTGTTATATTTGCACCTTGTAAGTGATTGTCTAAAAAAACTTGTTTGATTGTTGTACCATCTTCAAGTTGTGTTTTATCATAGATACTATCAAAGTTTAAATGAGAAAAACCAGCATTATGCATTTGTGGAGATTTTGAGTGCTCAACAGGATTTCCAAAAATGGTAAAGTGTTCCATTACTTCAATCTTCCTAACAGTAGATTTGTCCAGTTTGTCTCTTTTGGTTGTGCAGCTATTTCTTGTACTTTTTCTACTTCTTCTATTATCTCATCTATTTCTATTGACTCTACTTCTATAGAATATTCTATATTGTCACTATTATTTATATTAAAAACTTCATCTTTTACTTCATCTCTCTCTAAACTTTTCATTAAATCTTCTCTATACATCATGATAAATTTTTGAAAAATATTATAGCTAACATATTTATCATATTTACCAGGATATTTAAGAAATTTATTTTCTATAAGATTATTATAAAGTATAGTTACATTGTACTCTTCCTCATAATATTGTGCGATGACATGTGCATCTCTTACAAGTATGTTTAGTGATACAAATTCAGTATATTCATCTGGGAAAATTTTTGTAAGAATTCTTGTGTAATTTCTTTTCTGAAACTCTAAACCAGTGAGATCTTTAAGCATCTCTATTTGCTTTTGCAAAGGGATTAAATTCTCTAACCATTCTAAAATTTTGTCTTTATTTTGATTGACTATAGCCTCAAATGAACCTTTACCTGTGTACGAGTAAGTATTGTTTTTAATCTGATTGCTTATAATAGATAGTTTTTTCATATTTTCACCTTTTATAAAATGTAGATTAATTATAACATAAAAAACTCAAAACTTCTTTAATAGTTCTCATATAGTTTTTAATAATTCTTTAGATATAATATCTGTAATAACTAAAAAGGTATATAAGTGGATACAAAAAGTAAATTTAATGTTGTAAAATTAGATGAGGATAGTTTAAAAAATCTAACCTCATTAGGTTATAGTTATATGACACCTATTCAAGAGAAAAGTTTGCCATATATTTTAGACAAAAAAGATGTGATAGGAAAAGCAAAAACAGGAAGCGGTAAAACTGTCTCTTTTGGTTTAGGAATTTTAAATAATTTAGATAGTAGTAATTTTAGAATTCAATCACTCGTACTTTGTCCTACAAGAGAATTAGCTACACAAGTTGCAAATACCCTCAAAAACTTAGCAAGATATAAACACAATATCAAAATATTAACATTAACAGGAGGAGTTCCATATAAGCCTCAAGTACATTCTCTTTCACATCAAGCACATATACTTGTAGGAACACCAGGGAGAGTTTTAAAACATTTAACTGAGGATAATTTTTCTTGTGACTTTATCAATACTCTTGTACTTGATGAAGCAGATAGAATGTTGGATATGGGGTTCACTGAAGATATAAATTTAATCATTGATTATCTTCCAAAACAAAGACAAACAATGCTTTTTTCAGCAACATACCCAGATACCATAGAAGAACTTTCAAATACAATTTTACAAAATCCAATAAGTATAGAAGTAGAGTCTACCCATTCAAGTAGCAGTATCACTCAACAATTTTACGAGGTAAATTCTCATCAAAAAACAAGTTTAATACTAAAACTTTTTAAACGTACACAAAAAAGTGTTATTATTTTTTGTAATACTAAAATTCAATGTGATGAATTAGCAGATAGTTTAGAACAATACGATATAGAACCACTTGTATTACATAGTGATATGGAGCAAAAGTATAGAGATGAAACATTAATAATGTTTGCAAATAAGAGTTACCCTATATTAATCGCAACAGATGTTGCCTCAAGAGGACTTGATATAGAAGATGTTGATATGGTTTTAAACTATGATTTACCAAATGATTTTGAAGTATATACGCATCGTATTGGAAGAACTGCCCGAGCAGGTAAAGATGGTATTGCTGTAAGTTTTGTAGATAATTTAGGTAGATTTGAGGAACTAGAAGAATATTTTGATACGAAATTTGAATTGTTGTTAAGTGATGCCATAAAAGATAAAGATGATGTAAAATTAGGATATGATTATTCAACACTTTATATAAATGGTGGTAAAAGACACAAACTAAGAGCTGGAGATATTTTAGGTGCTTTAACAGCAGGCATTGGATTGGATAAAAATGATATAGGTAAAATAGATATTTTACCTACTTGTTCTTATGTTGCTGTGAAAAATGAAGTGTATCAAAAAGCTTTTGATGGTCTCAATTCAAATAAAATGAAAAATAGGTATTTTAAAATCTATAAAAGGTAAAAGAATACTTTAATTAAATACGTGTACTCTCTTTTTTAGTTTTTATAAATTGATTTGTAAAATATATTTCGCTTAAAAAAAGTATTAATGCAATAACTAAAAATATCATTGCTAAGATAAACGATACAGAGATAAAAATTTCACTATCAAAAGAGAACAAAGAACTAAAAAACACACTAATAATAACGAGTGAAATCATAAGTCCAGTTGCAGTTGCAAAGAAAATAGCAAAATTTATATTTTGTATTCTCATTATTAGGAATGTTCTTCTTTTTAAAAGATATTTACTCTCTTCGTTACAAGGGTCATTTTCTTTTTCATGAGTATTTATAATTGAATCCATAAGCTCTAGTTTATCAATTGTTCGTGTAAGTCTACTTGTAAGTACATTTAAAAGTCCAGCAACACCTGCAATTAAAAAAACAGGTGCAACTGAAAGTTGAATTAGTGTTGAAATTGTCGCTACATCTGAACCATTGAGAGGCATAATCATATTTAAACCTTTTATTTTTAGCTATTATAACAAATTTATTATTGTATTTTATTTGTTAGATAAGTAAATATTTACTCATCTAATGCAATATCTTTACTAAAGTAAGGATTTGAAAGTTGAAATTTACTTAGTACTCTACTATATAAAACACTATTTTCAAACATATCGCCCATCATCACAAAATTTTGAATTTTGAATTTTTCTTTGAGTTGATTAAGAGTTGAGATACTCATATCAGCTAATGCTTCAAAAATAGAATAAGCTAAATAATGTTCTTCAACACCAGCTAGTTTAAAGCTTATAATTGAACCGATAAAGTCACTGTAATCAAATCCATTTTCATCAAAATTAGTATCAATTTTTAGACCACCATTTCCTCTAAACTCATACCCTTTGTCACATACAGCTTGAAAATTTCTCTCTTTTAGTTCTAGTATAGTTGCAATTGTTTCAAATAGATTCATATTAGAATTTTTTTCAAATTCGTGAGATATAAGAGGATATTTTTTTGAAAAATTTTCCAATAGTTTTATTCTTTTAGAATCAGATTTAAATTGCTCTAAGATATTAACTAAATTAAACTCTTTAAACTGGATAACTTTTTTAACCCCAACTTCATTCGATACTAAAAATGAGATACCTTTATTGCTAAGATTTGTGCCTATTACACTTTGATTAAATCCAGCTTCTTTTGCGATATTTAAAAATCTATTTAATAGAGTATCTTCATTGATAATTTCTAGTTTTTTTGCAATTCTTGAAGCTTTGATAATAGTTTTATTTTTTTGAATAACAATAATTTTTAAATCATTTGTATCTTCAAAGAATAGATAGTCAACATTGCTTTCTTTGGCATTTATTGAAGCTAATAAGCTTCTATTGTTATAAGGGGCTTTGATAAAGATATAATTTTTTCCTGTCATACTCTTAAGTGTTTCATCTTTAATTGTAACTTTGATTGTTGGTTTTTCTATACTAAATAATGCTTTGATTTCATCATCAGTTAATATAAATAGTTCATCAATCTTTTCACTATTTGTAATAAGAACAGTACAATTTTGACTATAATGTGGAGAAAAGGTTGTAAAATCTTGATAAATCTCTTTACCTTTATTGGAGTAGTGAGTACATTGTAATGAATCATCTAAATAGTTTTGGCTACTTGGGTCTTGAATTTGTTCTAAACATTTTGCACAAGGAGCAATATTATAATCATCTGATTTAAAACTAGATGTTTCTATTTTTTCATCACTTTGAATAGTTTCTATCTCTCCTAAAAAAAGAGAATGTGGTAAATATTTTGCTAAATTTTCATTAAATTTTGTTAGTTTTTTTTCATTATTTGTATCTATTAATAGTTCAATTTTATTATTTTTTTGAGTTACACTTGCATTGATTTGACTATCATTTATAATATTTTGTAAAAATCCTGTAAAATAGGTATTCTCACTATAATAATTAATTGTTTGTTTAATTGGCACTTTTATATTCCTTACATTCACTACTTGGGTCTTTATAGTTTGCTATAATCTCCTCTAATGTGGTTTCTTTATCTTTTTTTGTATAGTTAACACCTGATTTTTGAAGTTCATCTAAAGCTGTTTGTACAAAGGTAAAAAATACTTTTTTCATACTATTGCTTAAACCAACATTTACACTTTGGATATCTTCAGGAACAATTCCTATGATATTAACTTCTGCCATATTTTCTAATAGTGAACAAATCTCTAGCATCTCAACTATTTCAACTTCATGAGCTGTTTGTTTGTAATTTCCTAATCCTAATAATTCATTTGCAGGTAGATTATAAATAGAGCCTACTTCATCTTCCATCGTAATAGTATCTAGTATTAAAACTCTATCATAGTCTTGATAGTAAGTCATAAGTTGAAATCCCAATACTCCACCATCTACAAGAGTTACTTCACTATCAAAAGTATAGTTTTCATTTATATATTTTGATGCATAAACACCAATACCTTCATCCTGAAATATTATTGTTCCAGCTCCAATGATTGCTGTTGTCATATTTTCCCTTTTTTTAAAAAAAATGCTAGATGAGTTTTACTCATCTAGCATTATAATATATTACTCTTGTCAAAGTAATTATAAAGTTTATTTTTTCTCTTTAACAAATTTACTACCACCAACTACGATACTAATGTCACCTTCATTCCAGAATATTGTTCTCCATATTTGGTAATAAATATGAAACATAACCCATACAATAATAGCATACATAGTATAGTGATGAGAAAGTCTTACATCCATAAATGTTCCACCAGTTGCCCAAACAGTCCAATCTGTAGCAAGATGTAACATTGCAGGCCACCAATTACCTATAGAACTAAGTCCCGACGCTAAACCATGTACATACAGTTGTAAACCTGTTAATAACATCCATACTAACATCAGATGAAATACAAAGAAAAATACTGCATTAAAGCTATCTGCATGAGTTGAATCAAACTTTTTCACTCTATTAAGTGTGATTAAATTAATAAATACGTCAAAGAATTGTTTAATATTACTTAAACTTGGAATTAACTTTTTATACGGTTTTTCAAATCTTGAGAAAAAGTATAAATAAGCAACAACTATACTACTAACATCAAAGATAATAGCAGCCATTAAATGTATCCATCTATTCCAAGCCATTACATACTTATCAACAGCAGGATCAGCAATAAAACTTTGATAATAAGGATGTCCTATATAAAGCCCTGTAACAACGGCTGCCACCATACAAATAGCTACAACCCAATGGTTCCACCTCATAAAGGTGGTCATTCTTTTTACTCTTTGATAACTCATAGTGTACCCCTTATATAGAACAACTAGTATTTATTTTAAAGCTACTTAACTCTTTCCCTTTAGTATCAATGATATGTACGGCACAAGCAATACATGGGTCAAAACTATGTATTGTTCTTAATATCTCTAAAGGCTGATCAGGATTGGCAACTTTTGTTCCTATTAAAGAAGATTCATAAGCACCCATTCTGTCTTTATAGTCTCTTGGAGCGGCATTCCATGTTGATGGAACAACTGCTTGATAGTTTTCTATTTTACCATCTTTTATTTTTACCCAGTGACCTAGTCCACCTCTTGGTGCTTCAGCTAGTCCATGACCTTTTGCATCTTTAGATACTGTATCAAAATCAAATTCTGTCCAAGTAGATAAATCACCATTTGCAACATTTGCAGCTAACTCATCAACCCATTCCATCATAACATCTGCTATAAGTTCACTCTCAATAGCACGAGCTGCTGTTCTACCAACAGTAGAAAATAATGCACTTGCAGGTGCAGCTTTTCCAAGACCTAATTTTTCACCTAAAAGACCTAAGAATCCAGTTACATATTTTGTAATTCTTTCATCTCCTGCTGCAACACCAACTACCATACGAGCTAGTGGTCCAACTTCAACTCTTGTATCATCATAAATTGGTGACTTAATCCAAGAGTATTTTTCTTTTGGTTTAATATAAGAAAAACCATCAGTTTTTTTCTCAAATCCTGTATATTTAGGTTCTGTCTCACCATCATAAGGATGAAGAGGTTTAGTTCCTTCATACCAAGAGTGAGTAACATCTTCTGCAACTTTATTTTGATCAAAAGGATGAACTTTTGATAAGTCACCATTAAGTACTACACCACTTGGAAATAAAAGTGCTGATTTGTAAAAACCTGTGTCATCAAGTCTAAAATCACCATACGTCATATAGTTTTTAAGACCACCTCCTGTACCATCTAGTGCTTCATCTACATATTTTACACCAGCCATTGCAAGGTCTGGAAGATAAGCTGTTTTTATAAAATGTCTAAATTTTTTTAATAGTGTTTTAAATAAAGCAATTCTTGCAGGGTTTTTAATATCTTGAACACAAGTTACACCACCAACAACAAGTGATTGTGGATGTGGCATTTTACCACCAAAGATTGCCATCATTTTTGCAGCATCCCTTTGTAAATCTAAAGCTTGAAGATAATGAGCGGTTGCTATTAAATTTTGTTCAGGAGTTAGTTTATAACTTTTATTTCCCCAATATGCATTAGAAAAAATCCCTAGACGTCCTTGTTCTACAAATTTTGTAAGTCTTTCTTGAATTTGCATAAGTTCAGATTTACTTGTACCATAAGGTGTTTTATGCCAGTTAAAAGACTCAGCTTCAGCAAGAGCAGGATCTGCTTTTAAAGCACTTGTAATATCAACCCAGTCAAGACCATGAAGGTGATAAAAATGCACGACATGGTCATGTAAATATAATGCACCTTGAATTAAGTTTCTTACAATTCTTGCATTTTTAGGAATTGTTACATCAAAAGCATCTTCAACTGCTTCTATACTTCTTTGGTAGTGAGTACCTGTACAAACACCACAAATTCTCATAGCTAGTAGTCCTGCATCTCTTGGGTCTCGCCCTTTAAGAATCGTTTCAATACCTCTAAACATAGTACTACTTGCATACGCATCTTTTATAACATTATCTTCACCGATAATTGCTTCTACTCTTAAGTGACCTTCAATTCTAGTGATTGGATCTACTATTAAATGTTTATTTGCCATTACTCATCTCCCTCTTTTTTCCCTGCTACAATGCTTGCTACTGCATGAATACCTATACCTATACCAGCTGCTGCTAATAATCCTAACCCAAACTCATCAACAGATTTTTCAACACCACCTGTTGGTGCTTTTATACGACTATTTGCAATTGGTCGTTCAGTTGCATATTTATCCCAGAATTGCGGCTCACTACAACCAATACAACCATGTCCTGCACCAATAGGCCAGTTTACAGCTTCATTGTATCGGACAATTGAACAGTTATTGAAAGTCATAGGACCTTTACATCCCATTTTGTATAAACAGAAGTTATTTTTTGCACCTTCATCTCCCCACTCTTCAACAAACTCTCCAGCATCAAAGTGAGCTCTTCTCTCACAGTTATCATGTATTCTATAACCAAAAGCAAATTTTGGTCTATTTAAGTGGTCTAGTTCAGGAATTTGACCTGTAAGAACAAAATGCAAGATAGTACCAGTAATATTTGCAGGGTTTGCAGGACAGGCTGGAATATTGATAATAGGTTTCCCTTTTACCACATCTTGTACACCAACTGCACCAGTAGGATTTGGAGCAGCTGCAGGAACACCACCAAAAGTAGCACAGGTTCCAACAGCAACAACAGCAGCACTATCTTTTGCTACTCTTATAAGATGTTCTTCAAATGTTTCTGCTTTTGCACCTATAGTTCCATACATCCCATCAATAGATAAAGGAATAGCACCTTCAACTACACAGATATATTTTCCTTTAAAAGTATGCATAGCTTCTTCTAAATGTTCTTCAGCTTGGTGTCCCGCTGCTGCCATTAAAGTTTCATTAAATTCTAGCGATAAAACATCCAAGATAAGTTCATCAATAGTAGGTGCATCACTTCTTAAAATTGCTTCAGAGTTACCAGCACAATCTTGAAGTTCTAACCAAATGACTGGTACTCTATTCATTAACTCAGCAGCTCTTAAAATAGTAGGAGTGAATGTAGGAGGGAGCATCAGCATAGCACAGGCTGCACTTGCCCACTTCATAAAATCTCTTCTTGTGAGCCCTTCAGCTTCTAAAACATGTTCTATAGATGTTTTAGAAGCTACTTCTGTTTTTTCTAACTCATCAAGTCTTGTATTCATTTTCTTTAATAAGTCATTATAATACTCATCACCACGGTTTGTGTTTACTTTAGCACCTTTTGCACTGAACATTGAAGCTAATGCATCTCTTCTATCAGTCATAACTTACCCCTTTTTATTTACTGAACATTCATTCACATTCTAAAATTCTAGAGTAATAAAACTTAAGAAAAGATAAAAAAAAAGGGTAATTGTATTAATTTTACTTATATTGTTAATTTAGTATTATGGGTATATATTAGTATTGTTTACTTAATGTGTAGTGCATACAGAACATACATCAAAGCTTTTGAAAACTATTTGTGCGAGTTGTGTATCTTTTAATCCTACCATCGCTTTTTGAGATATACCTAAATCATCTTTGTTCCCATTACTTAAGTTCCATTGTGTTGGTGTAATAATTTGATAATCTTTTATTATGTTCTCTTTTATAGTAACTTTGTGTATAAGTGAACCGCGTGCTGCTTCTACTACACCAACTCCAGTGCCTTTTATATTAGAAATATCTATGGTTGGCTTTATATAGGATGGTTCTTCTAAATCAATTTGTGATATAAGTTTTTTAGAATGGATAAGAAGTTGTGGTATTTCACAAATTCTAGCAAGAATTCTTGAAAAAATACTATCTTGGTATCGTCTATGACTATCTTTAATTAGTGGAGTTTTATTTATCATAGCACGACTTAGTGCTCCTACTTCATAATAATAATTTTTAAATTTAACATTTTTTGCGTAAGAGTTTTGGTTTGGGTGTTCATTTACATACTTTACATTTATATTATGATTGATTTTTGTTTTTACACCTCGACCACTTTTAAAATAACTATTATCTCCAAATGCGATAAATCTATCAAAACTTTTTCCCTCTTTTGCTATCTCTTGATTTTTTAAAGTATTTAAAATTTTTGGTAAGTCCCCTGTAGCACTTAAAATTTTTTCGATATTTTCACAAACTAAAAAATCTTCAATAGTAGCATCTATAACCGTATCTTGATAAAACTTGATAACTTCATCTAGATAATTTTCCATTTTAATTAAATCTATACTTGAAATCTCACTTACAATTCCACCAACTATTGCATAAGAATTGTGTGGGTATTGACCACCAACAGTAGCAATAGCTTTTGACATCAATTGAGAGGGGTAAGTTGCACCTTTAATATTTTGTTTAAATCCTAAGAGTGGAAAAAGTGTAAGGTATATCCATTTGAAATGATTTTGAATAATTTCAAAATTAAGTGTAAGTTCTCTTACTATTTTTGCTTTTTGTGAAATCTCAATATTCTCATAACAGTTTTCTAAAGCTTGTACAGTAGCTATGAGATGTGCATGCCCACAAATACCACAAACTCGTGGATTAATCACAAGAGCATCAAGTGGATTTTTCCCTTTTAAGATATTTTCAATATGTCTTGAACTAGCAAACTCTATATCTACAAAATCTATTTTTTTGTTTTTAAAACTAAAATTTAGTTTTGCTTCACCCTCTATTTTTTCTATAAGTTCTATGCTATTTGTCATTTGTTACCTTTTAGTAGATTATTGGATGATTGCAAATCTTCTATAACTTTTTCATTCTTACTTAATATATTCATTTGACTTATTGCAATACTATTGAGTTTTTGAATCCTCTGTGATTGTAATAATCCCTCATTTATAAAATGTGCATTTAATGATTCAAGATTTGCTAAACAAACAAGTTGATTAACATCAGCTTCATCTCTAATATTTCCTTGATTTTGATTGTTTGATTCTCTCCATTGTTTAGCTGTCATCCCAAATAATGCTACATTTAATATATCGGCTTCATTTGCATAAACAAAATTTATTTGAGTAGGTGTAAGTTCTTTTGGTATCAAATTTTTCTGAATAGCATCTGTATGGATACGATAATTTATTTTTGTAAGATTTCTTCGTATATCCCATCCAAGTTGAGATAACTCTTGCTCTTTTAATCTTTGAAACTCTTTAATAAGATATATTTTAAATTCAGCACTTATCCACATACCAAACTCAAAAGCTATATCACTATGTGCATAAGTTCCACCATATCGTCCAGCCTTTGAAACTAATCCTATGGCATTTGTTTTATTTACCCACTCTTTTACACTGATTTTGTAGCTATTAAGTCCTGCTTGAGATTTAATTATGGCGAATTCGCCATAATTAAAATCTGGATTATGTATCTTTTCCCAAATACCTAAATACTCAACTGTATTTCTATTTCTAAGCCAATCAGATATAAAAAAATCTCCATCTTTAGCTTTTAGCATATCTGTCAATGATATAAAATCATTTTGCTCAACTTTTACAATCGTAATATCTTGATCTAATACTTTTATTTTAGCCATAACTCAACCTTTTATAATTTTGCTTATTTTATCAAATAAAAAAGTTGTTAGTTGAAAATATGTCATTTTGTAATACTATATTAGCTTTCTTCTAGATTCTGAATTAGTAAAATAGCTAAACTTCTACCTTTATCTGTAGTTAGTAAATAGTGTGGTGACTCCATCCATTCTTCTTGAAGATAAATAAAGTTCTTTTTAATAAGACTTTCTACAGTGTGTTGAGTTTCTAAGTTTGATATTTTCAATTGCTGTGTTTTAATGCTACGTAAAATATTATTATATGTACACTTTGTTCTCTTTTCATTTGCTACAAAAATAATATTAAAAATATTTTTTTCATTATCAGTAAATGAATTATATTGATTATTTAAACTATTTTCATTTGGTTTTATAAAGTATTTTTTTAATTTATATATTATAAATATTGAAAATATTACAACAAGAATAATCCAAATAGGTATTTTGAATGTAAAAATATTTAGAAAAAAATGTAATATATCCAGAAGAGAGAAAACTAAAAATACTATAGTAGTAATAATGTATGATATTAGATTAATACTTTCTGATAGCCAATCTATAATACTAATTATACCTGCGGTGATCCCCACATATAAACCAAGTTTTTCTAGCTTTGTCATTTTAATTTTTCCTTATTTTTTATTTATTTTGAATAGTATCATTAGTTATCCATCAGTTTTATTTCAAATCTCTCTATTTTAAAGGCTTTAGCGACACCTGCTAGTGAGAGATAGGCTCTTTTTGGAACTCCTAAAGGGAGATTTTGTGGTATTCCCATATTCTTTTTTGTTTCAAAAAGATTGTTTTTTGGGAAAGTGGGTTCGGTACAGCCCATACAAGGGTGTCCTACTCTTGTTTTTGAGTTTATTTCATTCCATAATATTTTATTACAACTTCCATTCGTATATGGACCTTGACACCCATGATCGTAAAACATACAGCCTTCAAGATTTCCAAATTTATGGTTATCTATTTTATATTCAAAGTATTCATTTCTCGTACAACCATTGTGTATAGTTGTTGCATAAAACTCTTTTGGTCTGAGATAAACATCTAGTTTGAGTTCATAATCTTTTTTTATACTATATAATGTATTGACTAAAGTTTCTGGATGGATTGGACAACCTGAAAGATTGATCGTTTTATGTTTTAACTCTTGATACCGATAGTGTGGCTGGGTTTGTCTAAAGTGTAAGCCATATTTTGATTCTTCATTATTTAAAAAAACTCCACCAAAAGAAGCGCAAGTTCCTATAGTGATAATTTTTTTTGCTTTTGTTCCATATTTTTCAATGATAGTTTTAATATCTACATCAGCTTTTGTATGACCATCTTCAAGTGTTCCATCTATAAGTAAAATATCACAATCAATATTTTGCGAAACAATATCTTGTAAACTATAAGAAGTTTTTAAAGTAGGGTGATAAATAAAACTAAAATCTTTTAAAAACTTTTCAATATAGGGATAATTTAAAAATGAATGAACATTTCCATTACAAGAGAGTAAATTAAGCCATAATAGTTTCATAGATTATACTTTTAGTGCCTTATAGATGTTGTTACTTATATCATCTATATAACTATTAAGTTCATTTGGAAGTATATTTTCACCTTTTAAAAATACCATTCCACCTAAATATCCCATAAATAATCCAAAAGCACTAAAAAAATCCTGATCCCTAAGTTCACCATTTTTAACACCATATTCAAAATAAATCATAATCTCAGTTATGAAATCATTGACACATATCATCCCTTCACAACCTTCTTTAAATACCTCACGATTTGATAAAAATACCCTTAAAAAATAGTCTATCATCTCAGGACGTAACTCTGCTGTTTGAAAATATACTGTAACTATCTGCTTTGTTTTCTCTTGAGTTGAGATATCTTTTTCATTGATATTTTTTAGTTTTTCCCCTAAATAATGAGAGATATGTTTTAGAATCTCTTTTGCCAAAATATCTTTTGATTTGAAATAATTGTACATATTCCCAACACTCATTTTTAAAGACTTAGCAATATCAGGTATCGTTGTTGTATAAAAACCATTTTTTGCAAAAAGTGCTAAAGCACCTTGTATTATGAATTCTTTTTTTAACTCTTTTTTAGTTTTCACTACTACCTCCCCGTAAACTTTTGTGGTTTATTATACAATTTATGGTATAAAAGTACTCTAGTTGTAATTCTATAGTAACTAAACTATGTTATATTTTAACATTAAAAAAAGGTGGAAACTGTATGTCTGAATATATATTAATGTTGATATTTTTACCTTTAGTATTTGCAATAACAATACTTTTTAACAGCGTACGAGTACGAAATATCGCAACATATTTATTTGTTACTTTTTTAGTTGTTATCTCTATTAGACTCTTCTTGTTTAATACAATTATAGAACTAAGTTTTAATCATATGGTTCATACTATTTTTATTGTTATTGATTTTATACTAATGGGGTATTTTTTCTATCAAGGAATTAAATACAAAGATAAACTTATAGGAATATTTGCTGTTATTCAGTTGGTGTTGTTTGTAGTTTTTTTACAATTTTCTCATACTCTAATATCGCAAGATATTTTAGTTGATAAAGTCTCTTTAGTGATGTTATTGGTTGTAAATATCATTGGCGGTATTATTATACTTTATTCGTTGCAATATATTCAAAGTGAAGAGTTCAAGGCTTGCAAGAAAAATCTTTTTATCTCTATATTGTTCTTTTTTATAGGGGTGATGAATTTAATAGTAACTACAAATAATATAGAGATATTTTTCTTAGCTTTTGAACTTACAACATTGTGTTCATATATTCTTATCCGTTTTAGAAATGATGAACTTTCTATTATAAATGCAAGAAGAGCTTTATGGATGAACCAAATAGGTGGAGTAGCTATATTATTAAGTTTACTGAGTGGAGTGTATTATTATGATACTATTTATTATGATACATTGATTCAAAATATTGATGGTTTATTTTTATTGCCTATTTCACTTTTAGTTATTGCTGCTTTTGTAAAAGGGGCATCAATACCTTTTGATAAATGGCTATTAGGAGCGATGGTAGCACCAACACCTGTAAGTGCAATACTTCATAGTGCCACTATGGTAAAAATAGCCCCATATCTGATTTTGAAAATATCACCAGCTTTTTCTCCTACTATATCTTTAGCAGTGATATTTTTTGGAACATTTGTATTTATGTCAGCATCTCTTTTAGCTTTGGGAAAAGATTTTTTTAAAGAGATATTAGGACTTTCTACGATTGCACTTTTAGCTTTAATGATGGCGATAGCTTCAATAGGAACACCAGAAGCTATAAATATTTGTCTTATTCTTATAGTTTTTCATGCTATTTCAAAAGCATTATTGTTTTTACAAGCAGGTGTTTTAGAAAAAGTGTATCATCTAAAATACCTACAAGATATTGATTATTTGGCTAGTAGATCAAAGCTTTTGGTATTTTTTATAGTGGTTGGTTTTGCTTCATTAGCACTTCCCCCTTTTGGAGCTTTTATTGGAAAGTTTGCCTCTATAGAATTAGTAGCTTCTTTAGTAAGAGAAAATATTTTTTATATTTTCCCTTTACTGTTTATCCTTATTGGTTCTGTGTTTTTGACACTATTATATTTTAAAGTTTTGACAAAACTTATAGCACAAGACAATAAAGTTTATGAAACTATATCTATACCTTGGACATACAAATTTACTTCATTTATCTTAGTAGGACTTTTATTTTTTGGGGTTTATATAAGTTATGTATATAATTTTATGTCACATCTAGAGATAATTGTAGCAGCTTTTTTAATATTACTTACTTTTGCTTTATTATATATGTTGAAGTTCAAAAATATCAAAAGAGTTTCTACTTATAATTGTGCTGAGAAAGATAGTGTGATATTAAGTGCATATTATTTTCATATAGCAAATAAATATAAAGAACTTATAGTTTATATATCTATATTCATAATGGTTATAGTAGTATATTTGGGGATAATATAATGGAATATTTACTAATACTACTAGCTCCAATTTTTGGTGGATTGATTTATGGAATGGAGCGAGTTGTAAGAGCACGAATGCAAAATAGAGTAGGTCCACCAATACTACAACCTTTTTATGATATGTATAAACTATTTGGGAAAGAACCTTTTATGATAAATAATTATCATATTGTATTTGCTATTATGCATCTCATGACTTTGTGGGTTGCTGTAGGGTTAGTGATCTTTGGAGCTAATCTTTTATATGTAATCTTTATCCATCTATTATCTTCAATATTTTTGGTACTTGCAGGATATAGTGTCAACTCTGTATATTCTCATATTGGTTCAAATAGAGAATTATTGTCTATAGTAGCTTATGAGCCAATACTTATTTTTGTAGCTGTAGGTTTTTATATCTTAAATAGTAGTTTTGATATAGATATTATACGCTCACAAGTTTCGCAAGTGCCACAGCTTGTTTTATTGTTTTTAGCTTTTTTATTGATAATTCCAATTAAACTAAAAAAATCTCCTTTTGATGCAACAGAAGCACATCAAGAGATTGTAGGTGGAGTTGAAGTTGAGTTTAGTGGAGTATTTTTTGAGATACTGTATATGGCAAAATGGATAGAGTATATTTTTATTTATAGTATTTTATTACTTTTTGCAGGAGATAGTTTTTTGTATGGTGGTTTGATATTCTTGAGTGTATTTTTCTTAGTTAATTTAATAGATAATAGTACAGCACGGATTAAAATAGAACATTTAGTAAAAATAACATTGTTTATTGGTTTGAGTTTAAGTGTTCTAAATCTTGTGATGTTGGGGGTATAAAATGTTTGAAAAATATAGAAAAAAATCCCCTTGGATTCTTCACTATAATGCAGGAAGTTGTAATGGTTGTGACATAGAGATACTAGCGTGCTTATCTCCCAAATATGACCTTGAAAGATTTGGAGTAATAAACACAGGAAATCCAAAACAATCAGATATTTTCTTAGTAACAGGACCTGTTACTTATAGAAGTAGAGAAAGATTAATGGAACTTTATAACCAAATGCCAAATCCAAAGGTGGTAATAGCCGTTGGGAGTTGTACTTGTACTGGTGGAGTTTTTCGTGGTATGTATAATGTAGAAGATGGAATAGATAGATATATTCCTGTAGATGTGTATATCCCTGGTTGTGCATCAAGTCCCGAGCTTATTATGGATGGGGTTGTAAAAGGTTTGGAGATATTAGAAACAAAACAAAAGGTTAGTGATGATAAATAGAATTGAAACTTCTTTGCAAACAGTTGTAGAAGATATAAAAGATTTTTATGAAAAAGAGAAACACCATTTCTTGACACTCAATGGTTTGAAACTAGATGAGGAAACTACACAAATACAATGGATATTTTCTAAGTATGGAGAAGTAGATGATATTACAATGTTTTATGTGGATGTAAAAGAATATGAGATGATACCAAGTATTGTGGAGATTCTTCCTAGTGCTATTATCTCTCAAAGGGAGATTGTAGATATGTTTGGACTTGATGTGGAGGGAAGCTCTAAAGGACTTTATTTAGATGAAGACAGTGAGCAAATGCCACTTGGAAGTTGTGGGATATAATTATGGCAAATAAAAAAATAATCAATATACCACTAGGAAGTCAACATATTTCACTGCTAGAGCCTATAAAGTTCAAATTTGCTTGTGAAAATGAAAAGATTGTTGAAGTAGATAGTGATGTTGGATTTGTACATAGAGGGATAGAAAAAGCGTGTGTTACAAAGTTCAAATTTGATGCAGTTCCTTATGTGGTAGCTCGAATTTGTGGGCTTTGTGCTATTACACATTCTCTTTGTTATACAACTGCTGTTGAGAGTTTATTAGAGGGTGAAGTGACACAAAAAGCAAAATATCTTCGAATATTACTTGTAGAACTTGACCGTATTCACTCACATATGTTGTGTTTGTCTCATACAGCAGAAAATGCTGGATTTGAAGCTATGTTTATGCAAATTATGGGTGATAGAGAATATGTGATGGATTTACAAGAGAAAATATCAGGAAATAGAATACAATTTGATTATGTAACTATTGGTGGAGTAAATCGTGATATTACTGTAGATATTATAAAAGATATAAAAACAAATCTCAAACTTATAAAATCAAAAGTAGATGAGTATATTGATGAGTTTACAAATAACTGGAGTTTATCATTAAAGTATAAAGATATAGGAACTTTGAGTCTAAACGAAGCTTATGATTATAATGCAATAGGACCATTAGCAAGGGCAGCTGGCTTGAAAACAGATGTAAGAAGTGAGACAAACTATCTTCCTTATGATGAGGTGGGATATAAGATGCAACTAGCAACTTCAGGTGATATTCATGGAAGAAATATTGTAAGACTTAATGAGATTTTAAATTCTATTGAGATGTGTGAGAATATAGTAGGTGGCTTACCCCAAGGTGATATATTTACAAAACTTAGAGGAAAACCAAATGGGGAAGCTCTTGTAAGACTTGAAGCCCCAAGAGGTGAATTGATGTATTATATAAAAGGGGAAGGGAAACCACTCTTAAATCGAGTGAGAATCAAAACTCCAACATTTGCGTCGATTCCAGCTTTTATGGAAGTGTTTAAAGGTTCAAACTATGCAGATGCACCAGCAATACTAGCTTCATTTGACCCCTGCATGTCCTGTACAGCAAAATAAAGCAAATTTTGGCACTATTACTTCGTTAGAGTTTATCTCTTTACATTTAGTAAAGCTTCAAAACTCTGCCTTGTACTAGCACCAAACTTTGCTTTATTTAAAAATATTTATTTTGGAGATTTTATGTTTACAAGTATAAAAAAAGCGTTTAAAAATTTATTTAGCAAACCACAAACGATAGATTATCCAGCCTCACCTATAGAAAAACCAGCAGGGCATAGAGGACTTATAGAATATGGAGAAGAGCATTGTATCTATTGTCTAAAATGTGAAAAAGCATGTCCTCCAGGGGCTATTCTTTTTGTACCTACAGATACCCCCTCAGATAATCCAAAAAATAAAAAAGCTCAAGAGTATAAATATAATCCACATCTTTGTATCTATTGTACAGAGTGTGTAAGAGCTTGTCCCAAACCACAAGAAGCTTTATGGCAAAGTGAAAAGAAACCAATGATTGGGATAAAAGAGGATAGGGTAAATGATGGTTGGTTTGAGATAGAGAATTTGAAAAAGTCTAAGTAATATTAAGTTATGGTGTCGCAAAAAGCGATACCTTTCCCTTTCGTTTCATTCTGACCATAAATAGAACACAATACTTCCATAAAAAATATTGCACAATGTAATATTTTCAAACTCAAATAAAAAAAGATGATAAGATAAATATAAATAACTAGAAAGATATCTTATTGACATTTTGATATAATAAATATATCTTTTCTATACTTTGGAGAGATAAATGTATTTTGAATACGGCAAAGAAAAAAGTATTAAAATGAGGAAAAAATTTATGAAAAAAATAACAACTAAAGATTTTGATACAAAATTTGATAATCAAGAGGATATAAGTTCCTATTTAGATGAAACAAAATCTGTAAAATTAGCTGATTTTGAAAAAACAATAAAAACAAAAAAGATAAATGTAGATTTTCCAGAAAATATATTGATACAACTTGACCAGGAGGCAAAAAGAATAGGAGTGACAAGACAATCTATCATAAAAGTTTGGATTGCAGAAAGGTTAAATGAGGAGCAAAAATATAAATTAGTAGGTTAAGAGAATAAAAAACAATTGATATACATCAATGCAAAGAATCTGAAATCTTTCTATAATCTTTTAAAATTATATGAGGAATAACAGATGACAATAAACCAATTTATGGCAGCAGACCACAGAGCTTGTGATGAGCAATTTGCAAATTTAGAAAATATAGTAGATAGTGGAAATTTTGAGGGTGGAAAAACTATGTTTGAAGAGTTTGAAAAACATATGTTACACCACTTTGATATGGAAGAGAAAGTTATGTTCCCTGAATTTAATGAGTGTGGAGGAGGGCATTGTAACCCAACTGGTGTGATGATTATGGAACATGACCAGATGAGAGCTTTATTTATACAGATGAAAAGTGCCGTTGAAAATAACGACAAAGAGAGATTTTTAGGGGTAAGTGAAAATCTTTTATTTGTGATGCAACAACACAATATGAAAGAAGAACAGATGATGTATACAATGGCTGATGAAAATCTTCCAAGTGATGAGATAATTCAAAAGATGCAAAATATCTAAATATGTATGATGAAATTATACTAGACTGTAGAGAATTAGAAGCTCCTGAGCCTTTAAATCTTGCAGTTGCAAATTTAGCTAAACTTGATAATACTAATTATATAAAGATGATACATCGACTTGAACCTATGATGTTATTAAATATATTAAAAGAGAACAACTACGAATATAATATAAAACATACCTCTAATAATGTTTTAATATATATTTATAAAACTGATGAAAAAAAGCAAGAGTATATACAATGTTTGCAGGACTAAGTCTCGATCAAGCTCCACCATTGAGAGCACCTTTGAAGTTTTTTTTGACTGCACCTATTTTTGCTTGTATTGCAGGAGTATTTCTTTTATTTGGTTCAGGTTTTGAAATTCATTCACCATATTTAATAGCTTCTATACATTTATTAACTATTGGATTTATGGTGATGATAGTGTTTGGTGCATTACAACAAATGCTTCCTGTAGTCGCAGGTGCTGTTATACCAAAACCAATGATTGTGGCAAATACCACTTATGCACTTCTTGTTTTAGGAATTGTCTCTTTTGTAGTTGGGTTTTTATACTATGAAAAACTCCTTTTTTTCATCTCATCAAATCTTTTATTATTAGGTTTGTTTTTGTTTACATCTATTGCTTTAGTACAGCTTTTAAAAGTACAAAACAAATCATGGATAGTGTTAGGGATGATACTTTCCTTAGTTTTTCTAATGGTAGCTTTTTTCCTAGGTATTCATCTTTTAATTTCACATGCAATAAATAATATATCAACTTCCCATTATGATTTAGCACTTTTACATTACAACTATATATTTTTTGGATTTATCTTTTTACTTATAGTTTCAATAACATTTCAAGTCGTACCTATGTTTTGGGTAGCAGATGCCTTTTCTGACAATCAACAAAGAATTATTATTTTACTTACTACTACTATATTAGTATTGTATGGAATAAATATTTTTTTACAATTAGGATATGAAACTATTTACAAGTTTTGTTTTAGTGGTGTATTGTTCTATTTTGGCTATATCACGATACAAAAGTTACGAAGTAGAAAAAGGAAACTCAAAGATATCTCTGTATATTTCTATATTACATCTATGATATTTTTAGTTTTAGGTACACTATTTTGGCTTATTGTGGAGTTATATGATATCCCTTTACAGTTTTTGGGGATATTTTGGGGACTTGGGTTTATTTATACATTGATGAATGGGATGTTATATAAGATAGTCCCATTTCTTACATGGTTTCATCTAAGTAGTAAAGGAATATTTGATATACCAACTATGAGAGATATGATAAGTATTAAGTGGAGTCAACTACAGTTTAATCTTCATCTTATAACTCTAGTGTTCTTTATTTTAGGTTTGGGATTTCATAGTGATTATCTGTTTAAATATGGAGCTATATTTTTTATATTATCAAATATACTATTATTTGTAAATCTTTATAAAGCAGCTAGAATTTTTTTAGTAAGGTTTTAGCTTTTTGGTAAGATTCTTGTGTATTGATATTTAGGAATTGTTCATTATCGTCAAAAATTATCTCTTGGTAGTTTTTGCTATTTTTTATCATATAGTTGATTTTATGCATATTCTTTTGTAACATCTCTTGGATTATTGGTAAAATATCCCTTGAAAATACACCACAAAGATTGTGTGTATTGTTCTGTTTATCTTTTGCAATAGTGATAGAAAAATCATTAGACTTTTTTATAAGTTCTTTTATCGTTTCCTCTTTTATAAAAGGGGTATCTACTGTGATAATAAAAATTTTATCATCTTTTAGAGTTTGAAATATTGCCTCCATTGCTATCATAGGGGAAAAAGTAGTTTTGTTTTTATCCAAAATAAGGGATTCTTTTGGAGTATTTAGGTTGGTAAATTTATCATTTTTTGATGAAATATAAACTTCTTTGAATAGAGATGAAAGTTTTTTATAAAGATATTCAATCATCGTTTTATCATCAAATGACATCAACGATTTATCTTCACCCATGCGGCTACTTTGTCCACCACTTAAGATCACACAAGGGATTGTATTATACATCGTAAGCTTCCTTTACAAGTAGTTTTCCAAGTTCGTGACTTGCATCTACAAAACTTTTTATTGGTAAATCTTTGAGATCTTTTCTTTCATCAACTGAGTTTATTCTAATGATTATATTTGAATCTGGTGCAAAATTTAAAACAGCTTCACTTATAAGTCTTTTTCTTTTTATATCTTGTACGGTAATTATAATACTTTTTGCTTCATCAACTTTAAGTGACTCTAAAACAGGTAGTTTATCAAGGTGTCCAAAGTATGCCATATAACCTAACTTTTTTGCAAGTAAAACATGTTTTAAGTTATTTGAAATAATTACAAATGGTGCATTTTTAGAACTTAGTTCTTGTGCAACAATTCTTCCTAACATTGAAAACCCTACAATTACAATATGATTTCTTACTTTAATTGGCGTTATCACATTTGATTCATAAAATTCTTTTGCAAAATAAGAGGAAAGTTTATAAATATTATTTACGATAAATGGTGTAAGAATCATAGAAATTACAGTTATAAGTATCAAAAAACTTGCCATCTGAGGGGAGATAAGATGATTTGAAAGAGCAAGTGCAAAAATTGCAAATGAAAACTCTCCAACAGAAGCTAGTGTAAGTGCTGTTTTAACAGCACTGTTTTTATCTGATTTTTTAATCATAATAATAAAAATTACTATTGCTTTTAGTAAAAATACACTCACAAACAAAGCAAAAATAATATGAAGATTATTGAAAAAATAAAATACATCTATTTTAGTTCCTACACTAAAGAAAAATGCACCAAGAAGTAAATCTTTGTAGCTTGAGATATCTGATTCAACTTTTACACTATATCCTGTATCTGCAATGATAACACCAGCAATGAATGCACCTAAAGAGTATGTAAACCCTAAGTCATGTGCTAAAAGTGAAGCTCCAATAACTATAGAAAAAACTGCCCCCAAAAATAACTCTTCAAGTCCAGTAGATGCTGAAGATTTGAGAAGTATATTTACTATTTTTTTCCCAACTGTAAACATAAATAAAACTATCGCAAGTGCTGATAAAAAAGTTTGGAAAAGTATTTCTGTTAGAGATAAAGTGTCATTTGTCAAAAATGTAATAAGTAATAATATAGGTATCACTGCTAAGTCTTGAAAAATTAAAATACCTAAAGATTTTTCCCCATAAGGGGTATGTATATCTTTTGAAACTTTTAAGTATGTTAAGACAATAGCAGTTGAAGAGAGTGAAAATGCTAAAGATATGATTAAAGAGGTATTAAAATTTAATGCAAAAATAAAATAAGAGATGATAAATATCACTATAGTACTTAAAACAACTTGTAAGAAACCATTTACAAGAAGTATCTCTTTCATTTTACGGATTTTTTCAAAATTGAGTTCAAGTCCAATTGTAAACATTAAAAAAACTATTCCAAATTCACCTATGAGTTCAAGAGAGTGTATATCAATGCCATTAAAATTAAAAATATAACTAATTATAGTACCAGAAAGAATATAACCAATAATATGTGATATTCCATACTTTTTAAAAATAATATTAAATATTGTTGCAAATGTAATTGCTAAAAAAATTGCCGTAAGTATGTTATTCATTGGGATATTGTATCTAATTGTTGTTAAAGTTTATTGTAAATTTTGTATAAATTTTATACATATTGGGTTATTAATAATACTGATTAAAGTTATTTTAATAGATTTTCAATAAAATAAACTAATTTATTAGTAAAAAGGGATTAGAGTATGACAAAATATGTTGAGACATTTCAGGATTTTATATCCAAGGAAGCATTAAGTGGTTTTTTACTTTTTGCTGCAACAGTTTTTGCGGTAATCATAGCAAACTCTAGTTTATCAGCAAGTTATTATGATTTGTGGCATGCACCACTTGGTTTGACAATGGGGGATATAAATATCTCTATGAATTTATCAATGTGGATAAATGATGGGCTTATGGCACTATTTTTTTTGATGGTTGGATTAGAGATAAAAAGAGAGATGCTTATAGGAGAGCTTAGTAGTGTAAAAAAAGCTTCTTTCCCTGTAGTTGCTGCTATTGGTGGGATGGTAATTCCTGCACTTATATATGTGGGTTTAAACCCTTCAAATCCAATTGGATTTGGTGTTCCCATGGCTACAGATATAGCTTTTGCTTTAGGAATATTACTTTTACTTGGAGATAAAGTAAGTCCAGCTTTAAAACTATTTTTAGTGGCATTAGCGGTAGTGGATGATTTAGGTGCTGTTTTGGTTGTTGCTACAGTTTATACAAATGAAATCCATACATCATATTTTTTACATGCTACTTTAGTTTATGCACTTATTTGGATACTTAATTTACGAGGAGTAAAAGTACTTTGGCCATATTTAATTCTTGGGATATTTCTTTGGGTATATATACATGCTATTGGTATACATGCAACTATTGCTGGAGTATTATTAGCATTTGCTATTCCAATTAGCTCTAAAATTGAAGAGGAAAATTTTATTACAAATTCAAAAAAAGCTATTGATGAGTTTGAAAAACATATAGATGAAATAGAAATTCTTAATCATCATCAAATTGATGCACTAGAAAATATAGCTTATGGGTATGATAAAGTACAAAATCCCTTAGTCAAATTAGAACATCAACTTCATGGGTTTAGTGCCTTTTTTATTATGCCTCTTTTTGCTTTTGCAAATGCTGGTGTTGTTATAGATTTTAGTGGAGTATCTGCTCATCTAATGGTGGTGTTAGGAGTTGTTCTTGGACTTGTTGTTGGAAAACCTATTGGAATTGTTGCTTTTACTTACCTCGCTTCAAAAATGAAACTTATCCACAAACCAGCTAATTTAAGTTGGGAAGAGATAGTTGCAGTTGGCTTTTTAGCTGGTATTGGATTTACTATGTCGATATTTATAACACATTTAGCCTTTTTAGATGAAAGTGTAATTAGTGCAGTAAAACTAGGTATTTTCATAGCATCATTTATAGCAGGAGTATTAGGAGTTTTACTTATTAATAGAGCTTCAAAAAAAGAGAGAAGGTAGATGTTAACAATAATTGTAGCAACACTTTTTATCTCTTTAGTAGCCAATGTAATTTTAAAAAAATTTAATCTTCCAACAATTATAGGTTATATTGTTACTGGAACGATTATCGCTTATGGTTTTGGATTACATGATGCAGTTTATAATCACGATCTTAAAGAGATAGCAGAGTTTGGTGTAGTATTTTTGATGTTTACTATTGGATTAGAGTTTTCAATAGAACATTTAAAAAAGATGAAATATGAGGTATTTATAGCTGGAACTTTACAGATAGTTCTTACCTCTACGGTAGTTTATCTTATGTCTTATTATATTTTTGATATAACACAAAAAACATCGTTTATAATCTCCCTTGCAATTGCATTATCTTCAACAGCAATTGTTCTTAAAACTTTTAATGAAACAGGAGAGATAAATAAACGCTATGGGCAAAGAAGTTTAGGGATATTGATTATGCAAGATATTGCAGTAATTCCTATTTTATTGATAATTGGATTTATGAGCAATGATAACCAAGGTGAAATATCAAGTGTATTACTACATATGGGGATAAGTGCATTAGTTTTATTACTTCTTCTTGGAATAATTGGAAAATATTTATTAGAGCCTTTTTTTACTCAAATTGTAAAAACAAACTCTGATGAACTTTTTATTACTACGATATTATTTTTGGCAATTGGAGCATCTTATTTAGCACATATTTTAGGTTTTTCTTATTCTTTAGGAGCTTTTATAGCTGGTATGTTAATAGCTGAAACAAAATACAAACATCAAGCAGAAGCAGACCTTATACCTTTTAGAGATATTCTTTTAGGGATATTTTTTATCACTGTTGGTATGCAGATTCAATTTGATATTATTTTTGAATATATACATATAATAGCTGGATTGTTAGTTGCTATAATTGCTTTAAAGTTTATTATAATTTTTGCAATAGTAAAACTTAGAGAAAATAAGAGAATCTCTATAAAAACTGCATTGAGTCTCGTTCAAGTTGGGGAATTTTCTTTAGCATTATTAGAGTTAGCTCGTTCAAATGGTTTAATAGGGGCACCACATGGACAAATTATGATAGTTACAATTGTATTGTCTATGATTTTAACTCCTATAATTTTAAAAAATCTTTCCCCTCTTGCTGATTTTATTGGTAGAAAAAAAGCAGAAGAGGAGATACTTATAGAATCTACATCATTTAGAGATCATATTGTAATACTTGGATTTGGTGAGTTTGGAAGAAATATAGCAAATACATTAAAAGACAATGGGCAACTTTATATAGCAATAGAAAACAATATAGATACATACCACAAAGCAAGAGAAACTGACGAACCTATTGTATTTGGTAATGCAACAAGTAAAGCGATTTTAAAAAGTACAAATATCTCGGAAGCACAAAATGTTATCGTAGCTATAGATAATCCTAAAAAATTATATGGAGTATGTGAAATTTTACAAAAATATGTTGATAGTCATAAAATTATAGTGAAAATTCATACAAGTGCTCAAAGAGAAGATATAAGAGCACTAGGGATAAATACAATTATCGTTGAAAATATACTTGCAAGTAATCAGGTAAGTGAATTAATTTTACAAAATTATGTAGACAAAAATTAGTGCTTATTTCTATCTTTATGTACTGATTTTTTCCAAATATGGATAAGAAAATAGTATGCAAACCATGAGATAACTATCGAATAAAAAATTGCACCCAAATATAAAGGGAAAACAATATCTTGTAGATTGTTTTGAAACCATTCTGGTGTTATATGTACATTTTGAGTCTCTATATTTAAAAAGAAACTACCTGTTAAGTATTCTATATAATAAATAAATGGCATAGTAAAAGGATTTGTTACCCAACACATAATTAAAGCAACAGGAACATTAAACCTCAAAAAAGGGATAAATAAGAGTACAGCTAACATCTGAAATGGCATAGGTATCATAGCTATAAATAACCCGATAGATACACCACGACTAACCATCTTTCGTGTCGTTGCTATAAACTCTTTGGGAACTTTATACTTTTTTAAAAAAGTTTGAATTGTTTTATTATTGTGGGTATTTTTTAATTTTTTTCTTATCATGTTAGAAGAGATTATATCTTTATTCTATTAAATATATTGAGATAAAACATAAAAAAGAGTTTTTTTTATGTTTTATAGAAAAGAAACTACTAATAAGTTTCCTGTTCGCAGTATTTCCAATCGATTTTTTCTTCAATTTGTTTTGAAGTAAAACCTACTTGGCTATTTTTTTCCATTGTGTATATATTATTGTTATTTACAGTACAACCAGTAAATAAACCTATTAGTATTACAACTATTAATAAATTAAAAATTTTCATTATCAAATCCTTTTTATAAGATTTAGAAGCTAAGAAAAATATCTTTGCTTCTAAAATTTTTAGTCAAACTCTGGTTTTGGAGTTTTATCTGTAATAACTGGAAGTTGAGGATAAGAAATATTTGGTTTTTTTCCTGTTAAAGAGTTTAAAAAAGTAACGATTTGTTCACTTTCTTTATCAGATATTTTGATACCTAATTGAGTAGATCCCATCTCTTTAACTGCATCTTTTAAAGACCAGATATTTCCGTTATGGAAATAAGGAGCAGTTTCTTCAATATTTCTAAGTGTTGGTGTTTTTACCATACCGTTTGCGTCTCCTGCAAAGTCACCTTTTGCATAAGAGTAGTTTGCATGGATTTGAAATGGTTGCATAGTACCACCAAGACCTATGTCAGTATGACAAGCAGTACACCCATTATCTATAAATACTTTAAGACCTGTTTTTTCTGCAGCAGTTAATGCATCAGCATTACCATTTAAAAATGCATCAAATCTTGAAGGTGTAACAAGAATTCTTTCAAATACAGCAATAGTATCAGTGATAAGTTCAAATGTAATTTTTACATCATCACCATAAGCTTTTTTAAATTCTGCAACATATGCTGGCATTGATGTAACACGATCTACAACCAATTGTTTTGGAGATGCCATCTCGGGACCTGCTTGAATTGGACCTTGTGCTTGAGCTTCAAGGTGTGGATCTCTACCATCCCAAAATTGTGCAGCATTTAACACTGAGTTATAAACTGTTGGAGAGTTTAAATGATGTGGATTAGCTGTCCATTTATGACCAATTGCAGCACCAACTCCATCAACACCACCCATACCTAAGTTATGACATGTGTTACATGAAATAAGGTTACTCTTTGATAATCTAGGATCAAAATATAGTTTTTTCCCTAATTCAACTTTACAATCTGTAATTGGATTTTTTGGATTATCCACAAGTTTCAGTATCTCTAATTTACTTTGAGGTATTGCTTTAAGACCTGAATCTTTTGCTAATTTAACAAGATTTGTATCACTAATAGCTAACGCACTTGTTGCACTTAATAGTAAACCACTTAAAACTAAACTAATTCTTTTCATAAGAACTCCTTTTATTTGTAAAAATTATCTAAACCATACTTTAGACTTATAAAAGTATATCGCTCTAATTCTTAAATTAAACTAAATAAAAGATAATTATTATTAACAAATTAAAAATATTAAAAAAGTATTAAGTTTATCTGAAAAGTTTTTTTACTCCACCTATTATGGTTGCTAATTTATAAGCACTAAATCCTATAAACGATTCCAAAAGCGTATTATACAAGAGACCCAAAAGAT
>Ga0209345_10001291_pt1 | contig 30241 bp, 16 predicted proteins | sample Cruoilmetagenom7_FD_187294 | JGI IMG/M metagenome (GOLD analysis project Ga0209345, IMG submission 187294) | Oil polluted marine microbial communities from Coal Oil Point, Santa Barbara, California, USA - Sample 7 (SPAdes) (version 2) | ecosystem: Environmental > Aquatic > Marine > Oil seeps ...
CGCCGCCGATACCGGCGAGAGCGAAGTGGCGCTTTACGAACAAGCCGCAAAATATATGAAGGAGCTGATTGCCCGGCCCAGTCCGATGTTCATCGACATGAAGGCAAAGCTCGACCGCTTCATGCTGTCGCAGGGTTATGAAAATGATGTGGTTTTTGATCGCAAGGAGCTGAATCGTTTGCGCACGACAATGCGGGAACATCCCACCTTGCTGCTGTTCACCCATAAAACCTATATCGATGGCGTCACGGCTACGGATCTTGCCTATCAAAATGATTTGCCGATGATCCATCTGTTTGGCGGCATCAATCTGGATTTTTTCGGGCTCGGGTTCATGTTGCGCCGGGCGGGTACGATTTTCATCCGCCGGAGTTTCGAGAACAATCCGGTCTACAAGCTCGTCTTGCGCTATTATGTAAGCTATCTGCTCGAAAAACGTTTTCCAATGACCTGGGCATTCGAAGGGACCCGTTCGCGGCTCGGTAAGCTGATGCCACCTCGCTACGGGTTGCTCAAATATGTCATGGATAGCGCGCACAGCAACGACATCGAAAACGTGCATATCATCCCCGTCGTTACCAGTTTCGATCTGATCCGGGATGTCGAGGAATATGCGAGTGAGCAGACCGGGCGTATCAAGAAGCCTGAATCCCTGAGCTGGTTCATCGGCTATCTCCGCAGTCTGCGGGAGCCAATGGGCAAAGTCTATGTCGATTTCGGTGAGCCGGTGGTGGTGAAAAAGGCCCCCGATCCGAATGATCGCCTGGCCTTGTCGAAAATGGCGTTTGAAGTGGCGGTGCAGGCCAATCGGGCGACACCGCTGACGCTGACGTCGCTGATGTGCCTGTTTTTGCTCGGCACCGCACCGCGTGCGATGACGGAAGAAGAACTGCGCGCGGTCATAACCTATCTGACCGGCTGGGCGCGCGAACGGAATATCCGCATGAGCGAAGATCTCACGGATCAGAGTCTCGAATCGATACAGCAGGTCGTCGAGACGTTGGTAAACAACGGACTGCTGGTTCGCCATGACAAAGGCTCGACTCTGGTGTACGCGATCGAGCCGGACCAGCATCCGATTGCGAGCTATTATCGCAATTCGATCATTCATCATTTTCTCGACAAGGCGATTATAGAATTATCGATTCTGAAAGCGCGCGAAGTCAATGATCGGAAAGCGGTGGACCTATTCTGGGAGGAGACAGACCGGCTTCGGGACCTGTTCAAATTCGAATTTTTCTATCCCGAAAAACAGCAGTATCGCGAGAATTTGAAGGCGGAATTGCAGCGGACCGATCCCGACTGGGAGGCGAAGCTGGAGGAAGGCGGCGTCAAGCTGATCAGTCTCATCAACCGCTTCCAGCCGCTGGTCGGTCATGCGGTATTCCTGCCTTTTGTCGAGGCGTATAGCGTCGTTCTCGATATTTTGTCGCGGCTCGAACCGGGTCAGGTGATCGACAAGAAAAGTTGTGTGGCGATGGCGTTGAAAGAGGGGCGGCAGGCCTATCTGCTCCGCCGGATCACAAGCGAGGCTTCGATCGGGAAAATCCTGTTTGAAAATGGTTTTAAAATGGCTGCAGGTCTTGGCTTGACCGGCGAAACCACTCCGGAAATCGTAGCCGAACGTAAAGCATTGTTGCGGAAGTTCAGGGCGCTTTCGCGCCGCATGGAAAAATCGCGGCTCGAATTGTTGACCCTGGCCGACAGGATATTTGAATGACCCGGCTGCCGAAAGGACATTATAGATGACCGAGCAAAGCAACATCAGCCAACTGAGCGCACAGGACGCCCAGTTTCTGTATATTCAGTCTGCCACCAATCTCACCCATGTCATGGCGGTCTATATTTTTGATCCTTCGACCGCCCCTGGCGGGAAAGTAAGGTTCAAGGACATTATCGAACATATGCGCAAACGCATGGACGTCTCGCCAATGTTCAAGCGGAAATTATACCGCCTGCCGATGGACATCGATCACCCTTATTGGGTCAAAGACGAACATTTTGATCTGGAAGCGCATATTTCGCATGGACGTCTGCCAGCGCCGGGGGACTGGCGGCAATTTTGTATTCACGTCGCGCGCCATCACAGCAAGCCGCTGGATATGACCCGACCTCTTTGGGATATGTATGTGCTGGAAGGTCTCGACAATATCCCCGGTTATGCCAAGGGCAGCTATGCCATTTTGACGCGGATTCACCATTCCACCATCGACGGTGTGTCCGGCGCCCATTTTTTCGCGGCGGTGTCGGACAAGGACCCACACGGGACGCCTGCGATTCCGTTGCCGGAAGGCGAGTCTCCAGCGAATGACTTGCCGACAACATCTGAAATATTGAGCCGTGCGATCAACAGCACGGTGACTTCCCCGGTGAAACTGGCCCAGGCATTGCTGAAATTTGCGCCGGCACTGGTGTCATCGGCGCAAAAGTCGATAACGGGCGGCGATGAAAAAACGGCAACCGGTGTTCCGCAAACCCGGTTCAATGGCCCGGTCACGCCCCATAAGATGTTTGATGCAATCACCTTCGATCTCGATGAACTGAAGAAAATGCGTCGCAAGGTGAGCGATGCGACAATCAATGACGTGGTGCTTGCGATTTGCAGCGGGGCCTTGCGCCACTATTTGACCAAACATAAGGAACTTCCAAAGGATTCGCTTGTAGCAGTCGCGCCTGTCAACGCCCGCAGCCGCTCTGGAGATGAAGCCAATCCGGGAAATAATATATCGGCGATGACGATCAAGATCTGGTCCGATATCGCTGATCCGGTCAAACGCCTCGAAGCGATCAGGGATACGACACGCGAAACCAAGGCGGCAAAATCCGGTCTGAGTGCGCGGATCATGACAGATTTGACCAAGCATATTCCCGGGGTAACCATGGCGAGCGTTGCGCGCATTCTGACCGACGAGCGTTTTGCGCCAAAAATGAGCAATCTGATGGTTTCGAACGTTCCAGGCCCACAGATTCAGCTTTATATGAACGGAGCGAAGCTGACGCATCAATATGGTCTGGCACCGCTGGCGCACGGAATGGGGCTGTTTATTGCCACGCCAAGCTATAACGGAACCATCTCTTTCAATATCATTTCGGATCGAAAAATGATGCCCGACATTGAGTTTTTCCGCGAATGCCTGCAAAGAGCATTCAAGGAACTGCGCGATGCCAAGCCTAATGCCGGTGCGCGTCAGACCAAAAAGACGGCAGTAGCACCCAAAAAACCGCTAACGCCCGGAGATGGTTCGGTAATGTATCGACGGGTTGCCAGGAAACCCAGAACGGTTGCTGCAAAAGCAGGCGGTGGAGGCAAACCGAAAGTGAAATAGGGAGCGGATAGATTGCGCGACGCCTGATTCCCGGGGGCCGGCAAATACCATGCGTAATTTTGGTGAAAGAGTGAGCCGAAGATGATTCTGAACACGACTTTGAAAATGGAAAAAGCAATGGCCCAGGCCAACAGCTATTCCGAATGGTCAAAAGCCGCGAAAGCTCATGATAAATCGACCGGCGTCGACATATGGAAGGCGTCTGACGAGAGCAAGCATTTTGACCACAAGTCGATCCGTCGGCGTCTGAAGCGGCTTTCCAGATTGTGGAAAGCCCAGGATAACGCAGGCCTTCTTTATGCCCTGAATGAGGGTATTCACGGCAATATGGACGGCATGGGGCATCCCCGCCTCCATCAGAAAGCAAAATTCGGCACCAAACGGCTCATCCAGGATTATGTCGATGCGATTGCCAATTCTCTGGAATATCTGGCGAGCGACAAGGTTACCGAAATCCCGTTCGAGGAAAAGCTCGATTTCTTCCGGCGCGCGCAGCATTGTTACGGACGATCAGCCTTCCTGATGAGCGGTTCCGGCGCTTATCTTTATTTTCACGTGGGGGTCGTCAAGGCACTTTGGGAAGAAGGATTGTTGCCCGATATCATGTCCGGTTCCAGCGGTGGCTCGGTCGTTGGCGCGCTGATCAGCACGCATGTCGACTCCGAGATTCCACCTTTTTTCAAGCCGGAAAATCTGACCCTTGGCGCGGATCAGGAAGACGAGGGGCAGGGTGGTTTCCTAGGCGGCCCCAGTCGTATGCGTGCGGATGAGATACGCCAGCGTCTGACAGACATGCTTCCTGATCTGACATTTCAGGAAGCTTATGAACTTACCGGTCGCCATCTCAATGTTTCGATCGCTCCGGCAGAGAAGCACCAGACATCCCGTTTGCTGAACGCCATCGCATCCCCCAATGTCTATATTCGTGAGGCCGTTCTCGCCTCATGTGCGGTGCCGGGCATTTATCCGCCGGTGACTTTGGCCGCCAAAGATCATCGCGGCGAGCGCGTTCCCTATCTGCCCAATCGCAAATGGGTTGACGGTTCGGTGACGCACGATCTGCCGGTGAAAAGGCTCGCGAGACTTTACGGGGTCAATCACCATATCGTCAGTCAAGCCAATCCACTGGTTACGCCCTTTGCCACCGATTTCAGCCAGAAACGCAATCCGCTCTCCTCGATCCGCAATGCGTCGACGGCGACCATGAAAGCATGGTTCAACGCCAATGTGGAAATGATGCAGAAACCATTGTCCTATTTTCCGCGTTTGAACAGTATGGCCAATATGGCGCTGTCGGTGATCAACCAGGACTATACTGGTGATATCAATATCATCCGGCCAACGATGTTCTGGGGGCCGTCCAAGATTTTGAGCAATTTGCCGGTCGAGGATATTGCCGAGCTGATCCAGCTTGGCGAGCGGACGACCTGGCCGAAAATCGAAATGGTCCGGACCCAGACCAAGATCAGCCAAGCGCTCGACCGGATATTGTTTAAATATGAAAATGAACTGGCGCACGATCACGAATTGGTGGTGAAAAGGAAAATTGCTTGAAACAGGAAGACGGCATACTCCTGCTTCCAACGGGATCGAAAGCGGCAGGCGCGAAATTATACTGGCAGAAATGGCTGCCGGATGAAAAGCCCAAGGCGCTTATTTTGCTGATCCATGGCTATGCGGAACATTCCGGTCGATACCAATATTTTGCCGAACATTGTCTTGGCAAGGGCTATGGTGTCTATGCCGTCGACCATTGGGGGCATGGGCAATCAGACGGCACACCCGGTTTTGTACCGGACTTTTCGGTATATCATGACGGCGTCGGACAGTTGCTCGCTTACGCCAAGCAGGATTTTCCGGAACTTCCCGTCGTGCTGGTCGGCCACAGTATGGGCGGATTAATCGGCGCGACCTACCTGCTTACCCATCAATCCGAATTTGCGGCTGCGGTGTTGTCCGGTCCGGCGGTCAAGGCAGCGGAAGAACCCTCGGCGTTTCTGAAGGCCATAAGTGGCTTTTTAGCCCGCTTTTTTCCGAAATTGGGGGTATTGGAACTCGACCCGAATGGCGTGAGCCGCGATCCGGAAGTTGTAGCAGACTATCTCGCAGACCCGCTCGTCTACAATGGCAAGATGGGCGCGCGTCTGGCAGCAGAAATGCTCCGCAACATGACCCTCGTTCAGCAGAATGCCGGACAGATTTCGCTGCCTTTACTCATGCTCCACGGTGAGAAAGACAGTCTTGCCGCAGCGGAAGGGTCGCGTTTTCTTGATGCCCATATCGCCTCCACTGAGAAGATGTTGAAAATCTATCCGGAGCTGTTTCACGAGATTTTCAATGAACCCGAAAAAGACCAGGTTCTGAATGATATGACCGACTGGCTGGACACGCGTCTGGCCGCAGAAAAGGGGTAATGACGCGCCATGAATATATTTTTCACGATATTGGGAATCATCATCGTGGCGTTCATCGCCCTCTATGTTCTGTTCCCGCGCACCCTCTTCCGGTTCTTTCGCAATGCGTTGCGTAGAAAAGGCAAGCTGACCGAAAAATCGATCAAGGTCGGCGATATAACATGGCCTTATCTGGAGGGCGGCTCTCCCGATGCCGAACCTCTGGTGCTGTTACATGGATTTGGCGGAGACAAGGATAATTGGGCGATGTACGCGCCGGAAATTGTAGGAAAATACCGGCTGATTGCGCCCGATCTGCCCGGGTTCGGAGAGAATGTCCGGGACATCAACCGTAACTACGACATGGCGACACAGGCTGCGCGCGTGCGGGACTTTCTCGATGCGCTGGGAATTGAGAAATGCCATATCGGTGGGAACAGCATGGGCGGGTTCATTTCCCTCCGTTTCGCGCTGGACTATCCTGAACGCCTGCTGTCGATGACCTTGTTCAACAATGCCGGCGTGATCGGGGCGAACGAGAGCGAACTCCAGCGGGAAGCGCAGGACGGCAAAAATCCGCTGGAAATTCACAGCCCCGAGGATGTGAAGCGGATGCTTGCATTTGTCGCGCACAAGCCGATGAAAGTACCCGGGCAGTTTCGGAAAATCTTCTATGAGGATTTTGCCGTGCACCGGGATTTGCTCGACAAGATATTCTGGAATCTGGTCGAAGACAGTACCGGCAAGCCGTTGAACGACCGGCTTGATCAGGTGAAAGCGCCGACCCTCATCATCTGGGGGCGCCATGACCAGTTGATCGATGTCAGCTGTGTCGATGTTCTCAAAAATGGCATCCCTGACGCTGAATCGGTCGTGTTTGAGGATGTCGGTCATGTTCCGATGATCGAGAAGCCGAAGGACACCGCCAAGCATCATCTCGAGTTCCTTGCAAAACACTGAAAATCTCTTCAGTTTGGTGCAGATGGACTTCCGGTAGAGGAGTCATCGACAAAGGGGGCGATATGGAGTTGAAAGTCGGACTATTGGGTGGCGGATCATGGGGTACCACAGTTGCCTCTTTGGTGTCGCGGAATGCGCCGATCAAGCTATGGGCCCGGAATCCAGAAACCGTCAGCGATATCAACGACAATCATCGCAACAGCAAATATTTACCAGACGCCAAACTGCCGAAAGCCCTGACCGCCACATCCGAAATTGGCGATGCTGTTTCCGGGGCAGATGTGCTCGTCATGGGTATACCTTCGAGCAATTTTCGCAGCGTGCTGGAGGAAGCAAAGCAATATCTCCGGCCATGGGTTCCTGTTATCAGCCTGACCAAGGGACTGGAACTGGCAAGCCGCAAACGGATGACCGAGGTGATTGAGGAGGTTCTTCCCGGTCATCCGGTCGGTGTTCTGACCGGCCCCAATCTGGCACGGGAAATAATGGCTGGCCAGGCGGCCGCAAGCGTGATTTCGATGGAAGACGAGATTATCGTCAAACAGTTGCAGCAGCTTTTTCACTCCGGCCTGTTTCGAGTCTATACCAATACCGACCTGCTCGGTTGCGAACTGGGTGGGGTGCTCAAGAATATCATAGCGATCGCTGTCGGCATGGGTGACGGCCTGGGTGCCGGCGACAATACCCGCTCGGCGCTGATTACGAGGGGGCTTGCCGAAATCACGCGGCTGGGCGTCGCCATGGGCGGCAGGCCGGAAACATTCTCAGGGCTTACCGGCATGGGTGATATGATCGCGACCTGCATCAGTCCGTTGAGCCGCAATCGTCATGTTGGTGTCGAGCTTGGCAAGGGACGTCATATCGACGAAATCATCGGCGAAATGCTGATGGTGGCAGAGGGGGTTAAAAGCGCTCCGACAGTGATCGCGCTGGCCAAGAAATACGGCGTTGAGATGCCCATTGCGGAGGACGTGTTCGAAGTCACCAAAGGCAAACGCTCTGCTGCGCGCGCATTTCGCGGATTGGTGAACCAGTCAGCCGGGGCCGAGTCAGATGCGGGTTGAAAACAGCCCGTTTTCAGAAACGTCGAAATGCCTCAAGTCGGCCCCTGACGACAGTTGCGATATGAAAAAACTGTATCATTCCTGGACTATATTGAAGATTTTAATCCAAGTAATACCGTTCAAATGACTCAAAGATAAGATAATTTCCGAGTCAATTAAGCATGTTAGACAATCTTCTCGGTTTTACTTGCGTTGAAATGGGGCATAACATAAAATTCAATACCATAGGCGGAGGATATTGTTAGGCTAAGTATCGTCAAGCACTTTTGCCATTCAGGGAGTTTAATATGGAGTTTCGCAGTCGAGCGGCCAATGATGCGAAAGACAATCTGCTGATTGGGGCGAAGGATTTGCAAATCCAGTCGGCTGCCATTCCTGATCGAGATATTTTCGACAAACAGTTCAAAGAAATCGAACTGCGCTTTGATCGTTCCGATGAGATATTCTGGTGTTACATGAACCAGAAATCACGGCCGAGCTATACCTATGAATTGGGAGAGGAAATCCAGCAGGTCCAAGACTGGATTCACTCCAACTATGCGAAGGACGGAACGCAAAGGTCAGATCCATTGCGCTATTTCGTCTGTGGTTCGCGCACACCCGGTATCTACAATCTTGGCGGTGATCTGAAACATTTTGCGGAATGTATCCGGCGCCGTGACCTGGGTGCATTGAAAAAATACGCTCGTACCTGTGTTCATATGCAATATGAGAATAGCACCGGTTTTGGTGCGCCTATCATCACCATGGCTCTCGTGCAGGGGGATGCACTGGGGGGTGGTTTCGAGCACGCGCTGGCGTTTGACATATTGGTTGCCGAGAGAAGCGCGCGATTGGGGCTGCCGGAGATATTATTCAATCTCTTCCCCGGTATGGGCGCTTACAGCTTTTTGCGGCAGCGTCTGGGCCGCAAAGATACCGAGCGGTTCATCCTCGAAGGCAAATTGCACACTGCCGCGGAACTATATGACATGGGTGTTGTCGACGTATTGGCAGAAGACGGCATGGGCGAAGCGGCTATCATCGCATATACGCAGGAAAACCGCCGACGCTATCATGCAGAGCGTGCTGTCTATCGCGCCCGGAAAATCGCAAATCCGGTCAGTCTTGAAGAACTGCTCGAGATTACAGATATATGGGCCGAAACGGCGCTCTATCTGGAAGAATCTGATGTTCGAAAGATGGAGAGACTGGCAACGGCGCAGGACCGCAGGATTCAGCGATCATTGCGAGCGGTTTGACGATCAATCAGACTAGCGGGCATAGTTTCTACGGCCATTGTTTGTTGACCATTTGACGAACCGCGCTCCAGGCAGGATCGAATATCGGCAATCTGGCGTTCGACTTTTTCCAGATATTCAAAGCGTCGGTTTTTGAAATCTCGTTCGCCAATGACCTCAAGCTTTGAACATGTTTCCACGAGGATGTTTGCGCCTACATTTGCCGCTCCGCTTTTGAATGCATGGGCATGAAAGCGAAAATCGTCGACCGATTGGTCATCGATAGCTTTCCTGAACGCGATCATGATTTCGTCGGCATCTTGCAGATAGGCATCGATAATCGATTGAACAAAAGCTTCATCTCCAATCGAGAGGAGATAGTCCAGTTGCGCCGGATCAATGGCCGGCGTTGCGGGTCGGCCTTTGTTCTCGTCGAGATTGCTGACCACGCCAAGTGGGTCAGAGGCAGTATTATTTGCTGGTTGATCGGCGATATGGGCTGTTTGTGAGGCGATAACTGCGATCAATTCCTTTGCTTCTATCGGTTTCGTCATTCGAAGATCCATGCCCGCGTCGAGGCATTTCTTTTCTGTCTCTTCGGTTGAATCCGCCGTTAGCCCGATAATCGGAATATGTTTTCGCGGCCCCTCTATCTGGCGCCACAGTCTGCAGCATTCGATGCCACCCATGACCGGCATGTTGACGTCCAGAAAGACAATGTCAAACGAACCATTGTCGAGCTCTTCAAGCGCCTTTTCTCCATCTGCAACTACGGTCACTTCATGGCCGGCATTGGCCAGGATAGTTTCCAGCACCATCTGGTTGGTACGGTTGTCGTCGGCGATCAGCACCCGCACGGAGCTATGGTCGTCTGGCTGGGAATCGTCGCTGGCTTCTATCTGATGCTTCGTTCCTGATTCAGCGAATGAACAGCCGATCTGGACTGCGCTGCGAATGGCGCCAAAATCGGAATTCGCGGGAAGGAGAGTCGCGAAAGCGGCTCTTAGTTGGATATCCGTCAGGTTTTTCTCTTTGCCATCGGTGAACAGAACCGGGGGAAGCTTGGCTCTCCGGAACGCAGACCATAATGGCGAGTCGTCGCCATGTTCGCTTGCGATGGCATTATCCAGCAGGGCAATATCGTACAGCTGTGTATTGGATCGTTCGATAATTTTTGCGATATCATCAGATTCTTTGCATTGAATATGGTCGATGACCAACTGCTGGTTATCGGTATTGCAGATGACCGGCGCATGTTCGTTCCGCGTCATGGACAGAATTCTGACACTGTTGTCGTCCGAGTCATCAGAGTTTGCGTCCACGGTTTCGGTCGGAAAGGACAAGGTGAACGTGCTGCCGATGCCGACTTCACTGTCAACCGAAATATGTCCCCCCAATTGCGTGGCCAGCTTATTGCAAATTGCCAAGCCCAGGCCGGTTCCCCCGAACTTGCTCGCAATCGTATCATCGGCCTGATGGAAAACATCGAAAATTTTCTGATGCGCTTCCTTGGGAATGCCCGGACCGGTGTCGCTCACCGACAGCCACATTTGATCACGTTCATTTCCGGGAGCGAAGCCACATTTCAAGGTGATTGATCCCGAGCCGGTAAATTTGACCGCGTTGCTGGTCAGGTTGATCAGAATGTTGCGGATATAATCGAGTTGACCAGAGATGAGCTGGTCGCTGTTTGGTTCAGCCTGAAGGACAATTTTGAGATTTTTCTCGTCGGCTGCAATCTGCATGATTTCGCGAACTTCGGAAAGAACGTCGACAAGAGAAAATTGCTTTGGCTCAGGTAGTTCATCACGCGAATCCGTCTGTGCGAAGTTCAGCAACTGATTGATCAGATGCAGCAAATGACGGCCGGCAGATACGCTGGTTGCGACCATCTGATGCTGCTTTTCCGGCAGCTTCATATCCAGCAGATGCGTGCCATAGCCAATGATTGCATTTAACGGCGTCCGCAATTCATGACTGACACTCGCGAGGAATAGGCTTTTGGCTTTACTCGCCTCTTCGGCCTCTTCCTTGGCTTGGGAGATTTTGGTGATCAGTGTCGAGCAATAGGCGGGTATGACCAACAGCCCGACCAGAAGGCCGATTGATAAAGAGAGGCTGTTGCGCCAAAAATCGACGGTATAGATCGTCCATCCGAATGCGAGGGCGGCCATTGCAGAGGCGAGAAAGAGCCAAGGCACGCCAAACCGAAAGCCATTGCCGAGAATGACCCAGAGCATTAGCGGATAAACAGCCGCAACACTCTCCCCGCCGATCTGGAACAGGAATGTTGCTGCTCCAAAATCTGTGCAGAGACCAATGAACCGCCGCAAACTCGAAGGCTGTCGATGAACGTGATAGGCGATTGCGATCGCGATACTGACAGCGAAATAGATTCCGAAACCAACGATCAATCCGGTGGGCGCGCTCAAGATAGCGCAAGCGGACCATGCGAGAACAATCAGAATGATCCGGTTCTTGATCATTTCATGTTCCCGATCGCGCGCTTGGCCGTCCATGCCATGGTGCGAATCGAGGTGTCGATGATGCGCTTTGGGTGCTCCGCGCGACGGTCGGGAAAACATGACGATTAGCCTTCGGCCAGTCGACCAGCTACAGGTGGCTTTTGCCCATCAAATAATTTGTGGAGATCTTCCGCCCGTTGCGGTCGTGCAATCTGAAATCCTTGGATTTCATCGCAGCCCGAAATCCGTAGCAAATCCAGCTGCGCATCATTTTCGACGCCTTCTGCGACCACACGCATATCCAGGGCATGGGCCAGATGGGCAATGGTTCCGATAATCGCACGGTCGGCCGCGCTATGCTCAATGCGCGATATGAATGTGCGATCAATTTTGAGGCAATTGGCTGGCAGATCTCGCAGATATTGCAGCGAAGAATAGCCCGTACCAAAATCGTCAATCGATATTCCCACGCCATGGCTGCGTATACGCTGAAGCGTTTCCCGGACTTCTTCGTTATTATCGATCAACAGCTCTTCGGTGATCTCGATGGTGATTTTGGAAGGATCGATGTCATTGGCTGCGATGCTTGCGAGCAATTCTTCGCAAAGATTCTGATTTTGAAATTGACGGGGCGAAACGTTGATGGCGACGCGCGGCAGATCAATGCCCCGATCAGCATGAGCCTTTATTTCGCGACATACTTCACCGATTACCCAGTTGCCCATTAGGTCCATAAGGCCACTGTCATCGGCAACCCGGATGAACTGGATGGGCAGCAACCGGCCGCGAACAGGATGATCCCATCTGATCAACGCTTCCAACCCAACATATTCGAGCGTGGTTGCGTCGACAATGGGTTGATATTCCAGTGAAAACTGATCTTTGGCGAGCGCGTCGCGCAATTCATTTTCGAGCGCGGCATCGGCTTGCGCTATTTCGTTCATATCTTCGGAGAAGAAGCGATGGCAATTGCGGCCATTGGCCTTGGCGTCATACATCGCAAGGTCCGCCATACGCAGGACTTCTTCATATTCATCACCATCACCGGGGATCAGGCTTACACCGATGGATGCGCTGATAACCTGACCGACGCCGCTGATCGCATATGGTTCGTTGATGGAGTTAAGAATTTTGATGCAGCGCAAGTTGAGCGAATCAATACTTTCGAACTTGTTCAAGATGATCGCAAACTCGTCGCCGCCGATGCGTGCGGCAAAATCGTCAGGACCGATGACCTTCAAAATGCGTTCCGCGACTTCTCGCAACAGCGCGTCACCGCTATGATGGCCACGGGTATCGTTGATGATCTTGAACCGGTCCAGATCAAGGAGCAATAGCGCCGCCTCGCTGCCGGTTTTCTTGCAATGGTCGATGGTTGATTTGACATTCTCGGCAAGAAGCACCCGATTGGGAAGCCCGGTTAACATGTCATGCAATGCGAGGTGGGTTCGATGTTCCTCGGCAAATTTCCGGGCCGTTATGTCAACCGCCGTTGTAAGAACACCAATCGCTTCTCCTTTATGGTTGAGGAGGGGCGATTTGTTGCAATGAAAAATCAGATCGACACCGTCGCTGGTGATTTTTTCTTCATAATGGGGAATGGCAAGACCGGATTTCAGCACAAGTTCATTCCTGCGGCGGGAATTGGCGGCTAACGCTGGTTCCAGAAATGCCGCAAAATCCGCGCCCACCATCTCATCCGGGTCTTTGTCGAACAAGGCGGATTGATAGGCGTTGGTAAACAGACAGTTTCCCGAACGATCTGTTGCATTGATCATGATCGGGATGGTGTCGATAATCTGCTCAAGCATGCTTTTGCCTGAGGGGCCGTCTTTGGTTAAGGTTTCACTGACGGCGGCATGTTTCCGTTCAATTTCAGACGCACGCCTGCGCAGTGTAACCGTCTTCTTGCTTTTCGTTAGCAGGGACAATGCGCGGCCACAGAATTCGACATGCGAAACCGGGCTTTGCAGAAAATCAGTCGCGCCCGCATCGAGCGCGGCCAGCCGACATTCGCGGTCCTGATGAGCAGTGATGACAATGGCTGGAATCTCGCTGGCACCCGGCATCATGCGAACTTTGCGAATAAATTCCGCACCGTTCATCTGGGGCATGCGATAGTCGACCACCATTAAATCGGCCTGGTTATCATCGAGCCAATGCAATGCCTCAACAGGGTCGGTATAGGTGATAGCGGAATATTTTTCCCCCATCAAGGTTACAAACTGAGCATAAATTCTCAGATTGGTGGGCCGATCATCGACTATTAAAACGCGCGTGTTCATGTTGATATCACTACAGGCCTATGTTCAAGATAAGGTTAACACCCAATTATGAATTTATAATGTTTAATTTCAGTAGGTTGATAAGTTTCCCTTGGAAAATGGAAAAAGATTGGTTGCGCACGAGCTTATATCGCCACCCCTTAATAGAAAGTTTCAGCTCGCGGTTTTGTCGTGGACAAGTCCCTCGAGTACATCGTTTCGATCCGGCAATGATGGGATCGCAGCACGGGAATGATTGGAATTCTGCCCTCTGATGTTGCCTTTTTTTGCAATTTTCGGTTAAAGCAGGGGAATTATTTGTGAGGAGAGGGCGCAGTCTTCACAAAAGCTGTCATGATGACGTGATTGGCGCATATCCGCTTGACCGTTACGGTAAGTTCATTGGGGGATCGTCAATGATCCGATTGGGTTTTTTGATAATTATATTTTTCGCGTCAATTTCGCCAGAGATGGTCGAAGCCAAGCGTGTTGCGCTGGTTATTGGCAATTCTGCTTACGTCAATACGGGGTCGCTACCAAATCCTGTGAATGATGCCAATATTGTCGCCGATTCTGCCCGCAAAGCAGGCTTTGATGATGTTACCGTAGCACTGGATTTGACGGTAAACAGCTTTCAGCGGGAGCTTCGCACATTTCGGGAAAAAGCCGATGGTGCAGATATTGCGATGATCTATTATGCCGGTCACGGCATGGAAGGGCAGGGGGCAAATTGGCTCATACCGATTGACGCGAAGCTCGACGCCGTTTCGGCTCTTGCTGACGAAGCGATCAATCTCGATGAGATGACGGAAGCCGTTTCGGGCGCACGGATCAGAATGATTGTGCTGGATGCGTGTCGCGACAATGCATTCGGCAATGACTGGGTGGTGGGCGCGAAAACTGTCACGCAGGGCTTGGCGGAATATGGCGCCGATGGCGTACTCGTCATTTTTGCGGCGGCATCCGGCAAAACAGCTGTCGATGGCAGCGGGTTCAATTCTCCCTTCGCGGAATCTCTGGCGAAGCGTCTGCCGCAACCCGGTCTCCCGATACAGATGCTGGCCGGGATCGTGCGTGATGATGTGCTGGCGGCAACCGGTGGCAGCCAGCGTCCTTTTATGAGCGCCAAAATCACCGGTACACCCGTCTATCTTGTGCAAGCGACACCGGCGGATACAAGTCCCGCTGGTTCGTCGCTTCCGGGTTCCGGTCCGGCTTCCCAGACGCCGGAGACTCTCGCAGTAGTCCCGGTTTCTGTGCCGCCCAGTGAGCCAGAACGATCTACGACCCCCGTGGATACCGGTTCGACGTCGGAGGCTGATCTGGCTTATGTGCCGCCAGCGACGATCGAACCGGCCTTGCCAGCCCTGCCGCCAACACCGCAATTGCCGGCGGAAGGCTATCCGGATTGCCGGGAAAGCTATCAGGTTTTCGTCATGCCGTTCGACAAAGCCGAAGATATTAACCAGTGCACGAGCAAGCTTGATAACTATTATAGCGAAATATTGACGCCGTTTCGCGAACGGATGATCGAACATCAAAATGTCATTTCCCAACTTTATATCGAAAAAGTCGGCGGCAATGAGCAATATTCGCCCAAAAGCCAGAAGCGTTTTTACGAGATGATGATGAAGGAACATGCGGCTTCGGATCCCGAAGGAGTCAATCTGGCCGCCTATCGGACGGCTGAAGCGCGATATCAGGCGGATCGCGAATATCTGCAGGACCGCTACTGTTTCAACACCGGATGTGGCGGCTATCCGGTACCCGAGTTTGATGTAGAGCTGGCGCTTGCACAACCGAAGCTTAGAATGGATCGATCTGCCGGGTTGCCGGAAGGTTCCGGGCAAATCGCCAGCGCCGATGACCCAGTGGAGGACCGGAAAAAGAGCAGCAAAAAAAACAAGAAGAAGAAAAAGAAATCCGGCCCGCAAAAATGCAAGGGGGCGAAATCCGGAGGTGGGCTGATTGGCGGTCTGCTGGGCGGCGTTATCGGGGATGCAGCAGGACTGGGCAATGTGGGGACATTGATCGCTGGCGGAGTGGGCGCTGTCATTGGCGCAGAGATCGCCTGCCAGCTTGACCAGCAGGAACAGGAAAAGGCCGCCGAAGCCACGATGGTAATCGTCGAGAAAGAAGAGGTCGGCGCGGTCGCGACATGGCAGAGCCCGACCCGATCCGGTGTTTCTGGTTCTTCTACCGTCACTGCGCTGACGTCTGAGCCGGATGGACGGAGATGTCTCAGCATCACCGATATCGCCATCATCGATGGCGAGGAAACAAAAATAGCCAAGCAAATGTGCCGCGGTCCTGGAGAGACAAATTATTCCCTGATGGCGTAATATGGCGGGAATGTCCGAGGACATTTCATTTTACGCTCACAAATCATTGGTCGGGAAGAGAGGATTCGAACCTCCGGCCCCTGCGTCCCGAACGCAGTACTCTACCAGGCTGAGCTACTTCCCGATCCGTTCACTTGTATCAATGCGAGGGATACGATGGGCATCTTATATGCCAGTCTGATTAGCGGTTCAAGCCATCGCCAAAATAACTTATGCAATGACATCGGGGTTTTGAGTCAGCCGGATTCGGTTGAGGATATGACCAGAGCGGTATAGCGTTTGCAGAACATTTGGTTGGAGAATGATGGTTTGATTCCCGGACAACATTACGAACAGCAATATCTCGATTTGATGCGGCAGATCTGGGCGGAGGGAGACGAACGTATTGATCGTACCGGAGTCGGTACCCGCGCCATTTTTGGCGCGACGATGCGTTTTGACCTCGGGGATGACGCGATCCCGCTGCTGACGACCAAGCGTGTGTTCTGGAAAACGGCGGCGCGCGAAATGCTCTGGTTTCTCACCGGTGATACCAATATTCGCGCGTTGGTGAAGCAGAAGGTACATATCTGGACTGACTGGCCGCTCGACAAATATCGCAAGGAAACGGGCGAACAACTGGACCGGGATGTGTTTGAACAGCGGATCATTGAAGATGATGTTTTCGCTGCGAAATGGGGCGATCTTGGCCCGGTCTATGGCAAGCAGTGGGTCGACTGGCCGCGTTACACACCGGCGGGCGAGGGGCTCTATCGCCGGGAAGAACGGGGCATCAACCAGATTGAATTGTTGATCGACGGGATCAGGAATAATCCTGGCTCACGGCGCCATATTTTTACCGGCTGGAATGTTGCCGAACTGGACCAGATGGCATTGCCGCCCTGTCACAAGACCTATCAGTTTTACGTCTCCGGCGGGAAGCTGTCGGGGCTGCTCTATCAACGCAGTTGTGATCTTGGTCTCGGTTTTGCGTTCAATATATTCTCGGCGGCGCTGTTGATCCGGATGATTGCCCAGCAGTGCGATCTTGAACCGGGGGAACTCGTCTGGAACGGAGGCGATGTGCATCTCTACCTCAATCATGAAGATCTCGTGGAAGAACAGATCGCGCGGACGCCTTCAGGAGCTCCCAAGCTGAAAATTCTGCGCAAGCCGGATTCGATTTTTGATTATCAAATCGGCGATTTCGCCGTGGAGGATTACGCTCCGCAATCCCATATTGCTGCGCCGGTTGCTGTTTAGCGTTCCACTCTCCCATCAGCGTCAATACTGCGTGGGTCAGTCGCCGCACAATGTAGTTTCCGGATTTTATTTCCGGGCAGCAATATATAGTTCTAGTAAAATATGATACTAAAGTGTTTCGACGCGAGTCGTGTGTTCCGTTTGTGAGTAGTGAAGGAGTAGTCCAGCCAACTCTTAAGGGAGAGCATAGAATGTCACTTCGTTCCATCAATCGTTCACTATTAGTCACGGTGTCTTCAGCAACCTGTTTGGCAAGTTTGTCGGCTGCGGCCCATGCACAAACCCGACCCACCATGGTCGAAGATGCTCCTGCTATTGTTATTCGCGATGACCTGACTTTGGATGATCCGCCCCCGGTCGGTGTCCTTGACAATATCGTGGATGTCACCGGCGTTGGACAGATGACCGTAAGGCCTGATCAGAACACGACTTCTCTGGGTCTTTGCACCGGTACCCTGATCAATCCCCGCACCGTTATCTTTGCGGCTCACTGCGTCAACGATCAAGCAGCCGACTCATATGGTTTTGCGACAGGAGGAACGGCGATTGCCTTCGGATTCAGCGCCGACAATCTCCCGGCAGTCCGCCGATGGGTTGGGCTTGACGGCGGTATAGCAAACCAGACCGACGTGGATTTCAACATCTATAATGTCGAGCAAGTCTGGTATGATGAACGGTCTCTTGCGACCGGTTTTCTTGAGGCGGATGTCGCGCTGGCAACGCTTGATACCCATGCCGATGGCGTTCCGACCTGGACTATGTTGTTCTCGCCATTAACGGCCGAAACACATGGCATCATCAACGGTTATGGAGCGAGGGGGCTTGGGTCCAACGGGTCCAATCTCGGTATTGATTTCCGCCGGCGTATTGCAGAGAATATGATTTCGTCCGCAAGTTCGCTGAATGACAGAAATAATTTCCTCTTCGGCCCGGATGATTACGGATTGCCGCAGACGCTTTACAATACTGATTTTGACAGTCCGGCAGGTCAGGATGCCTTTGACGACACAAATGGCATGTTCGATTTTGACCTGTATGACGGGGCTGCCTTGCCGCGAGAAGGCACCACTGCAGGCGGCGATTCCGGTAGCGCATTGGTCGCCGATGAACTTTTCGACATCCCGGTGGTCACAGCGGTATTGTCTGGCGGGTCCAGGTTTTTCGGCAATGATCCGAATGATCCGCTGACCTTCCAGCCATTTTCATCCTATGGAACGCAAAGCTTCTATCAGCCCCTCTATCTGTTCTGGGACCAGATCGTGGCAAATAACAGCTATGTTTATGCGTCCAGCCGTCCGGGCAGTCGAGACTGGTTAAATCCGAATCACTGGGTGCAGGATATGGACCCCAATTACGGCATTGAGGTTGATGGTGAACTCGTCAACGCACTCCCGGGATTTGAGGCACCGGGCGTCACCGGTGACACCCCGAAATTTGGCAATATCTGTTTTCTGGATGACTGTCTGGACCTGTCGACCATCAGCGCTGAATTTGATGAAGGAACGCCGAATGGCGTCTTTATCGAAGGTGGTCCGGGTAGCCGGAACTTCGTCCCGAATAATGTCGTTGCCGATCCGTCGGCCGATATTCGCGCGCGCTATTATGAAGTAACGCTCGCGGCGTTCGGGACTACCAGATTGCGCGATGATGTCACCATTGACCGGCTGAACCTTGAAGGCGCCGCGCGGCTTGATATCCGTAGTAGCGGCAATCTCAAGGTCTGGGGTGATTATACCCAGACCGGCGGCTGGCTGGACCTTGGCGGCAGCCTCACAACCGGCGAAGCTTTTCTTGGTGCGGGGCTGCTGACCGGTGACGGTTTCTTTGATCCGACCTATCTGACGTCGGTCAACGGTTCTATCGCACCCGGCGGTGGTTTCGGCGATACTCGCACGCTAACGATCGCGGGTGATGTCATTCTGGCTTCCGGAACATTGTCCCTTTTTGATGTAAATCGATACGGCAATGATCAGTTGGCGGTGGTCGGTGATGCCGACAATCCCGGCATCATTTCCCTTGGCGGGACAGCGGCGGTGATCAATGCATTTGGTCGCAAGAGTGCCCGCTATGGCCAGACTTTTGAGATCATCACGGCCGCAGGCGGCGTCGAAAATACTTTTGACAATGTGGTGGGCCGGATTGGTGTTCTCTATCCCGAACTCAGCTATGGTTCGAACAATGTTATCGCGAGGATGCGGGTTATCCGTTTCTCGGATTTCTTCCGGAGCAGCGGTATTACCAACCCGTTCTCCCTAGCGTTCGGCAATGCATTGGATAGTGCACGTGGTCGTTCCTATACTGATCTCGCCAATGTCTACGGTTTGATTGATGTTATGGAAGCGCCCGAATTGAATGCCACCTTCCAGAGCCTGTCGGCTTCGCAAGCTGGGCGGACAACCACCCTGGATGAAAGGCAGAGCTCGACGATGCGGACTTTGGTTTCGGATCGCCTGTCATTGCTCGGGTCCGGGCAGGGCGTTGCTGGCAAAATCCAGATTGTGGGTGCGCCCGAGGTTTTCGATAGTCGCCGTCAGATGATCGGCAGCACGGCCTCGCAGATCAGTTTTGCCAAAAGCTATCAGTCTTCCAGTTGGGATGCTGTGGCACTGCCGGAAAATATGAGCGGTTTCATGTCTGCCGGATTCGAGCAGTCATCGCTGGCGTTTTCTGGCAATAATAGCGGAGTAGAACAGGGTAGCTGGCATATCGCAATGGGGCTGGAATTTGGCCTTGATGATCGTTCCACTTTCGGAACGGCCTTTGGTTACGCCAATGGTGTGCAGGAGGTTGGCGGCAGTGTGGCCAATGTGGAAACCAACCAGGCGTCGGTTTACGGCAATTATCGCCTGGGTGGAAATTTCTACATCGGTGGTCAGGCCTCCATGTCTTATTCGCAGATCGACTCCAATAGCCGGATTACGGCTGGGCTTTCATCCAGCAACCTGAATACCAATTCTCTGGCATTTGCGAGTGAGGTCGAAGCCGGTTATAATATCGATGTCGATGGTTTGATGCTGACGCCGCGGGCGAGCATCGGTTATTCATCCTATAATGTTGACGGTTTCCGCGACAGCGCCGGTAGTCTGGCACTAGCGGTGGATGAGATCAGCCGTTCGGGTCTGGAGGCCAAAGTCGGCTTGAAAATATCGGGCAGCTCCGAATTGAGTTTTGCATCGGGATGGTCCTTCCAGCCCGCAATGAAGCTTGATTATGTGAACCGTGTTTCGGGCAATGACACAAATTTCCAGGTTCGCTTCCTCGATGCCGAAAATGTATCACTGCTATTGCCAATCGGTTTGCAAGATTCCTCTTATGGGGAGATCAAGGGCGGATTCAGCTTCAGGAAGGGTGATCTGAGCTTTGGTGCTGCTGTCGAAAGCCGACTGGGGCAACAAATATATCGTGATGACCGTGCGATGATGAACATGGCTCTGCGTTTCTAGATATCGGGATCCTCCAGGATAACTGGAAGGGGGGCATTAAATTGCTCCCCTTTTTTATGTCTCAGCATAGGACAGAGATGTTGACCTTTATGTGAAGATGAAATAATATAATAACCGATTGAAATAATTATTGCATTGCAACGTCGCGGTGCAGCAGGAGAGTTTGGATGGTTGATGACAAGCGAAAAAGCAATTTGCCGCCCCTGACTTTGCACATTCCCGAACCCAAATTCCGTCCGGGTGATGTGGTGGACTATAGTGATCTGGACATCCCTCAGGCTGGTGCGCAGGCGCGACCGGACATAAATACCGCGCCCAAGGATATGCGGGATATGGTCGATGACATGATCCGTGTGCTGGATGATGATCATAAAGCGGTCGGTCCCTGGGACCCCAAGCTGGACGACGAAATATTGCTCAAAATGCTCCGCACGATGGTGCAGGTGCGTACCTTTGATGATCGACTCCATCGCCAGCAGCGCCAAGGCAAGACTAGCTTCTACATGAAATGTACAGGCGAGGAGGCGACATCGGTTGCCGCTGCCATGGCCTTGGATGCAGATGATATGTGCTTCCCGAGCTATCGTCAGCAAGGCATATTGTTCGTTCGCGGCTATCCGATGATCGAGATGGTCAACCAGATTTTCTCGAACAAGGCGGACAAGCTAAAGGGGCGCCAGCTGCCGATCATGTATAGCTCCAGCGAGCTGAATTTCTTCACCGTTTCCGGCAATCTCACCACACAATATCCGCAGGCTGTCGGCTGGGCTATGGCCAGTGCCAGCAAGGGAGACAACCGGATCGCCGCCGCCTGGTGTGGCGAAGGATCAACCGCCGAAGGGGACTTCCACGCCGCGATGACCTTTGCCGCCGTCTATAACGCTCCGGTGATCATGAATGTGGTCAACAACCAGTGGGCGATATCCTCCTTTTCCGGCTTTGCGGGTGCCGAGCGGGCGACCTTTGCGGCGCGCGGTGCTGGCTATGGCATCGCCGCGCTGCGAGTTGATGGCAATGATCCGCTCGCGGTTTATGCGGCCACGAGCTGGGCGGCAGAGCGGGCGCGGACCAACCACGGACCAACCCTGATTGAACATTTCACCTATCGCGCCGAAGCCCATAGCACGTCCGATGATCCCACCGCTTACCGCAGCGCGCAAGAACGTGAAGAATGGCCGCTCGGTGATCCGATCATGCGGCTCAAGCGGCATCTGATCCATCGTGGAGTGTGGAGTGCCGAGCAGCAGGAACAGCTGGATGCAGAATGTCTCGAGGCGGTCAAGGACGCGGTTCAGGAAGCCGCCAAAAACGGCATATTGGGGCACGGCCTGCACCAGCCTTTTGAAACCATGTTCCAGGACGTGTTCGAAGAAATGCCGTGGCATCTCAAGGAACAGGCTGAACAGGCAAACAAGGAACGGGAAATCAAATGGCCGTCATGAACATGATAGAGGCTATCAACAGCGGCCTCGAAACAATGATGCAGCGCGACGAAAATGTTGTGATCATGGGCGAAGATGTCGGTTATTTTGGCGGAGTTTTCCGTGCGACTGCTGGGCTGCAAGAGAAATTTGGCAAGACCCGCTGTTTCGATACGCCGATCTCCGAATGCGGGATCATCGGTGCGGCGGTGGGCATGTGCGCTTATGGGTTGCGCCCGGTGCCGGAAATCCAGTTTGCGGATTATATCTATCCGGGAATGGACCAGCTGATCTCGGAAGCGGCGCGGCTGCGCTACCGTTCGGCGGCTGAATTTACCGCACCCATGACCGTCCGTTCGCCGGTCGGCGGCGGTATTTTTGGCGGACAAACGCATAGCCAGTCACCGGAAGCGATGTTCACCCATGTATCGGGTCTGAAAACGGTGATCCCGTCTACACCTTATGATGCGAAGGGCCTCCTGATCGCCTCGATCGAGGATAATGATCCAGTGCTCTTTCTCGAGCCCAAGCGAATCTACAACGGACCGTTCACGGGCTATTATGATAATCCGGTTTCGCCGTGGTCGAAATTTCCCGAAGCGGAAGTGCCCGAGGATCATTATACCGTGCCGCTGGGCAAGGCAAAGATCGTCCGCGAAGGCGACGCGGTGACGGTTCTCGCTTATGGCACGATGGTTCATGTCGCCAAGGCCGTGGTCGAAGAACATGGTATCAACGCCGAGGTTATCGATCTGCGCACTCTGGTGCCGGTCGATATCGAAACGATCGAACAGTCGGTCAAAAAAACCGGGCGCTGCCTGATCTTGCACGAAGCAACCCGGACCAGCGGCTTTGGTGCCGAGTTGTCCGCGCTTGTGCAGGAACGTTGCTTCTATCATCTTGAAGCACCGATTGAACGGGTCACTGGATTTGATACGCCTTATCCGCACAGTCTCGAATGGGCCTATTTCCCGGGACCGGTGCGGATCGGTGAAGCGCTGGAAAAAATTGTCGGGGATTTGAAATCATGAGCAAATATACATTCAACCTGCCTGACATTGGCGAGGGTATTGCCGAGGCGGAAATCGTCAAATGGCATGTCAAAGTCGGCGATAATGTCGCGGAAGACGATCAGCTTGCCGACGTCATGACCGACAAGGCTACGGTCGAAATGGAAGCGCCGGTTTCGGGGACGATAAGCGCGCTGGCCGGTGCGGAAGGCGATATTATTGCGATCGGATCCATGCTGGTCGAGATCGAAGTCGGCGACGATGTCGACAAACTGGAAGATTTGGAAGCATCCGCCACGGTTGCCGATGCCGCTGAATCAACGAAACCCGAAGCCTTGACGTCGGATCAAGCTATTGAAAATAAAGAGAATAACTCAGATATTCCAACAGAGCCCGTTCTTCAGAAAGAGTCTGAAGAATCGTCTGCCGATCCAGCAAATCTCGACACCATTTCCATTCCCGGCGACCAGCCGAAGCCACTGGCCACGCCAGCCGTTCGCAAGCGTGCTGCGGATCTCGGCGTCGATCTCAGCCAGGTCAAGGCACAGGGAGACCATATCCGTCACAGCGATCTCGATGCCTATCTGAACTATGGCTCGGGGCAGGGATATCGCCCGGCCGGTGCCGTGCAGAAACGTGACGACGAAACGATAAAAGTTATCGGAATGCGACGTAAAATCGCGCAGAACATGGCAGAATCGAAACGGAATATTCCGCATTTCTCCTATGTCGACGAAATCGACATGACTGAAATCGAGGACATGCGTGCGGATCTCAACGCCAATCGCGGCGAGCGGGCAAAGCTTACGATCCTGCCGCTGATGATTGTGGCGATCTGCAAGGCGTTGCGCGATTTTCCGATGCTCAACGCAACTTATGATGATGAGGCCGGTTTTGTCACCCGCCATGGTGCTGTCCATCTCGGCATGGCCACGCAAACGGGGCAGGGGCTGATGGTACCGGTGTTGCGCGACGCGCAGGACATGAATGTCTGGCAACTGGCATCTGAAATAGCCCGTCTGGCAAGCGCGGCGCGTGACGGCACGGCGACAGCGAAAGAGCTGACGGGGTCCACCCTGACGCTGACATCGCTGGGCCCGCTCGGCGGGATTGCGACAACGCCGGTGATCAACCGCCCCGAAGTGGCGATCATCGGGCCGAACAAGATTGTCGAGCGCCCGATGATCATCGATGGCGAGGTTCACGCGCGCAAGCTGATGAACCTGTCGATTTCCTGCGATCATCGCGTGGTCGACGGTTATGATGCCGCCAGCTATGTGCAGGCGCTCAAACATTTTCTCGAAACGCCGGTATTGCTTTTTGCCGACTGAAGAATCCAAGCATGGCTCAATATTTCCTTCTCCCGTGAGGTAGAAGGATACAGAGCCATATGAGCAAGGCGAATTAGGCGGCGTTGGATGAGGGCGTTCTGTTCTCTGAAGCGCAGTGCACCTTGATCCAGCTGCGACTAAGCAGACAAGCTGCCAAGTCTTCGCCCCCTTCTCCCGCACGGGAGAAGGGGGCTAGAGATGTGTCCTGACGAGCTGCCGTTCGTCCTGAGCCTGTCGAAGGACAGTTCACCTCAATAGGTGCACTTCGACAAGCTCAGGGCTAACGGAGTGGGGCAAGTGCCCTCTTCAACACCGCTTCTTCTGGACAGGGATTGGGATGTGACCGGGTCTTTTAAAGTCCCAAGCCTCCAAGCGTTTCCTGATCGAATTTCAGGCGGAAGGTGATGAACGGGCCGTCTCTGGTATAGCGGCTTTCTTCAAAATCGCGATCTGCAAAGCCGACGACATTATAGCCGATAGAAATATAGCCGTTCTTGAACGGGGTGATGCCGACGCTCGGGCCGCCGGAATAGGCGACTGTGTCAAAGTCATTGCCGATACGCGCCGTGGCTTGTCCGCCGACATCAATTGTGTCGGAAAGATCGAACTTGATATCCGCGCCAATGACATTGCTCCAGCCTTCGACATCATCCGGCCCGAACTGATCGAAAACATAGCGGCTGCCCCAGAACAGGCTATATTCGCCTGTTTCGCTAAAGATCCCGCGATCGGCATCAACCGGTGTGTAATTCACGCTTAGGCTGCTGATAATCCGGCGTGACATGACATCGCCATCGACGAGCCAGGCATTGCCGCTGATCGGGTCGGATTCCCCAATCACGGCATTGCGAACCCTGTCTTCGCGGAATTCCAGTTTTGACAGCCACGACCATTCGCTGTCGACCGGACGATGCGCCCAGCTGGCTTCCGCTTCGACTACTCTTGTGCTGACCCCGGCTTCATCTTCCGCGACAAATATGCTGGCGAGGGCGCCCAAGGCGCTGCCTTCGCCAATCTGTTTGAGAAGCGCGGTGGTAAAGCCATAGCGTTCGCTGATGTCGCCATCGCGATATTCGACGCGGCCGTTCCAGCTCCAGTCGTCATGACGGAAGGTGAAGCCGGCGGTGACCGCCAGGAAATCTTCGGTCAGCGTCGTGTCATTGCCGAGGAAACCCCCGGAAGCGACCGGTTGCTGTTCGTTGATAACATCAGCGCGATCAAATCCACCGACGGTTTCGTTGCCGTCGAGTGAGAAGTCGATCGTCCATTTCTCGTCCAGTGGAATGCTCTGTGTCAGGCCATAAGCGGCAAAGGTGCGCGGGCCATATTCGGTGATTTCCTGCTGGTTCATGCTGCTGACGATGCGCCCGCCGTCCCACGGCGTAACGTCGACGCCGATCCGCGCTGTCCGGGCCTCGATATTCTCGCCATCGGCAATCTCATACGTGCCGATGATCTTGATATCATTGGTGACGGCATAGCGGGCCGAGACACTGTGCCGCGCCGGGAAGTCGATGCTTTCATCCTGACCGCCCAGAGCAAATTCGGTTTGCGCGTCCAGCTCCAGCTTGCCGTCGAACAGCCGCTGGGTCGCACCCAGCCGGACCAATGTGGATTCGTTGACGGTGCCGTCGGACAGCCGGTCATTGGCATAGATGATACCGGCGCGGAACGACGTGTCCTTCGTGCGATATTCCAGTTCGGCGGTACCGGCGCGACGGCGGGCACCCGATGCGATGAAATTTTCCTGATAGCCGGTGATCGCGAGCGAAAGATTCTCCCGAATGCGTACCCGGCCATCAAGACCGAATTTCCGGGTGCCGGTTTCAGCGGCGTTGATCTGGCCCAGGCCATATCCAGTTGCCTGACGCCGGACGTAGGCGAGAAGATCGAATTTTGAGCCATGATGTTCGGCCTCCATCAGCCACGCGGTTGCGGCCTGGCCGCTGCCGGTTGCAGTGACCGCTTTCGCTTCATTGTCAGTGACGGCCAGTTCCGCGCGGAACTCGGTTCTGACGTCCGGGCGATAGCGGACATCAACGCCGAGCAGGTCGGTTTTTATGATCTCGTCCTCGTCATGAACGGCGGTAGCACCGATTTTGAGTTTCTGGTCGCGCGTCTGGTAGGTTGCACGGCCACCGGCGTTAAGATTGCGCCCGCCAACGCCCAGAACCTCATATTCAGCGATAATGAACTGCGGATCGAGCCCGCTGCTACGGCTGAGGATCGGTTCGCGAAAGCGTAGCGTGCCGGCAAGATAGTCGATGTCATAGTCGATATGCCGGGTCAGTTCCCGCTGTTCGATGATCTGGTCCGAGCGCAAACGGTCGCGTGTTTCCAGCGTTATCCGTTCGCTGTTGGCCAGAATGTCCCGCGCGGCGAGCGCATAGGGGCCGGAGAGGCCATTGCCCTGGATTTCTTCGCGGCGATATTGATTGGGCGAGTCCGCACCAAAGGCGTTGAGATGGACCTGTTCGCTTTTATATTCCGCCTTGATGCCATTGAACGCGCGTTGATATCTTGCCAGCTCCGGTTCGCTGATGCCGGTTTCATAATCGCCGAACAGGGCATAAAACTGGGGTCGTTCCAATTTGAGATAGAGGCGGCGGACCGAAGCGGCGTCATAGCGTTGCTCGCTGCGATCGGCGTAAACGGTATAATAGCGGCGCGGATCAATCACGCCCTGAAAACTGGTCTCGTCTTCCTGCTTGTCACTGTCATAGGCGAGGGTCATTAGCCATTTGCCGGTCACGCGGCCCTTGGCATAAAGCGCAACGCGGCCATCGACGTTGATATTGTCCTCATCCTCGACCAGATCCTCCAGACGTTCGTCGAGCGTATTGAAGCCAAGCGTGCCGGCCGCAAAGCCGACGACGGTCCAGGGACGGTCACCGGGATCAAGCCATGTCTCGATCCGCTGGGTCCGTTCCACTTCGCCATCGCGGAAGGGGAAGGAAATGCTGAGGGAACCGGAGGCCGTGGTCGGTGCCAGTTCGATATAGGCAATGCCTTCCTCGCCTTCGACCCGCCATACAGGCGCACCCCGTTCGAGACCGGCCAGCTGGTTGGCCTGCTGGGCATCGATTTCAATCGCCGGTGCATAAGGCGCAGGGACGCTGAAGTCGCCGACCATGCCGTTGCGAGCGGGCTTGCCAGCGCGATCCGTCAGCCGCACGGCAATCACCGGACGGGTAACGCCATCGGCGACCAGAACCGACCGGTCCCTGAGCAGCTCTGCATTCAGCGGACTACCGGCATAGTGAACCTTGCGTTCCAATTGCTGGACGAGGGCGCCATTCTGATCGACGACCCGTGCCACGAAGATATTGGTCAGGTCTTCAATTTCGATGCCGCGCCAGGTGCTCACCCGGATTTTTCCGTCCGCGCTCTTTTTCGTTCCGTCAAAGGCAAGCGGATTAACCGGCTTGCCGTTAACCGACAATTCGACCTTCTGGCCAGCAAGATGCTTGATCGCGACGCGCAATGCCTTGACGCGCGGATTATGGTCTACTTCGGGGAACAGCCATGCGATGCCGGGCTCCTGACCGGTCACCCAGTCCTGACCCGCTCCGGCTGCTTCCGGGTCAGACAGCACTGCGGGCCTGTGATAGATATATTTCTCACTGATCTCTCTCGGTGCAACGGTTTTCGCTCGGAAATCTGCGCGCTTCAGTGCGCCGCCGCGGCCTTCGACAAAACGGGAAATATTGCTGCCGGCGGTTCGTGTGTTTTGGGCGCAGTCGACCGGCGCAAGATCGGCGGGGAAGGTGGATGGATCGACCTGAACCACGTGCAGGCCGGGTTTCAGCCCTTCAAAATGATAACGACCGTCGCTGTCGGTGACCGTATAGGTCCCATCCTGTAAAATCACGCGCACCCCGCCAATTCCTGCGGCTTGTTCGGGGTCGGTCGAGCAGCCGCCGTCGGTAATCCGGCCGATCAGCGTGAACCGTTCGGAAATATCGTCGCGTTCCACACGAACCAGTGCATCGACGACCGGACTGGTCGCGCCGCGATCATCGCTTGCCGAGGCGAGATTGATTGCGTCGCCCGGCTGTGCATCCTGGCGCACTTCCGCGATATAGGTCAGTAAACCGGATCCTGCGGGAGAAAGGGGTGGTATATCGACGCTAAAGTCCCGACCATTTGGTTGAACAGCGGCCGTGAGCAGAACGCCATTATATCGGATTGTGCCGGTTTTCAGGCGCATGGCAGCCGGTAACTGGTCAGAGATCGTGATCTGGCCGGTGTTGCGATCAGCATCGGTATTCTGCACCGTGACTCGATATTGCACGGCGTCTCCCGGCACGGCTTGCGCGGTGGAGGCGGCTTTGGTGATTGCTAGCGCCGTTCCTGGCCTGTCCAGCGGTACATCGACACGCACCGGAGCCGGGTCATTCAGGCTTATGACTCCGCCATAGGAGCCATCGACAATGGTGAAGGGCAATCCGTCGGTCCGCCGCAACGACGCAAGCTGCTGGGGCGTGGAGGCCGATGGGAAGCTGTAGGGCTGCGGGGGCTCGATCAGCAGGCGGTAGCGCCCGGCCCGTGCGAACGGGAAGCGATAAAAACCTTCGGTGAAATTATAGACGGTGCCGCCGCTATCGGTCACCGTGCTGCCGCTAGTCACCGTGCTGGGAAAGGCCGATACGCCGTCATCACCGAAAACTTCGGCCGGTTGTCCGGTTGCATCATCGATCAGGGTAACCCGCGTTCCCGATACCGGCGCCCCGTCGCCGCTGTCGAAAGTCTCGCCAAAGGGATCGATCAATATACCCAGAGCCACCTTGCCCAGCGGATTTCCCGTCATCTCGTCAATCGCAACATCCAGCATATCACCGGGATGGACCGACAGCCTGCAGTCGCCCTGCACCGGATTGGGCGGAATTGCGGCGGTGTTGATCATCCCGACAAAGCGGGATGTATCGGGGCCGGTTTCCGTAATCACGATCAGTTCGCGGTCGCCTGCAGGTGTCGAAAGGACGATTTCGAAACTGTCGATCGATAGCGGGCTCAAATTCTTGCCAGGCGCCAGAATGGACACGATCAGCGGCGCGCCAGCGCGGATTTTGTCGGTCGGCGTGATCGAGCCCGGATTCACAGGCGTTCCGGCAAAGACCCCTTGCAGTTCGACCGGTATACTGCCTGCCGAACCGCGGCATATCGTGCCCGGAATGGGCACTTGTTCGGCACCCGGCGGATCACTGAACTGATAGGTGGTGATTTCGGGCGGGGCATCGGGCGCAGGAACGACCTGAATGTCGACCCGGTTGGATGGTTTTTGCAGCCTTTGGCCACCTATATCCCATTCCGCCTGCGCAACATTGCTGATCAGCGGCAGATTTCCGGCAAGCGGTTGCTCCCCGGCAAACGCGGGTTGCACAAGTGCCATGCCGGCAGACACGGTCAATGCGCCTGCAGAAAAGGCCAGACCGATTGGTCTGAAAAAGGTGGTGAAGATACCCACAGCGATGGATGAAATCTGGTGGCAAACCGGATAACACCGGCTTGCCACCCTGTTTCAAGATGCCTAGTCGACCGTCACACGGAAGATCAGGGTTTCTGTATCGCCCGAGGCTACCGTGCCAAGATTGCCGCTAACGGCGCCACCGGATTCCGAACCGGTGCCTCCGCCATCAGCGTTGCACACGGACCCGGTTACCGTTCCTTCGGTTACCACGCCAATGAGCCCCGGAACTGTGGCTGGTCCGGTGGCCAGCGAGTCATAATAGGTCAGATTGGCTGGAATCGTATCCGATA
>Ga0209345_10001292_pt1 | contig 30240 bp, 28 predicted proteins | sample Cruoilmetagenom7_FD_187294 | JGI IMG/M metagenome (GOLD analysis project Ga0209345, IMG submission 187294) | Oil polluted marine microbial communities from Coal Oil Point, Santa Barbara, California, USA - Sample 7 (SPAdes) (version 2) | ecosystem: Environmental > Aquatic > Marine > Oil seeps ...
GCTTTTTCAGCAGGGCTCAGTGATTTCCCCGGTGGCTAATATGTTAGTGATTCCTATGGTGGGGTTTATCATCGTACCACTATCTCTACTTGCAAGCTTAATGAGCATGATATCTACTGAAATTAGCCTGTGGATGTTTACCAATATAAGTGAATTGTTTACCTATGTGTGGGCCTTATTAGAATGGTTTGCGCAAGCTCCACTTTCTAGTTGGCAACGTTCATCTATTCCGTATTTACACAGTCTAATCGCGTTGGTGGGGGCATTGATATTGCTAATGCCTAAAGGTTTTCCTATGCGTTACTCGGGGCTTATATTACTAATGCCAATGCTTATTTATGATTATCCCAGGCCTGATGAGAGGGAGTTTTGGGTGGATGTGCTTGATGTCGGGCAGGGGCTGTCTGTATTGGTACAAACCAGAGATAAGTCATTACTCTATGATACTGGTGCTAAGCTCAGTACTCGTTTTGATATTGGTGAGCGAGTGGTGGTTCCATACCTGACTTATATTGGTCTTCAGAAGCTGGATATTTTAATAGTCAGCCATGCAGATAATGATCATGCAGGCGGGATGGATTCAGTCATGCGAATGGTTAATGTGTCGCAACTTTTGACAGAGAGTAAGCTAGTTAAGGAAAAATCTAGATTAGATAAGCCTGATAAGGTTTGCGCTGCAGGTCAGCGTTGGCAATGGAATGGTGTTAATTTTGAGGTTTTACACCCTGAATCGTACTATAAAAAAATAAATAATCGAAGCTGTGTTCTTAAAGTATGGAATAAGCACTACAGCTTGATAATACCTGGGGATATTGAGTCAAGAGCAGAGAAAGAGGTACTTTTGAAGTATTCTGAAAGATTGTCTACAGATGTGTTGATAGTGCCACATCATGGCAGTAATACTTCTTCATCTGAGCACTGGCTTGATATGTTACAACCCCAGTTATCAATTGTCTCTGCAGGCTATAAAAATCGTTTTGGGCATCCTACTTATAAGGTGCTAGAGCGCTATAAGAAAAGGGGGAGCAGGGTAATAAATACGGCAAATGCAGGGATGATTCAGTTAAAACTACCAGATAGTTCGGTTGATGGGCTAATAGATGCGGTAGAACATCGAAAAGTTAGTACGCATTATTGGAATCATCGCTTGTGATAACGTATTATGTGGCCATTAAAATAATGGAATCTTGTATTCAGTCACAATTGTGACCGTACAGGTATTCCCAAATTAAAATGAGGCGACATAAGTGTTTGAAATGGTCAAAGCCGGTGGGTGGCTAATGTTCCCCATCATTGCAGGCTCAATAATTGCCTTTGCAATAATCCTGGAGCGTTTCTGGACTCTACAGCAGAAAAAAGTCATTCCTAAGCATCTGGTTGCCACCATCTGGCATTGGGTAAAAGAAGGCCAGTTAGAACGTTCAAAAATCGAAGAAATTAGTAAGCAGTCCGCATTGGGCAAAATACTTGCAACGGGCCTGAATAATCGACACCTGGAACGAGACAGAATTAAAGAGTCTATTGAAGAAACGGGTCGGCAGGTTGTGCATGAAATGGAGCGCTTTTTAAATACCCTGGGAACTATCGCTTCTATTTCGCCATTACTGGGCCTGTTAGGTACGGTTATTGGAATGATTAAAGTATTTAGTGCAATTACCAGTTCAGGAGGCGTTGGCAATGCGGCGCCACTTGCAGGTGGTATTTCGCAGGCGCTGGTAACTACCGCAGCCGGCTTAAGTGTAGCGATTATCGCGCTTATTTTTCATCGTTACTTTCGGGGTCGGGTGGATGAGCTAGTTGTGAAAATGGAGGAAGAGGCCATAAAAATGGTTGATGTTTTACATAATAATAGAAGCATCTCTCCAGTGAATAAGGATAAAAAGGAAGCGGGGAAAGCCGCTTGAACCTTAAACCCGATCGTAGAGACGAAATTGATTTAAACTTAACACCACTGATTGATGTGGTGTTTTTGTTGTTAATCTTTTTCATGGTGTCTACAACGTTTGAAAAAACATCAAAGTTAAAAATTGACTTACCCGAGGCATCAGCCCAGGCAACTCAGCAAGAAAATAAAAAAATTGTTATTGGTATAGATGTGAAAGGGCGTTATTACATTAATGAACGTCAGTTAGTAAATACACAATTAAAAACTTTAAAAATCGCATTAGTTAAAATCGCTGGTGATAACAAAGAAATGCCGATAGTTTTACGTGCCGATGCAAAAACACCTCATCAAGCGGTGGTAAGAGCAATGGACGCGGCATCACAGGTTGGCTTAACGCGTTTATCAATATCAACACTAGAAGCCAGTGAGTCAAAATAGTATATGCCACCCAAAAATGAAGAAGTTAGTACCAAAATAACTTATCGTCGTTTGCTGTCTTACACCTTTGAAAACAAAGGGGTGTTTGCTTTTTCTGTTGTTAGCATGATTTTAGTGGCCTTATCTCAACCCGCGTTTGCTGCATTAATGGAGCCGATGCTGGATGGTGGTTTTATAAATAAGGATCCTGAAATTATTCAGTGGTTACCTTATGCTGTTATTTCTGTTTTTCTGGTTAGAGCGATAGCGGGCTTTGCAGCAGATTATGGTATGGCCTGGATCGGCCGTAGAGTTATTCAAACACTCAGAGCACAAATGTTTGATCGCTTAGTGTTATTACCGAATAATTATTATGATAATACTTCAACCGGTGAAACTATTTCGCGGTTTATTTATGATGTGGAGCAATTAGCAACAGCATCGACTACAGCCGTTACTATTTTAATTAAAGACACATTAATGCTAGTCAGTTTAATTGGCTGGATGTTTTATTTAAGCCCTATGCTGGCTGGTGTGTTTTTAGTTCTTACACCCATTATGGCGATAATAGTTACTCTTGTATCTCGTCGTTTTAGGGCTATTTCAAAACGCATTCAGTCTTCAATGGGGACAATTTCTCATGTGCTAGAGGAAACGGTTCAGGGTCAACGTGTTGTTAAAATATTTGGCGGACAAAAGTACGAGTTGAATCGTTTTTATAAAAATAATAATCAAAATCGCCAACAAAATATGAAGCTTATGGTGAGCACATCGTTAAGCACTTCTATTTTACAGATTATCGTTGCCTTTGCACTTGCAGGTATAATTTATGTGGCAATTCAGGAAGGTTTAAAAGATAACTTAACAGCAGGCACATTTACGGCATATATTACTGCAGCAACTATGCTTTTTGCGCCATTAAAACGTTTAACTAATATCAATGCGGTTATACAGAAGGGTGTGGCTGCCGCCGAAAGTGTTTTTAAGTTTCTAGATATTGATATCGAATCAGACAAGGGTAGACATACAGCAGAAAAAATTAAAGGTGAGCTGTTATTTGAAAATTTAAACTTCACATATGAAAATTCTGATGATAAGCCTGTATTAAATAACATTAACTTACATATCAAACCTGGCGAAACTGTAGCATTTGTAGGGCAGTCTGGTAGCGGCAAGTCTACACTGGTTAATCTAATACCACGACTATATAGTGGTTATACAGGGAAGATATTGCTTGATGGTATTAACCTTGATGATTATGAAATTAATAATCTACGCAAACATATAGCTTACGTCGGTCAGGAAATTGTGTTGTTTAATGACACGATTGAACACAATATTACCTATGGGATTGATGACAAGGATAAAGATTTAGATAAATTGAACCAGGCTGCAATCTCGGCGCATGCTATGGAATTTATTGAGAAACAACAGCACGGAATGCAGTCACTTACGGGAGAAAAAGGTGTTCTGCTATCAGGCGGACAACGACAGAGGTTAGTTATAGCGCGTGCATTATATAAAGATGCTCCAGTGCTAATTATGGATGAGGCAACTTCTGCACTGGATACAGAATCGGAACGAATTATTCAAAGCGCTTTAGAGGCGCTGACAAAAAACAGAACAACACTGGTAATTGCACATAGACTTTCAACCATAGAAAACGCAGATAAAATTGTAGTGATGGATAAGGGGAATATTGTTGAAATTGGTACTCACAAAGATCTGTTAGAAAAAGGTGGTGCTTATAGCGCATTGCATAGTATTCAGTTTTCTGAGCCCGACAAAGCCTCTTTAGATATTACTCCCCCTGAAAAATTACCTTAGGTGTGCGTTTAAATGAAGCAACTCGATTTTTACTGGAACAGTATTAATTTTGTTTCAATAGTATTGCTTCCACTGTCTGGTTTATTTTGTTTGTTAAGTGCTGTTAGAAGGCATTTGTACAAACTAGGTATTTTCAAATCATATAAGGCACCTTTACCAGTCATTATAGTTGGTAATATTTCTGTAGGAGGGACAGGTAAGACCCCTCTTATTATTGAGCTGGTTAAGCAGCTTCAGCTTTTAGGTAAAAAACCAGGTGTGATTAGTCGAGGCTATGGTGGTAGTGCAACAACCTGGCCTCAGCTTGTTAATGAAAAATCCACAGCTGAAAAAGTGGGTGATGAACCTCAGTTAATATTTCAGCACACAAAATGTCCATTAGTAGTTGGTCCGAACAGGCAGCATAATATTGAGTTGTTAATAAAGCAGTTTGATTGTGATGTGGTATTGGCGGATGATGGTATGCAGCATTACGCATTGCAACGTGATGTTGAAATTGCGGTTGTCGATTCTCAGAGGTATTTTGGTAATGGCTTTTGTATACCATCAGGCCCGTTGAGAGAAAAGCCATCGAGGCTTAAACTTGTTGACCTGGTGTTGATTAATGGCGGAAACGATAATCAAGTTTCTTTTAGTCTGCAGCCTTTGCATTGTAAAGTCGTAGGTCACAAGGTTCAGGGAAATATAAAACTTGATGAGTTTAAAGGCAAATCAGTGCATGCAGTAGCAGGTATTGGTAACCCTGAACGTTTTTTTAATATGTTAAGTGCAAAGGGTATAAATGTAATTCCTCATGCGTTTGCAGATCATTATAGCTATAAATCGTCTGATTTTATGTTTAATGATGATTTGCCTGTTTTAATGACTGAAAAAGATGCAGTTAAATGCCTGGATTTCGAATTGCCAAATCTCTGGTCTGTGCCAGTAGATATAAAGATAAGTTCATTAGCTCAACAAAAACTGAATGATATATTTAATACATTAAATAATTGCTGAATTTTATAAATAAATTATTAATTAATAAAGTAACTGGATTTCCAGTTTGAAAATAGAGAAGACAATGGATAAAAAACAATTAGAGTTAATGGTTTGCCCTGAGTGTCACGCCAGGCTCGAATACGATAAAAGTAATAAAGAATTAGTTTGTAATGCTTGTGAACTGGCTTATCCTGTGAAAGATGGTATACCAGTAATGTTAATTGAAGAAGCACGCAAGATTAAATAAAGAAATTATATGACCGCTTTTCATATTGTTATCCCTGCACGATACGCATCAAGTCGATTTCCTGGTAAGCCGCTAGTTGAAATAAACGGTATTACCATGCTTGAGCATGTGTATCAGGTTGCAAAAAAATCATCTGCTAGCAGTATTGTTATTGCAACAGATGATGAGCGTATACTTAAAGTTGCAGAACAGTTTTGCGATGAAGTAGTAATGACATCTAGTTTGCATCAATCTGGTACTGATCGTTTGGCTGAGGTTTGTCAGCTAAAACAGTGGAATGAAAATGAGATTGTCGTTAATCTACAGGGCGATGAGCCATTAACTCCGGTTGGATTGCTTCATCAGGTAGCTGATAACCTGCATGACAATCCGCAGGCATCTATTTCAACATTAAGTACGCCTATAACTGAAGTCGCTGAGATAGGTGATCCAAATATTGTTAAAGTCGTATCTGATATAAATGGATATGCGCTTTATTTTAGTCGTGCCTCTATACCTTTTCAACGTGACCCTGGTGATATTGATATTTCGAGTCATTATCATCGGCATTTAGGTATGTATGCTTATCGAGTTAGTTTTCTAAATGCTTATAGTAAAATGCCACAGTGTGAACTGGAAACCATTGAAAAACTAGAGCAGTTACGTGCTATGTATCACGGGCATAAAATACATATCCAACAGGCTGTAGAGTTACCCGGGCCGGGTATTGATACTCCTGAAGATTTACAGAAGATTCAACCACTATTGGTGCCCTAATTTAATGAATGATAATAATATATTTTTTGCAACCTGTTCAAAAGGATTAGAGGATCTATTAGTAAAAGAGATCAATGACTTGCAAATTGAAACGGCCAAACAGGAATATTCTGGAGTAAGCTTTAGCGGTACCCTGGAGCAAGCATATAAAGTATGCCTATGGTCACGATTAGCTAGTCGTGTTTTTCTGAAGTTAAAATCTTTTGCAGCAGAAACTGATGATGCTTTATATAACGGTGTTCAAACAATAAACTGGCCACAGCATATCGATATGGATGGCACATTGGCGGTTACCTGTACACTTAATCGTTCTGAAATTACAAATTCACATTATGCGTCTTTAAGAACTAAGGACGCTATCGTTGATCAGTTTAATGACTTATATGAAACAAGACCCTCTGTTGATAGAGAACGCCCTGATGTAAGAATTAATGTTCATATTGATCACGATGAGGCAGATATAAGTATAGATTTATCGGGTGACCCACTGCATAAACGTGGTTACAGAATATCTAGTGTGCAAGCCCCGCTTAAAGAAAATCTGGCTGCTGCAATCTTAATACGAAGTGGATGGAATTCAGGTGCTGAAGATGAGCCGAATGATTTATTAGACCCAATGTGCGGCTCGGCTACGTTTTTAATTGAAGCTGCAATGATGAGCTTAAATATTGCCCCTGGTTTAAAACGTTCATTTTATGGATTTATGAACTGGAAAGGACATGATGAAGATGCCTGGAAAAAATTATTATATGAAGCAAAGCAGTCAGTTAAATCTTTCTCTGAAATAACTAGCACCTTTACTGGATATGATGCAGATAAGTTTGTTGTTTCTGCCGCCAGACAAAATATTCACTCTGCTGGATTGCAGGATCTTATTATGCTTGATCAAAAATCGTTTGCCGAAAATTGTGAGCAAATGAAAGAGATTGCTGATTTAATCAAGCCTGGTATGGTAGTTGTTAATCCTCCTTATGGTGAACGATTAGGTGAAAAACAGGAGTTAGCTCATTTATACTCAGAAATGGGTGACTGTTGGCGAGAACATTTTCCTGACTGGAAGATCGCCCTGTTTACGGCTAATGATGACCTTATTAAACATATAGGTTTACGTGCCCATAGAACTAACAGTTTTTATAATGGTGCGATTAAGTGCAAATTGCTTCAGTATCAAATTCGTCCGGCTTTATCTGCGGAAAGAAAGCAGGAGAGGGACAATAAGTATACAGAGCAGCGTTCTACTATTCTTAATCGTTTAAAGAAAAATTATAAGCATATTAGTCGCTGGGCAAGAAAAAATAATATCCAGGCCTATAGGGTTTATTCGGCCGATATTCCTGAGTATGCTGCTGCTATTGATGTTTATGGTGACTGGGTTCATGTGCAAGAGTTTCAGGCACCTTCTACTATTGAAATTAACAAAGCCAAACAACGGTTTGATTTATTGATTGATGTTATACCTGAAGTGCTAGGTGTGAACAGAAATAAAGTCATTACTAAAACTCGCAGGCAACAAAAGGGTTTGGCGCAGTATGAAAAGCAGAGTAATGATAAAAGTGAGTTTTTTATTGAGGAAAATGGGCTTTCATTTAATGTAAACCTGACAGATTTTCTAGATACAGGCCTGTTTCTTGATCACAGGTTAACCAGGCAATATGTGTATGACATAATAAAGAAAGAAAAGAAGCCAGTTGATTTTTTGAATCTATTTTCGTATACCTCTTCAGTGTCAGTGTATGCTGCAGCAGCTGGTGCGAATACAACCAGTGTTGATATGTCGAATACTTATATCAACTGGTCAATTCGAAATTTTAGAAATAATGGCTTATATTCAGATAATCATGAGTTTGTAAAAGCTAATTGCATTAAATGGCTGGAATCTGCTGTAGCGCAGGGTAAGAAGTATAAGTTTATCTTTATCGACCCTCCAACATTTTCTAACTCTAAATCAATGGAAGATGTGTTTGATGTGCAAAAAGATCATGTGTTTTTAATTGAATCTGCTATGAAGCTTTTAGAAAATGAGGGAGAAATTATTTTTTCAAATAATTTTAGAAAGTTTAAAATAGATAAGGGCTTAATGGAAAAATATGATATTGAAAATATAACAGCGGCAACAATTCCTGAGGACTTTAAAAGAAATCAGAAAATACATCATTGTTTTACAATAAAGAAGTAAACCAATAAGCTAAATTGTTGTAGGAGTGCGTCCATGCTCCTGTTGTCATATGTTTACTGTAAGACGGCTTCTGATTCGTGAGAAGGCGTCAATAGAGTATTTATAAGTTTATCTTCAAGCTCAATACGTGTGGCTAATTCTTCACCTAGCGCTGACAATTGAGTTGGTAGTTTGTTTTTCAGATCAGTAGTGAAGCTGCTACCACCGTCGTAGGTATCATTAAATTCAACGGCTAGTGATGTTGTTTTTTCAATGCGAGGGTAAATGGCATTAGCTAAAGTTATTATTTCATTTCGTCTTTCTTTGCCTTCTGAAATACGGCTGTATAATTCAAAGTGGCCAGTGGCAATATAATCGATAAGTAACTGACAAAACTCCTGAAGAGTCTCAGTGTCTATGTCGCTTGTTGAAGTGATTTTATTGCCGTCACATCCTGCTAAACTACAATATAGTGCTAATACTTCATTGCGTTCAGTAATGAGTTGTTTTATTTCTTTGCGTGTTCGCGCTCGGCGATCTGTTGCAGGTTGTACGTCGACAGAGTCATTCATGCCTAGCCCCTTGCTTTTCAATATAGGTTAAATTCATTTATACAGGCTTTAAAATTTAGTTCAATTGAAGACTAAATTAATATGCCTTTATCGTTATGTTGTTATTTTCTATTAAAACATAATTTACTAATAACTACACATAAAAATACCATATTTACAATGCATGTAAATATCGGGTCTTGCTTATCTTATATGAGTATATTCTCTTCGTATGAATTGATAAATAGTTCAAACAGGTCATGTGTGATAGAAATTTAGAACACTCTTATTTTCTGATTTATTGTTTTATATCGTATATATTATTCATTGGAGGTTGATACAATAGGCTTCTGGTGTGTTAGGGTGATAAAGTAAGCAGGTTGTATTAAAAAAATATTAACCCTGTTTATTGAGGGTTTAATTTGAGGTGATATTAAAAAATAGTTTTATACCCTTAAATTGAAATCAATTATATCGATGGCATAATTTCATATAGTATTCTTTGTGATAATTATATTCTATATATGTCTGTATTAATCTGCGTATTAGAGATTTAAGTTAAGGGCTTTATTATGTTTTCAACTAACAAAATATTATCTATTCCAGCTGCAGATGAATGCCTGCCAGGTCGTGAGCAACCTATGATTGTGCCAAAAGCTCACTTTGTAAGTGGTAACCCTATATCAGAACCCTTTCCTTCTAATTTATCGAAGGCTATATTTGGTTTGGGTTGTTTTTGGGGGGCAGAAAAAAAATTCTGGTTGCAGTCTGGAGTTTTTTCAACAGCCGTAGGATATTCTGCAGGGTTTACAAAAAATCCAAGTTATCAGGAGGTTTGTTCTGGTATGACTGGGCATAATGAGGTTGTACTTGTTGTATTTGATGAAGAAGTTTGCAGCTATGAGCAGCTAGTTAAACTATTTTTTGAAAGTCATAACCCAACTCAAGGTATGCAGCAGGGGAATGACAAGGGTACTCAGTACCGTTCTGGTATTTACTATTTAACTGAACAGCAAAAAAAGGTAGCTGAGTCAGTTAAACGTCAATATGAACAGTTGTTGTTAAAATGTAGTATGCCAGAAATAACTACTGAAATTGTTCCGGCGGGCTCTTTTTTTTATGCTGAAGAGTATCATCAGCAGTATCTGGCTAAGAATCCTGATGGCTACTGTGGTTTAGGTGGAACAGGCGTTGTATTTGACTGAAACCTAATTCTCTCAGTGATATGGCTACAGAGTTATGCCTGTCGAATAGCTAAAACTATTTGATTTCGTAATGTTTTAATCGGACCAAGCCTGGGTTCATCTGTAACTGAAATTGGAGCAATTGAATCAATATATAATAAACCTATAGGAATGTTTTTTACGACAATAGGGTATACGAGCATTGATTTTTTAGTGTATTTTTCTCTATACCAACTTGGTAACAGGTTTATAGCTTCATCAGATGATGTGTCTTCTATAATTAGGTCTTTTGCCTGTTTTAGAGATAGATTGAAAATATCTTCACCACCGTTAGGAATGCTAAATCGGTTTATTATTTCTTCTACATTTGGGCCAAAACCAAATCTTGCACTGATTGATGTGCGACCCTTATTAATAAAGCAAAACATTACCCTGTGAAAATTAAAACTGGTAAATATGGTTTCCATTACCATAATTAAAATATCATTTAATGGTGCGCCTTCCAGAATTGCATCTGTAATTTCCTGTATTGCATTAATTATCTGATTATCTTGATCTGGTATCTGTGATAGAGGTGGTGATTCATCGGTAGCTATAACGCTATTTTCGTTATAATCTGATGGTGTCCATTTATTGGCTTTTTTAAATATGTCACTTTTGCCAAGATCAAGATTGACCAGTTTGGCGTATTTTTCCATTTCATCAAGTGCATCGGATAATATTTCCTCCATTTGCGAGCGTGAAATGCTCATGCTATTGCTGAAACGAGAAGCCAGGTTTTCAAAGTTTTGTTGACGATCCTGCATACTTGAATAGCTTATCATTTCACAATATTCATTTGAAAATCCAGACACATGTTTGAGTAAATCGCTTTGGCTTAATGGTTTTTTAAGTTCCCCTGGAGGTAGTGTATGCATGCTATCTATAAGCTCGGCTGGAAGTTGCCATGATTCACCTACAGCGATCCCGATTTCCTCAAAGCTAACACCCAGTACAGATTCGGCTGCGACTTGTTCTTTCATGTTTTTTTGTTTCATCATATCGAATATGATTTGCGCTTCTTCGGGGAAGTAATAAATAGATAAAAGTTTTCCCAGTCTATGAAACATAGAGCAGACATAGGCTTCTTCATTATCCTTGATATTCATTTTATCGGCTACACCATTGGCTAAACTGCCGCTGATCATAGAACTGATGCAGGCTTCTTTTAAACTTTCTGCCTGATTTTTATCTTTAAGATGGTCGAGTAGCATTAACCCTAATGCCGCATTTCTAACTTCTTCAAAACCAAGGATGACAACGGCTCTTGATACTGTACTTATACGGCCTCCATACTGTCCGTATAATGGAGAGTTTACCAGGCGTAATAATTTACTTGATAGTGAGTAATCTTTTAATATGGTATTTGATAATATATTGGCAGACGTATCGCCGGCAGTTTTTGCTTTTTGACTGATTTCTATAACTTGATGGGACATCGTCGGAAAATCTTTCTTGTGTTCCATACGACGCAATAAAAACTCTAAAGTACTATTGGTCTCTCCAGGTGTTTTTTTATCAGTTGTAGTAATTGACGTTTCAGGAGCAATACGCTGCAGATGATCGAGTAAGTCCTGGCGCATATCTAGTGCATCGACATATCTGGCTTGTAGTTTTTTTTGTAGTGCCTTTTCTATGATTTCTTTAATTGCGGCTTCAATGTCGGAAGGGTAATCAATTTCTTCATTTACAATTTTATTGATAATGGCAAATTTATTATCAGCATTAATGGCTTGTTTACCACTAATTAATTCATATAAAATTAAACCAAGTGAAAATATATCTGATGGTGCAGTAATATTTTCATTTTCACATTGCTCAGGAGACATATATTTAAATGTTCCCCAAATACCATCTTCATGTCGCTGACCCAATAATGTGGCTATACCAAAATCCATTAAACGTGGTTTGTCTTGTGATGTTATTAATATGTTAGTGGGATTTAAGTCTCGATGTACTACGCCTCGTTTATGGGCATAGGCTATGGCATTTAATATTGGAGATATTATATTAATCGACTCTTGTGCGTTGAGTTTGCCTTTTTTATTGAGGTAATCTTTTAAAGACTGTCCATCTACATATTCAAATACCAAATATGGTGTGCCCAAGTGCTCGTCCATTTCAAATAGGGTGATGATGTTGGGATGTTGAAGTTTTGCAATAGTACGGGCTTCAATGAGTAGTTGTTGTTTTATTCTTGGAGTGCTTTTTTCAAGCTGTATGGTTTTTATAGCGACATTACGTTCAAGTTGTTTGTCGGATGCAAGATAAACAATACCCTGAGAGCCCTTACCTAGCTCTTTTATGATTTTAAAGCGACCGATGTAGTTTGGTAAAATTGAGTTAAGTTGCGCCATGTTGCTCTTTTTAAAGGGGTTTAAAAAAGAATAGACGGGCACGGGTAAAACGCAAGCCTGTTAAGGGTTGTTTAGAAGTTTGAAAAGCAGTTGTCAGCTAGCAAACGCTAGTAGACTAACTGCTTTGTGCTTTTGCGTTACTTTAGTGCTTTGTATTTTATCCGATGAGGATTGACTGCATCATCGCCCAGGCGACGTTTACGGTCTTCTTCATAATCGGAATAATTGCCTTCAAACCAGGTTACCTGTGAATCACCTTCAAAAGCCAGAATATGTGTTGCAATGCGGTCTAAGAACCAGCGGTCGTGGGATATCACAACAGCACAGCCCGGGAAGTCAAGAATAGCCTCTTCGAGCGCACGAAGCGTTTCAACATCTAAATCATTGGTAGGCTCATCAAGTAATAACAGGTTACCACCTTTTTTCATGAGCTTGGCAAGATGTACGCGGTTACGTTCACCGCCTGATAATAGCTTGACTTTTTTCTGCTGAGAATCGCCTTTAAAGTTGAAATGGCTTACATAGGCGCGAGATGAGGTCGTGTATTGGCCCACTTCGATGTTATCCAGGCCATCTGATATTTCTTGCCATACGGAGTTATCGTCATTCAAAGAGTCACGACTTTGGTCTACATATGCAATTTCTACCGAGTCACCAATACGAAATTCACCAGAATCAGGTTTTTCTGAGCCTGTAATCATGTTAAACAGGGTTGATTTACCGGCACCATTAGGGCCTATAATGCCTACAATACCACCTCGAGGCAGATTGAAATTAACATTTTCATATAACAGTCGGTCACCAAAGCTTTTACTGATATCAATGGCTTCTACCACTAAATCTCCAAGTCTTGGACCAGGTGGTATATAGAGTGATTTGGTTTCACTGCGTTTTTGAAAATCATCTGATTGCAATTCTTCGAAACGCGATATACGGGCCTTGCTTTTAGCATGTCGACCTTTGGCGTTTGAGCGAACCCATTCAAGCTCAGCTTTAATGGCTTTTTGTCTGCCAGCTTCTTTTTTATCTTCCTGCTCTAGGCGGGCTTCTTTTTGTTCTAACCATGAAGAGTAATTACCTTCCCAGGGGATGCCCTGACCACGGTCCAGTTCTAATATCCAGCCCGCCACATTGTCGAGGAAGTATCGATCATGAGTTACAGCAACAACGGTTCCTGGGAAATCCGCCAGAAAACGCTCGAGCCAAGCCACTGATTCTGCATCCAGGTGGTTAGTAGGTTCATCGAGAATTAGCATATCAGGTGCGGAGAGTAATAAACGACAGAGTGCGACACGTCGACGCTCACCACCTGAAAGCTTACTTACATCTGCATCCCAGGGGGGCAGGCGAAGTGCATCGGCAGCAACTTCTAATTTATGTTCCAGGTTATGAGCATCTGCGGCCTGAATGATATTTTCAAGTTTTGCCTGTTCGGTTGCCAGCGCATCAAAGTCTGCATCGGGCTCAGCATAAGCCGCGTAAACTTCTTCGAGCTTTGCTTGCGCCTCTTTAACAACCTTTAGGCCTTCTTCAACATTACCTCGAACATCCTTGCTCTCATCTAGCTCAGGCTCTTGCGCTAAAAAACCAATGTTAATGCCGGGTTGAGGGCGAGCTTCACCAATAATATCTGTATCAATCCCCGCCATAATGCGTAACAGGGTGGATTTACCTGCACCGTTATAGCCAAGCACACCAATTTTGGCGCCAGGGAAGAAATTAAGGTTAATGTTCTTGAGAAGTTCTTTTTTGGGAGGGACAATTTTGCCCACGCCATTCATTGTGTATATATACTGTGCCATAGGATCTTTTATGTATTTAAATGGCATACTGGTTAGTGTGGTTAAATTATACTGCATAAACGTTGGTTAGTTGTGGGCTATAATTAAAATATTATGGGTTTTAAGTTGCATATTTTGAAAATGAACTATTTGTCGGGTTTAGCTGTGTTGCTATGTCTTCTTGGGCTTCAGGCCTGTAGTGGAAGCAGTGGTGACAGTACTTCGACCGGTTGTACTCTAGGTAGTGGTGCTAATGTGACCGTGAGTGGCAACGTTACGTTTGACCGAGTGCCCTTACTTCCAACTGGGCAGCTTGATTTTGATAATATAAGTTCGCCCCCCCTAAGAGGTGTTGTTGTGGAAGCAATCTGCAATGGCACACTAGTCACAACCGATACGGATACTAGTGGTAATTACAGTTTATCTATACCAGGTAATACCAGTAGCGTTTTTATTCGTGTTAAAGCACAGCTGCTTAAAGCAGGCGCTCCCTCCTGGGACGTCTCGGTAAGTGATGAAGCTCAGCCAGTTGTTAAACTAATTTTTGCAATGGATGGTAGTGCATTTGATACGATTTCTTCTAACTTAACTAAAAATTTACATGCTGATTCAGGTTGGGATGATATTAGTTCAAGTTATAAAACTACAAGGGTAGCTGCACCTTTTGCAATTTTAGATACGATCTATGAAGCGATGCAATTAGTGCTTTCTGAAAATACAACAGCGCAATTTCCAGCTCTTGATGTTAAATGGAGCGAAAACAGTACCACAGGTACTTTTTATACCAGTAATACCATCAGCGTACTGGGCAGAATAACGGATACAGATGAATTTGATGAACATGTCATTGCGCATGAATGGGGGCATTATTATCAGGATGCATTTTCAAGAGATGATTCCATAGGTGGAAGACATACAGGTGGGGATATATTAGATATCCGTGTTGCTTTTAGTGAAGGTTTTGGTAACGCTTTTTCAGCCATGGTAACTGATGACTTTATTTATAAGGATTCATCAGGTTTGAATCAAGGTTTTACGATAAATATAGAATCAAATTCTTGTGATTTCGTAGATACAAATAATGTAGATGAAAGTGGCTGGTTTAGTGAGTGCTCAGTGCAGTCCGTTTTATATGATTTTTATGATGATACAAATGAGGGTGAAGATGTTCTGAGTCTTGGCTTTTCGGGTATACATACTGTGATGACAACGAACATTCCTGATACGACTGCGGTAAGCAGTTTATTTAGTTTTATAACACCCTATAAAGCATTGAATGCGGGTAGTGCTGCTAATATTGATTCGTTATTATTAAATGAGCACTCTATAAGTCTTATTACTGATGATGAAGGAACAGGACGAACATTAAATCCAGGCAATACTAATCAGCTGCCTGTGTTTTCAACGTCTTTTCCAATAGCGTCATTGTGTGTAACAGGTGAAAACGGTGGGTATAATGGTTTAGGAGTTATTCGTTTTGTAAAATTCACTGTTCCTTCAACCGCTCGGTATACATTTTTAGCAACTAAATTAGCGGGCGGTCTTGCTAATACAGATCCTGATATGGTCATACGATCTAAAGGTCAGATAATTGCTCTGGGTGAGTCAATAGTAAATAACGTGGAAACATTTTCAGCTGATTTAGTCTTTGGTACAGAATATGTTCTGGAGTTAAATGAGTATTCAATTTATGGTAATCCCGATTATACACCGACCGGTGATGCATCGGATACAACCTGCTTTTCAATCACTCGAACTTAGTGAAAATATAGAATAATTAACTATGAATAAATTACTTACATTAATAACCATTGTTACAACCGTTTTAATTAGTTATGGCATGTCATCGCCGGTTGAAAATCAATCACAGAATAAAACGAACTTGTATTCAACCAAACATGAACAAGTAACTACAAAGCCTCATGCTGGTATTGAGTTAACATATAATCGCCCCAAAAAATTACAGGCAGGGGATGCGTATGATTTAGTACTCAATTTTAAAACTCGAGTATATGCAGATTCACTGCAGATTAATATTAAACATGATGATGGTTTGCAATTAGGGGTTTCGCAATTTGATTATCAGTTTGCGGCAATTAAAAACAAAAAAAATATAATAAAAATACCCGTAACTACGTTATATGATGGTCAATATTATATTGATATAAGTGCTGTCCTGGTCACAAATGGTGTGTCTCAGGCCCGTTCATTTTCTATTCCGGTTATTGTGGGTGACTCTTCTAAGAACAAAAAAATAAACTCAGGTTATATATCCGTTCCATCTCAGGGGATAATTTCTATGCCCGCTACCGAGACAACAGATTAGTAATACTTAGGCAGGTTTATTCACTGATAATTACGTCTGACATGCTGAAGGTAATGACTGTTTTTGAGATATCGCATGGCTCAGATGATGTATAGAAAATCTTGTAAATCCGATTTTACTGACTGAGCTGACTTAATAATCAATGTCATCAATATTAGATGACTATATATAGTATCCCCACTAGTCTCAATCCCCCATATAAGCTATGCTATGCGTATTTTTGGGGCCTAATGGTCACTATTTAGCCATTTTTAGCACTTTTTGGAGAGATTTACTTATGTTTTCAGCAGATATGACTATTCAGGGATATGATGATGAGTTGATGGACGCCATCAATGAAGAGACTCAACGCCAGGAAGACCACATAGAACTAATTGCCTCTGAAAACTATACCAGCCCGCGTGTAATGCAGGCTCAGGGCTCATCGCTAACCAATAAGTACGCTGAAGGCTATCCGGCAAAACGCTATTATGGCGGTTGTGAGTATGTAGATAAAGCTGAGCAACTGGCAATAGATCGCGCTAAAAAATTATTTGGTGCCGATTACGCAAATGTTCAGCCCCATTCTGGTTCTCAGGCAAACGCAGCTGTTTATATGGCCCTATGTCAGCCAGGCGATACTGTTTTAGGTATGAGCCTGGCGCATGGTGGTCACTTAACTCACGGTTCTAAAGTTAGCTTTTCCGGTAAAATGTATAATGCAGTTCAATATGGTTTAAAAGAAGAAACCGGTGAGGTTGATTACGAACAGGTTGCAGAACTGGCTCGTAAACATAAACCTAAAATGATCATTGCGGGGTTTTCTGCCTATTCTAAAATTATGGACTGGCAAAAATTCCGTGATATTGCAGACGAAGTAGGTGCCTACCTGTTTGTTGATATGGCTCACGTAGCAGGTTTAGTTGCAGCGGGTATTTATCCTAACCCTGTTCCTATTGCTGATGTTGTTACTTCTACAACTCATAAAACACTTCGTGGCCCTCGAGGCGGTTTAATACTTGCGAAAGAAAACGAAGAAATCACTAAGAAATTCAATTCAGCTATCTTTCCTGGTACACAGGGAGGCCCTTTAATGCATGTGATTGCAGCAAAAGCGGTAGCTTTTAAAGAAGCAATGGAGCCTGAATATGTTGAATACCAGAAGCAAGTGGTAAAAAACGCTCAGGCAATGGCTAAAGTATTTATGGATCGTGGTTATGATGTGGTTTCTAACGGCACCGAAAATCACCTGTTCTTAGTGAGCTTTATTAAAGCGGGTTTAACAGGTAAAGATGTAGAAAATGCTCTAGGTAGAGCACATATCACAGTAAATAAAAACTCTGTACCCAATGATCCTCAGTCACCATTTGTAACTTCTGGTATTCGTGTGGGCACACCTGCATTAACAACACGTGGTTTCAATGAACAACAATCAACTGACCTGGCTGGTTGGATGTGTGATGTAATTTCTAATATGGATGATGAAGCATTGATACAGGGTATACAGGATAAAGTTTCTGAAATATGTGCCAAACTACCGGTATATAAGTAGAAAGAATAAGGCTAAGCCTTACTTTGGATATATGATTAATGACTAACGACTTACGGCTTTTTTATGCATTGCCCCTTTTGTAAAGCTCCAGATACACGTGTGGTTGACTCCCGTCTGGGAGGCGATGGCGATCAGGTTCGTCGACGTCGTGAGTGTGTGGAATGTTCTGAGCGATTTACGACTTATGAGACTGCTGAATTAAGTTTACCGAAAATCGTTAAACATGACGGTTTACGTCAAACTTATGATGAAGCTAAATTAAGATCAGGTTTTACCAAGGCTTTAGAAAAACGCCCGGTGAGTGTTGAAAAGATTGAGGAAAGTATTAGCCATATTAAGCATAAATTATTGTCTCAGGGTGAGCGAGAAGTTAATGCTCGAACTATCGGTGACTGGGTTATGGAAGAGTTACAGGAACTTGATCATGTGGCCTATATTCGATTTGCGTCTGTATATTTAAGTTTTGAAGATGTGGATGCATTTCGTAAAACTATTGAAAAGTTAGAGCAACAATAGTTTAACTTTTCAGTTTACTCCTAACCGGTTCTACTCCGAGTTAAAAAATTGACCCTTGGTTATATGATAAGGGTCCATTATTCACCTGGATATGAAGCCACTCACGGAGAAGCTGAATCGTTATCTAATTACCAACTAAAGCGTTCCTTTTTAAATTATATGAACCAATCTTCTTTTGATCATCAAAATATGGCTATTGCTATTCAGTTAGCTAAAAAAGGCCTGTATAGCACACAGCCAAATCCTCGTGTGGGTTGCGTGATTGTATTGAATAATGAAATTATTGGTCAAGGTTACCACCGGCAGGCAGGTGGGCCTCATGCAGAAATTAATGCTTTAAAACAGGCGGGAGTCAAAGCTAAGGGTGCCACAGCATATGTTAGCCTTGAGCCCTGTAGTCATCATGGTAAAACCCCTCCATGTGCAGATGCATTGATAGACGCAGGGATTAGTCGTGTAGTTTGTGCGATGCAAGACCCTAACCCGCTGGTTGCAGGTGCAGGACTTAAAAAATTAAGTCAGGCCGGTATTAAAACTGAAAGTGGTTTAATGCAGACTGAAGCAGAAGCTTTAAACCCGGGCTTTATAAAGCGCATGAAAACGGGAATGCCTTTTTTACGGGTTAAAATGGCCATGAGTCTTGATGGTAGAACGGCAATGGCTTCAGGCGAAAGTAAGTGGATTACAGGTGCACAGGCTCGTGCTGATGTGCAAAAATTACGCGCACGAAGTTCAGTTGTGTTAACTGGCAGTGGAACAATGCTCGCAGATAATCCATCGATGAATGTGCGTATTACAGCTGAAGAGTTGGGGATTGATGCCGATGTTTACCAGCCTCTACGGGCTATTATTGATAGTCAGTTAAGAGTTTCACGAGAAAGTAAAATATTTAATCAGAGTGGACAGACCCTGGTGTTTAGCATACAACAATCTGAGCATGTAATTACTTTACCTGAGCTTAATGGTAAGACGGATTTACAAGCAGTTTTGAAATATTTAGCAACACAATATCAGGCTAATGAAGTTCATTTAGAAGCGGGGAGTGAGCTATGTGGTGCTTTTTTAGATCAACAACTGATAGATGAAATTGTGGTGTATATTGCGCCTCATATTATGGGTGATTCAGCGAAAGGTTTATTTCACTTACCTGGTTTAGAAAAAATGTCTGAACGGATAGACCTTGAAATTACTGAAATACGCCCAGTTGGAAAAGATTGGCGTTTAACGGCGTTGCCTAAATATACCTGAATAATAAATTATAGGTGTTCCATCAGGTGCACTTAACAAATGATTTTATGATACGTATTGTGCGCCTGAAGGGGCACCTGAAGAGATTTAACACTATTTAATGGATTCCATTAAATAGATATTGAAAATAAGAGAGAAAGTTATGTCCACAATAGTCGTGGTCAGAAAAAATGGCGAAGTTTGTATTGCCGCAGACAGTTTAACAACCTTTGGTGACCTTAGAATGGGCGCCGCTTATGATCGTGACTACGATAAAATTCAAGCCTATAAAGATGGTTTTTTTGGTATTGTAGGAAGTGCTGCTCATGCACTTGTTATGGAGTCCGTATTATCGGATGATAAAATAGAAATAGACTTTGATTCACGTTTAGGGATTTTCGAAACCTTTCGTGCTTTACACCCTATATTAAAAGAATACTATTTTCTTAACTCTAAAGATGAAGAAGACGATCCATATGAAGCAACACATATTGATGCTTTAATCTGTAATAAAAAGGGTATTTTTGGTGTGTATTCATTACGTGAAGTGAGCGAGTATCACAAGTTCTGGGCTATTGGTTCGGGTTCTGAGTTTGCATTAGGTGCTATGCATGTTCTTTATGATCGACTTGACACAGCAGAAGAAATTGCAAAAGCTGCAGTTGAGGCGGGTTGCGAATTTAACACTGCATCGGGTTTACCGATTAGTGTTCAAGTGATGAAGTTGGAAGAATAATGTTTACCGGAATTATAGAATCGTTAGGTAAAATTGAGTCCATAGAAGATAAGGGTGGAGATGCTCGTTTCTGGATTCAAACCGGTAAAATGGATATGACTGGTGTGCAGCTTGGCGATAGCATTGCAATGAATGGAGTATGTTTAACTGCTATCGAACTCCGTAGTGATGCATATTGTGCAGATGTGTCGGGAGAAACCCTATCCCTTACCTCGTTAAACCAGTTAAAAGAGGGGAGTACAGTTAATCTTGAAAAAGCGCTGACTTTACAAACCCGACTCGGTGGGCATATGGTGAGTGGGCATGTTGATGGACTGGGTACGGTGATAGATCGTTATGATGATGGTCGTTCGGTACGTTTTATTGTTGAAGCCCCCAAACCATTAGCTAAATACATAGCCGTGAAGGGATCAATTACTGTTGATGGTGTTAGTTTGACGGTAAATAAGCTCGATGGTTGTCAGTTTGAATTAAATATAGTGCCACATACGCTTCAGGAAACTATAATGGGCGGCTATCAAGCCGGTTCGCAAGTTAATCTTGAAGTTGACCTGGTTGCACGGTACCTTGAGCGATTAATGCTGGGTGCTGATGCTGCACAAATGGCAGGAGATAGTTCAGCTGGTGCAGCTGATACAAAAATTACCAAAGACCTTCTCGCAGAGAATGGTTTTTTAAAGTAAACCTACACTAAGAAAGTATGTATGCAATTAAATAATATAGAAGAAATAATTAAAGATATAAAGCAGGGCAAAATGGTTGTCATTATGGATGATGAAGACCGTGAAAATGAAGGTGACCTTTTAATGGCTGCATCTTCCTGTACCGCAGATGATATTAATTTTATGGCTCGTTATGGCCGTGGTTTAATATGCCTTACATTAACTGAAGAACGTTGTCGTCAATTGCGTTTACCCCAAATGGTAGATAATACAGATGATCTTCATGGCACTAACTTTACTGTGAGTATTGAAGCGGCAGAAGGTGTTACTACGGGTATATCAGCTGCAGATAGGGCTATTACTGTTCAGGCTGCGGTTGCTGAAGGCGCAACATCTCAGGATATTGTTCAACCAGGACACGTGTTCCCGTTAAGGGCTCAGCCAGGTGGTGTATTAAATCGTGCAGGGCATACCGAAGCGGGATGTGATTTAGCTCGTCTTGCTGGCTTTGAGCCCGCTGCTGTTATTGTAGAAATATTAAACGATGATGGCACCATGGCACGTCGACCGGATCTGGAAACATTTGCCAAAGAGCACGATCTTAAAATTGGTACTATCGAAGATTTAATTCGATACCGTATACAAAATGAAAAAACAGTTGAACGAGTTGCTGAGAGTGACTTTCCTAATGAATTTGGTCATTTTCGTTTGTACGCATATCAGGATGCGATTGGTAATGACTTGCACCTTGCTTTAGTTAAGGGTGAAATAGACCCTGCGAAACCAGTCAGGGTGCGAGTGCATATGGAAAATACCATGTGTGATGTATTAGCATCTAGCAAAAAATGTGGCTGGCCGTTACGTGACGCTATGAAAGCGGTGGCGGGTGCTGATGAGCCAGGTGTGATTGTCATACTGCGTGAACCGGAGTCTGCACGACAAATAGTACAATGGATGTTAGACCATAAAGAAGAGTATAAAGAGGCAAGTGATTCACCGGAAGAATTAAGGACTCATGGTATTGGTGCACAAATACTAATGGACTTAAATGTTCACAAAATGCGCCTGTTATCAGCACCAAAAATAATTCATGGTTTAGCAGGTTTTGGCCTGGAAGTTGTTGATTATATTACGGGTGATGAATAAGTTTTAATTAACTATTTAAATTAAGTTATTAACCTAACATATTGAAATTAAAGAATAAAAGAGAAAATAATGTCAGATATAAAAATACTAGAAGGCGAGCTACAATACAAAGAAGGTAACTTCGTAATTGTTAGCGCACGTTTTAATAGCTTCATCGTAGATAGCCTGGAGGATGGTGCAATCGACGCGCTAAAACGTCATGGTGTTGCAGAATCAAGTATTACTGTTGTAAAGGTGCCAGGAGCTTATGAAATGCCTCTGGCTATACAGCAACTAGCACAAAGTGGTAACTACGATGCAATTATCGGTTTAGGTGCCGTTATTCGTGGCTCAACACCGCACTTTGATTTTGTTGCCGGCGAAGCATCAAAAGGCATGGCTAATGTTTCATTAGATAACAATATACCTGTTATTAACGGAGTATTAACGACTAATACTATCGAGCAGGCAATTGAACGTGCAGGCACAAAGGCTGGAAACAAAGGTGCTGAAGCTGCAATATGCGCACTAGAAATGGTTAACTTGCTAAAGAAGATTGCTTAATGTCTGTATCGCTCGCAAAAGGCCGAAGTAATGCCCGTAAAAAAGCCACCCAGGCTTTATATCAGTGGCATATGACTGGCAATGATCTGGTTGAAATTGAAGATCAGTTTTACCAGGAGCAAAATATGGAAAAAGTCGACACTGATTATTTTCATAAATTGTTACATCAGGTGCCAACAGAAATAGTTTCACTCGATCAGTTAATTGGGAAATTCAGTGATCGTAAGGAAAGTGAGCTTGACCCCATCGAACAGTCAATTCTAAGGTTATCAAGTTTCGAATTAAAAAATTGTATAGACGTACCGTACAAAGTTGTTATAAGTGAAGCAATAACCTTATCTAAAATGTTTGGTTCAGATAAAAGTCATGCATTTGTGAATAGTATTCTTGATAAGCTGGCTAAAGAGCTTCGTGAAGTTGAGATAAAGAATAGTTGAAATTCTAAGCCTTTTATCAAGAATTAGGATAAAAGATTACTGTCGCATTTGCTGTTCAATCATTCTTCGCATATCAGGCGTGAGGTGCTTAAGCGCTTCATTAATTAATTTAGAAGGATTCGTTACCTTGTAATCTGAGGGTAAGCTGAAGGCGTTTATGGGTAAGCTTGCTTTTTTGTTTACCCTGGTTACGATCGTTTGCATTTGTTTGTTTTTATCTGAGCTTTTTAGTAGAAAGCCAATGTCTCTTAGCTTTAAACTTGCTTTTCTAGTGGCTTCATCGCAGGGTGCTAAAAAATTATCTATATTTACACCCGTCATTGATGAAAACTTTTCCTGTATGTTTCGTTCCATATTTGCCAGCGTATAGGCGAATTTTTTTACACCCATGTCTCGCATTGCATTGACTGAAACATAAATGCTTCCACAATACTTATCATTTGCATATAAAGCATATTCTTCTGTTGCATAACCAACAATAGTCGGCCCAAGTCCCAACGTCTTCATATATGTGTCTACATGTTTTTTAGGGGCTGATTGAGTTTGACTGTTTTTTAAAAAATCACTCATATCCCAAATGGTGCGTTGATTGTGCATGACTGCTTTCATTGTTTGATTTTCGGTATCCACTACAACATAACCTTCATTTTCAGGTATTTCTATACGTGCCTTTTTGCCCTCTATGTATATTTTTGTTTTCTGACTTTTTGAGTCACTGACTTCTATAAAAACAGCAGCATTAAGGGTGTATGTAATTAAAGATGTGATTATAAGGGTGCTGGATAGTAATAAATTTTTCATTATCGCTTCCTTGTGATTCAGGAGACTTGTGATTAAGGAGAGAAAACTATCATATCTGTATGGGCATAATATATTAGTGTACATGGTATATAAGTTTTTAAATTATGGAGGCAATTAATTTTGCCTTCATATTTTTTGATGTTACACAGAATGTAATTACACCATTAGTGATTGCTTGGTATTTTCAATGATTTCCTGATTTTCTTCTATTTCAACCACATTAACATCTGTGTCCATACCTAGTTTAGAAAAGGCGGGCACTGACGACCAATCAATTTCTCTGGGTTCGTGTCCACCCTGCAATAAAGCAATTTGTACCAGATCGACTAAGTCGGCTCCGCCTTCATGGTCATAGGTGAAATCATGGGCATATTTAACCACATCAGTCATAGCCGGACCAAAATTCCAGGTTTCTAAAATCAACACACCAACAGGAGATGTGAGCTCTTCAATAACTTCACCGAGTGTTTCACTATTATTAAACAGGTCGTCATCATCCTCTGCCTTTACCAGAATGGGTAAAGCCCCAATATTATGAATTAGGCCTGCCAGTAAGGCTTGCTCTGGATTAATGCCTGGTACGGTGGTGGCTAGCATACGGCAGATTGCTGCAACTTCTACAGCGGTATTCCAGCTTTTTCTAAAGTGCTCATCTAATACATCAGAGGTGGCCTGATAAATCTGTTTCATAGCAAGGCTGATTACCAGGTCTCTTACCATACGAATGCCAAGGCGAGTTACCGCCATTTGTAAATCTTCAATAGGATTTCGGCTTCGATAAAGCGGGCTGTTAGATACCTGTATTAAACGGGCTGATAAAGACGCGTCCTGGGAAAGTGTATCGGCTATTTGTTGAGCTGATGTATTTTCACCTTCAACGGCTTCTCTTATTTTTAATGCAACTTCTGGTAAAGTTGGTAAAACCAACTGGTCTGATTCAACAGCAGTTTTTAACTCACTGTAGAACATCTCCGCTTTTGCTGACATGACTTCCCCATGTTTCAAATTTAATTATGCTAGGAGTATAGTCGGTTTATTTCATATCGGTGACTGATATATGGAAAAAAGCTATTACTTTCATTTTGTTAGGCCATATTTCATGAGTAGTTAATATTTAGTATTATGATTGGGAGGCATCTACTTAAAGAGCATGGTGACCTCATTAAATATGATTTTATTTTCCTCAATATCCAGTATATTTGATTCGGTATCAATATCGAGCCTTGAAAAGGCAGAAATTGTAGACCAATCTTCAGGGCAATCTAATCCTGTGTAAATGCTACTCTGAACCAGAGCCACCTGAACCACATCTATATAATCGGCAAGGTTATTATGATTATGGTTATGGTTACGGGTATAGTTATGACACTGGCTTGCAACATCAATCATATAATCTGGAAAATGCCATTTTTTAAAAATATAGGCTCCGATTTCCCCCTGCATTACTTGTATAATATTAAGTAGGGCATCAGGCCGATCAAACAGGTCGTCGTCGTCTTCAGCCATTAATATTATGGGTAATGCTCCGATATTGTGTATTAGGCCAGCTAGCATTGCTTTTTCTGCATCTAGATGTTTATGTTTAGTGGCGAGTAAGTGCGCAATCGCTGCAGTTTTGGTGCTGGTTAGCCAAAGTTCATTGAATCGCTCGGCGACTACATTGCTGCTAGCATTGTAAAGTTGTTTCATTGACAGGCTCATGACCAGTTCTTTGACAAGTTTAAGCCCCAGTCTTGTTATTGCCATCTGAACCTTATCTGTGACTGTTTTCCCGCGGTACAGTGAACTATTGGCTATCTGTAATAAGCGTACTGTCATAGCGGGGTCCTGAATAATGACTTCAGCTATCTTGTCTGCAGATGTATCTTCTTTTTCACATTCGGCTTTTATTTTCAGTGCTATATCAGGTAGCGAGGGCAAAAGTAATTTTTCGCAGGCAACTGCATCTCTTACTTGTTCTAAAAAATGATCCGTTTTTTCCATAATTGTATTCATTTTTAGCCCTGGGTTTTCAATTAGTTGTATGCATGGCTTAGGAGTGACAATTGTTAATTTTAAAAAATTGTAAACCAGTTTTCTCTGACATTGTTTTAATGATTTTTTGATATGTTAATAGTTGGCGTTCAGAATAATAAGGCGGCTAAACCTGCATTAAACTGTTTCGTGTTTCTTCAAGCATGCTTTGAGCTGCTTCATCAAGGTTATGTATCGATGGATTTAAACCAAGCTTATTTATAGCTGGTATATGTGACCAGTCCTCAGGTATGTTTTTTGGTATATGTTGGGTATGTAATATTGCTGCCTGTACTATGTCCACATAGTCGGCTTTGGATTCATGAGTTCGATTAAAGTCATTCCAGTGGCTTACTACATCAATGAGGGACTGGGGAAAATTCCAGAAGCTGAGTATTTTTTGACCAAGCTCTCCCTGTATCTTATCTGTTACTTCTTTAATGTTCTGGTCGTTGCTAAATAGCGAAGGTTTTCTATTGGCCAGTTCAATAATAGGTAATGCACCGATATTATGAATCAGGCCAGCTAACATGGCGTGCTCTACGTCGAGATTACTTTGTGTTTTAGCTAATACACGGCAAACAGCCGCAACATCTACACTGGTTTGCCAGATTTCTTTGAATTGTTTTTCAATGTTTTTGTCCTGCGTATTAAAAGCCTGTTTAATGGCAAGCATAACTACCAGGTCTTTTACAATACGTACACCCAGGCGGGTTATTGCCATTTGTAAATTATCTATTTCGGAGCGTGCCCGATATAAGGGGCTATTTGCTAGTTGCAACAAACGGGCTGATAAAGAGCTGTCCTGCGAGAGTAAGGAGGCTATGTCCGCTGCTGACTTGCTATCTTTCTCAACCGCCTCGCGTATCTTTAATGCGACTTCCGGCAGTGTAGGTAACTTGATCTGGTCTGTTTCAACAGCTTTGACTAGCTGTTGGAGCACTTGTTGTGTTTGTTCACTCATAAGAAAGTTTTAGTTTTGGTTTATAAATGAGTGTAGTTTAAAAAAACGTCATTCGTCACTTCGTTTCAAAAGTTTCTGTGATGAATGACGTTATTGTTAAACAGAGTAGGGTAATGACTCAACGGTAATTGAGGGGCCATTTTCATCATGCAGTTGCAACTTGCCAGATTCTGCATCGGTTATGTCTATTACAGCAAGCGCTGCATAACCGCCGTTTATATCTTCTTGGGCATTGATTATTTGTCCAGTACCCTGGCCAGACTTAGAGCCATCACAGTATAGTTTGTCACCCGCAGAAACAGTGTCACTGGTTTCTATCTGCACTCTGAACATGCGTCGTTTAACTTTACCCAGGTATTGCATTCTTGCAACAACTTCCTGGCCTGTGTAGCAGCCCTTTTGGAAGTTGACACCATTAATTACCTGCATATTAGTCATCTGAGGAATAAACGCTTCAGTGGTTTCTGGCGTGATGGTGGGAATGCCTGCTAAGATATTTAGCATTTCCCATGCATCTGCGCCGGCGGGTGCGGCATTAACATCTAATTTCTCCCAGAGGGTTTTAATTGAATCTATATCGCCAAGTATTTCGTATCGAGCGATATCGCCAGCACACTTAATTATGGTGTAGTCATTTGTCTGGGTTGTATCATCTACTTCAGTAGGCAGGTCTGAAATAATTGCTGAAAGCGATTCATCAGCTGTAGGTCCAGACACGCCAATTCTAATAAGTGAGTTGCTGCTATCTCTAATATTAACTTTAGACATTAGAATGAACATGCTAATGCGTTTTAATATGGGCTCGAGCAAATCCCGGGGGAGGCTTAGGTAAAAACTGTCTCCACGTTTAAATAGTCGGAAATTAGCTAACATGCGACCTTTATGTGTGCAGTAGGCGCTCAACTGACTGTGTTGTAAGCTCACATCTCGCACATCATTGGTTAACTGGCCTTGTAAGAAATCTGCTGCATCTTCACCATCAACCTCAATAAGGCCATAATGGCTTAAATCGCACATCACCAGACCTGTGTGGAGCATACGGTGCTCTCGCTCTAAATTACCAAAGCTTTGTACTTTATCGTTCTCAATTTCTGCGCCTGCGTCTTTTAAAAAGTCTAACCATGCTGGTTTCATGTGTTTACCTGTGCCTTTTAGAATCTTATACTTAGATAGTAATCATTTTATAGTGTAGTGTCAGCATACTGATGGTGTGGATTATTTATTTTTATCCACTACAATCATTTAAGAGTAATAATTGATTATATATTAATAAACCTGAGTAAGCGTACTCATTGTCGCTTCAGGTTGCTTTCATAAGGAATAATGAATAATGGCGGTATCTGATAACCGACCCTTTTATCTCAATCTGGTAAAAATTAAACTTCCAGTTACGGGATTTGTTTCAATATTTCAACGTATTAGTGGTTTGCTATTATTTCTGGCAATCCCATTTTCTGTTTATCTGCTTGATCTGTCTTTACAGGGAGACGCGGGATTTAATCAAGCTGCAGACTTACTTAAGCATCCTGTTTCACAACTCATTTCACTAGTCTTGCTTTGGTCAATTGTACATCACCTGGTTGCGGGCATTCGGTTTCTACTAATTGACTTTGATATAGGCATAGATAAACAACAGTCAACGCGCATTGCCTGGTTTGTGCTAATTATAGAATTATTTATTTTCATCTTCTTAGCCATGGAGATATTTTTATGAGTTCACCAGGGCTGCAGGGGTTAAGGCCCTGGATTATTCAGAGAATCAGTGCGGTATTTATGACCGTATTTGTTGTTTATATTTCTATTGTGCTAATGACTAATAACCCTCTTAACTCAGCTGATTGGTCTGCCTGGGTTGCCATTCCTTATAATAATATATTTATTGGTTTATTTTTAATTTCTGTACTCTGGCATGCCTGGATAGGTATCAGAGATATTGTATTAGATTATGTGCCCAATGTGGTCGGTCGTTTACTGGTGCTAACCTTGTTTGGGGGCGCATTACTCGGTAGTGGTCTATGGGGGTTTAAAGCACTTTTTATGGTTTTTATTAAATGAATATTGATGACATACCAAGAAGACGTTTCGATGCACTTATAATTGGTGCTGGCGGCGGTGGTTTACGTGGCGCATTACAGTTAGCTGAGGCTGATGCCTCTGTGGCCGTGGTATCCAAGGTGTTCCCAACTCGATCACACACGGTTGCAGCCCAGGGAGGCATGAACGCTGCACTTGCTAATGTATTACCGGATAACTGGCATTGGCATATGTTTGATACGGTTAAAGGCAGTGATTATCTGGGTGATCAGGATGCCATTGAGTATATGTGTCGAGCAGCACCAAAAGCGGTTTATGAAATGGAGCATTTCGGTGTGCCATTTTCACGGCTTGATAATGGCAAAATATATCAACGACCTTTTGGTGGTCAGTCACAGAATTTTGGTGGTGAGCAAGCAGCGAGAACTTGTGCGGCAGCAGATCGAACAGGACATGCTATTTTACACAGTTTATATCAACAGAATATTCGTGCAAAAACACATTTCTTTGATGAATATTTTGCAGTGGATTTATTAAAAGATGAGCAGGGAAATATAGCGGGTGCTTATGTTTTTGATATTCATAGTGGTGAAGAGATTATTATCGAAGCTAAAACAACTTTGCTGGCAACCGGTGGTGCGGGACAGCTATTTAGAACAACGACAAATGCATTAATTAATACGGGTGATGGCATGGGTATGGCATTGCGAGCAGGTGTGCCATTACAGGATATGGAATTCTTTCAGTTTCACCCAACAGGTATTGCAGGCCGTGGTATGTTGATTACCGAAGGTGCCAGAGGCGAGGGCGGTTATCTGGTGAATGCTGAAGGTGAACGTTTTATGGAACGCTACGCACCAACAGCAAAAGACCTGGCTTCACGAGATGTAGTGAGTCGTTCAATTTTTACAGAAGTAAAAGAAGGCCGTGGATGTGGGCCGAATAAAGATCATGTGATGTTAAAACTTGATCATTTGCCAGAGGATGTCCTTCAATCAAGGTTGCCGGGGATCAGGCAAACCTGCATTACATTTTTAGGTGTAGATCCAGCTAATCAGGCGATTCCAGTTTATCCAACCGCTCATTATACAATGGGTGGTATTCCAACTAATCGCCATGGACAGGTA
>Ga0209345_10001293_pt1 | contig 30235 bp, 25 predicted proteins | sample Cruoilmetagenom7_FD_187294 | JGI IMG/M metagenome (GOLD analysis project Ga0209345, IMG submission 187294) | Oil polluted marine microbial communities from Coal Oil Point, Santa Barbara, California, USA - Sample 7 (SPAdes) (version 2) | ecosystem: Environmental > Aquatic > Marine > Oil seeps ...
TTACGATCTTCTGTTAGAGATATTTTTGCAAACGCATTTAGTTTTGATATTCAAGCAATTGAATCTGTTTTGCCTGCATGTGCTTCAACTACTGAATTTATAGGTGGTGCATGGAATAATGGTGTTCCAGACAATACTAAAAATGCAATAATAAGATCAAACTATAATACTTCTTCTGCTGGATTAGGAAGTATTATTGCCTGTAGTTGTTCCATAGATATAGGAACTACTTTGACTATTGAGGCAGGAGATTTTTTAGATGTTTCTTATGATATTACAGTTGACGGAACATTAAATGTGAATCATAAAGGAAGTGTAGTACAAAGAGATGCATCTTCATCAACGATTAATAATGGAAATATACATGTTAATGTAACGACTCCGTTTTTAAAACCAAGAGATTTTATGATTATGGGAAGCCCTATGTCTTCTGAAACAAGGGAAGATGTGTATTCTGGAGCCTATAGAGTTTTTAATCATATTACAGGAAACTTTGTTCCAAATGCAGATGTTACAGCAGGATTTCCTTTAGCTGAAAATTTTGCAGATGACAACAACGATAATTGGGCATTACATTCTGGGCTAATAAATTTAGGTGAAGGATATTTAGTACGACCTCAAGCATCAAATACAGATGGCAATACAACCTATGATCTTACCTATGATCAAGGAACCTTAAATAATGGAGATGTTAATTTTAATGTGCTGTTCAATACGAATAAAAATGATAGCCCTAATATGCTAGCAAATCCTTATGCCTCAGCCATTTTTGCTGGAGATTTTATTAATTATAATAGTATGATAGATGAGGTTTACTTTTGGGAACATATTACATTTCCTTCTACTGGTTTACCAGGTGCTTATGCAATGAATTTTAGCATGGAAGATATATCAATGTATAATTTAATGGGAGGAAATAAAGCAGCTAACGACCTTATTGGTACAACAAAGCCTAATGGGTTTATTGCAGCAAGTCAAGGATTTGGTATAAAAGCTACAGCAGCTGGTACTGCAACATTCTCAAATAGAATGAGACGTGTTTCTAACAATAATACATTAAGAGATTTAGAAGAAAATAAAGAAAGATTATGGCTACAGGTAAGTAGTTCAGAATATGAATTAAAAGCAACAACATTATTAGGATTTTCAGAAGAAGCATCCTCTGAAATTGATGCAGGGTATGATAGTAGAAGGTTAGCAACAATATTGTCTATTTACTCTCATTTAGAAGATGGAAGTCATGAATTTGGAATTCAATCTAGAGAAGCATTTAATGAAGAAATAAAAATACCTTTTGGATTTTCAACGAAGTTAGATGAAAATGTGTTGTATAAAATTTCAATTGCTGAAATTGAAGGAATGGCTTTAAATGATTCAGAAGTGTATTTAATTGATCACCTTGAACAAACGATTACAAATTTAAGGAATGAAACTTATCTGTTTAATGCTGATAAGGGAACCTTTAATAATAGGTTTACAATTCAATTTAATGATAGAGAAGTTCTTGGAGTATCAAATAATGAGTTAAATAGGCTTGTCGTTTATCCAAATCCAGCGTCTAATGTATTAAACATTAATGCTTCTTTAAATTCAGAATTAAAAGAGATAGCTATTTATGATTTAACTGGAAGGTTAGTGGAAACAATTCAGGTTAAAAATAATACAACAAACTATACTATAGATGTTTCAAAATTAGCAAGCTCTACTTATATTTTGTCAGTAAAATCGATAAATGATCAACAGAATATTCGATTTGTAATAGATTAATTTTAATAACTAACCAATTTTAAGCCCTTATCGTTTCAAACGGTAAGGGTTTTTTCTTTGATAAAAAGGACAATGCTAAAATTTACGTATTAATACTGATTTCATAGCTTTAATTTATATGATACTTTGGTAACCATATAATTACAAATTATTAAATACATGTATAACCTTAAAATAATTAATAACTATTCGATACCTATTAAAACGGTAAAAGGACAGATAATTAATGAAAAAGGAGGTGAAGCAACATTTAAAAATTCAGGAAATTTTTAAATAGAAGTTTTAACGATGGGAACCATGGTTTTTAATGATTTAGGCTCAAAGAAGATTCCTGGTTTTACTATTCCAAATGAAACATGGAGGGTTTAATACGGTATTGTAATACTGAAATTTATTATCGATATGAAGGAGGAGGAGAATTAGTAGCTACAATTGATATCTATGGAAGCTGTTCGATAACTACAAGTAATGGAACAATGATATTTATTAAACTAGAAGAATTAATTATTAACTAACCAAAATATTTTATTAATCTTTAAAAATCAAAATTATGAATCCAATGTTAGCAGAAATTATAATGTTTGCTGGAAATTTTGCGCCAATAGGCTGGGCTTTATGTGAAGGTCAACTTTTGCCAATTAATCAGAATCAAGCATTATATTCACTTTTAGGAACCATCTACGGTGGTGACGGTAGAACAACGTTTGCTTTACCAGATTTAAGAGGGCGAGTAGCTCTTCAACAAGGAAATGGGCCAGGACTTAGTTCACATCCATTAGGACAAAGAAGTGGTGCAGAATCACATAATTTAAGTGTGCTTAATTTACCACCACATAATCATGCAGGAGCAGTACATGTAAGTTCTGCAGCCGCAACTAAATCTGCAGCCGCAGCGGGAGACTCAATTGCAGCTCCAGGAACAGGAACAGGTAGAGATTTTGCAGCGACTGAAGGTTTTAATTCAGTAGCGCCAAATGTTGATTTAGGGTCTACATCAGTAGCGATAGGTAATACTGGTTCAGGATCACCTGTTACTAATATGCAGCCTGCATTAGCAATCAACTTTATTATCTCATTGCAAGGAACTTTTCCTTCAAGAAATTAAAAATCAATTAACTATTAATCATTTAAATTAAAAATTATGGAACCATTTATAGGAGAAGTTATTATGTTCGGCGGAAATTTTGCGCCAAGAGGTTGGGCTTTATGTGAAGGCCAATTATTACCAATATCATCTAATTCAGCTTTGTTTTCAATTTTAGGAACCATTTACGGTGGTGACGGAAGAACAACATTTGCTTTACCAGATTTAAGAGGACGTGTACCAATGCAACAAGGAAATGGTCCTGGACTTTCATCTCATGCATTAGGATCAAGAAGCGGTGTAGAAACGCATAACTTAAGCGTGGCTAATTTACCACCTCATAATCATTCAGGATCTGTACATGTAAGTTCAGCTGCAGCAACAAAATCTGCAGCCGCAGCTGGAGATTCTATTGCAGCCCCAGGAACAGGGACAGGTAGAGATTTTGCATCTACTGAAGGTTTTAATTCTGTAGCGCCAAATGTAGCTCTAAGTAATGCCTCAGTAACAACTGCAAATACTGGGTCAGGAACTTCTGTTTCTAATATGCAACCATCATTAGCTTTAAATTATATTATTGCTCTTGTAGGAACATATCCTTCGAGAAACTAATAATTTATTAGTTAATTTAAGACTAAAAATCTTCTGTAATCTTAATGAATACAGAAGATTTTTTTACATTTCTAAACGAAGTTGGATTCCAGGATTTTTACTGCATTGGTATTTTGAAACCACAGAATTAAAGGTTTGTAACGTGGAATTTAAGTCAGTTATTCTTGTCAAAAATGTCAAGCCACTTTCTCCAATTAGCAATTCTTGATCTTCATAGATCTTAATCTTAGTTTCTATTGATATATTGTGAAAATCTCTGTTAGCATTTGCAGGAAGCGTAACTTTGACTTCTGGAAATTCAAAATTAGGTTGATTATTTTTAAAGTCTTTTTGATAAATGGAGATTTCCTCTTTATTGATTTTATATAGAGAACCCACATGCTTGTAATACTTTATTGAATTCCCCATTGTAGTTTTATTAGCCCTTGACTTATCCCTGTCTACTAATAAAAGTTCTAAGCTAATTTCTTCTGGAATCAAAATAGTATGATCAGGAACTTGAGAAATTAAATTGTACGATATAGCAACTTGTGGTTCTTTTTTTAATGCTTTCTGAAGGGTTTCAGTAACTACAATATCTATACCTTCAGGCTTTGAAATTTTATAATTCACGGCATCGCAGCATTCTATGGTTTCTACATATTTTGAGAAATCAAAATAGTCGATAAGATTATTTAGGGAGTTATAACTTGTTGGATTAATCTCTAGGAGTGTAAGCTGGATTTCTTCTGCAGTAAATCGAGTTAATGAGGGAAGGATTAGTGTTGCAAAAGGACCAGTTCCAGCATATACAATACGAACAGGTCCATCTTTTTCTGAAACTACTTTTTTAATTGCTTTATATAAGCCCAAACAAAAACGTTTAGTACGCATAATGTCGTCAACACAAAGTATTGCAAATTTTGGACTTAAAGCTTTTCCAGAATCTGTATATATATTTTGGTCGTCCTCGTCATTTTCTAGGATAATTCCAGAGGCTTCAAAGAGTAATTTTTTGTATTCGGCAATGACAGAAAAAAGTTTAATATAGTTTAAGTCTTCGTCTAGTATTACATCAGAAATTTTTTTGAGTCTTGTATTCAAGGTATTCATTTAAAAGTAATTTTGGGAAGGAAAGATATGAATATCTACAGATACGCAATAAGATTAAATTATTTTTTTTTTAAATCTAAATTTGTATATTTCAAGTTCAAAACTCTTGATAATGACTAACCAAAAAAATTCAAGGAGATCTTTTTTAATAAAATCAGTAGCAGCATCTGCTGGTTTAGCAATGTTCTCAACAACCAAAACTTTAGCGAGTATTGTAGAAAATAGGACTCCTTTTGAAGGATATAATCCCTATTCTGAAGCCACTAACGATATAAGAAATAACGCTATACATGCAGATGGTATAAAAGTGACAGGGCGAATATTTAACAAAAGTGGATCTAAAGGAATATCCCAAGCTAAAATTGAAGTTTGGCATCTTACACCTCAATCCAAAAAGTACCGAAATCGAGGACACTTCTATACAGATGCTGAAGGTTTTTATACTTTTATTTCAAATATACCGGAACGAGAGGATGGTAAAATACCAAGAATATATTTTAAAATTTCAGACGGCACATCTAATGTTTTTACTCAGTTATTATTTGATTCTAATCGAGCCTATATTCTGAATGATCATTGGGAGTATCACCAAAATTTAGGAGGCTATGTGTTTCCTAAATTAAGAAAGGTGAGGTCTGTAACTCAAATTGAATTTAATATCTCATTATACTAAATAACAATACTAACTAAATTTTAATTATTATGGAACCATTTGTAGGACAACTCATGTTAGTTGGCTTTAACTTTGCACCTCAGGGTTGGGCAAAATGTGAAGGACAATTATTATCAATAGCATCAAATTCAGCTTTATTTTCATTACTAGGCACCACCTATGGTGGTGATGGACGTAGCTCTTTTGGTCTTCCCGATTTACGTGGAAGAGTACCCGTAGGTGTAGGAAATGGACCTGGATTACCAACTGTTAGTTGGGGAGAAAAAACAGGAAATTACCAAACTAATTTAATAACAGCGAATCTTCCAGCACATAACCATACAGGAAATGTGAATGTGAGTTCTGCTAATTCAGATATAGCAACACCTACTGCGGGAGCTTCTTTAGGTGTGTCTGGTAAAACAGTTGGGAGAGCATTTGAAACGAATCAAGCATATAATAATGTTGCGCCTAATATTGCTTTAAGTACAGCGTCTATAACAAACAACCTTACAGGGTCTAATATTCCTTTTTCGAATATGCAGCCCTATTTAGGAATGTCTTGGGTAATCGCTTTACAAGGGATATATCCATCAAGGAGTTAAGTTTTTTCTATAAAATCCCAACTTGGAATTCCTTCTGTCGTATGGATTAATTTGTAGGCGTTACTTTTTATATTATACAAATTGTACAAGCCGAATGGATTGCTAATGAGAGATTCTCCTTTAGATAGGATATAATTTTTATAGATAAATATTTTGGCGTAAATAGAGATATCAGGGTATTCCTTATAATTTTCAGGAACTTGAATCCAATTACTTTCAAAAGAGAATTGAGGTTTCGATTTTATGTTTTTGTCAATAGAAAATAAGACTTGTGTATCGATGGTTTCAATAGGTTTTCCAAGGTTGAATACATCTTTATAAATGCCAAAATAAGGTTCATTGGAATAAAAAGTATGCTCGGAATAGATTTTTATTTCCTCAGGGATTAAAATACCCTTGGGAATAATTTGAGAAGCAAGATTTTGGGTGATTCGAACTTGTGGTTCTTTAGTTAGACCCTTGTCCATTGTTTCTGTTACAACAAAGTGTAATGGAAGTTCGGAAGGGAATTTATAGGTAGTTGCATCTGCCAATACAGCATCTCTAAAGTAATCTTGAAACCCAAATTTATGTATTAAGATAGATACAGAAGATAATGAAGTTTCATTTAGATCGAGTAAGGTAATAGAAATTTGAGAGGGCTTAAAAAGACCTAACAAGGGAAGTATTAAAGGGGCAGCTGGACCACATCCAGCATATAGAATATTGATTTTTTCTGAAGGGAATAAATCAAAACAATCAAGTATTGCATGATGAACAGCTTTTAAAAAACGAGTAGTTCTAAAAGGATCCTCAAGGCAATCTAAAGCATGTTGCGATGACAAAGCAATACCACCATCAACATTAGTAGGTTCGGTGTTTTTGAATGCAGAATCTAAAACAAATTTGTTTAGAATTTGATGGTAAACCTTAGAAATAGACTTGGCAGCATCAACTTCTTCATGAGGCGTTTTTGAAGCCAGAAGTTGATCGATAATTGATTGAAATGGATTTTTACTCATAGAAGGGTAAATATATAAATAAAAAGAGATTAACAGAATTAAGTAATACTACGTATTTCAAAAATTGAAATCGTTGGATATATTTATTTTGGTTGAATTAATAGTGAATTATATTAAAAATAGTGATTATGAAACAGTTTTACATCGCATTAAGCTTCATATTTTTTATTGCAGTTACATCTACTAATTTGTTCGCACAAGGAACGGAAGATTTTGAAGATGCTACAGCCATTCCTGATGGAACAGATAGTTTTACACATTCTGGAATCACGTTTAATTCTAGTGACACCAATTTTGACGCCTCAACATTAATAGGTACTGGAGCTGGCTTTTCGGATCGATATTTCGATAATTTTGGTTTTGCTTCTACCGGAGCTTCATATTCAATAAGTACAGGTGGAACTCTTTTTACCATGTTAAGTTTAGAAATGTATGTTTCCTCAATCACAACTGGAGATAATCCAACAGCAGAAGCAGGAGCAACCGTTACTTTTACAGGAAAAAGTGGAGGGGTAGATGTTTTTTCATTTGTACAATCATCCGGCTTCCCAATAGATTTCACGGATAATGGATTTTTTACATTAGATTTTAGTGCAGAACCCGAAGGCGGTACTGATGTGAGTGGATTAAATATTGATGAATTGGAAATCACACTGACAGGAGCCTTTCAATACATGGCAATAGATAATTTTGAATTTGGGAATGAAATTTTGGGCTCAGAACCTCCGTTTGTGCAATCAATTACAGTAGTAGGTTCTCCCTCAAGTATAGCTACTTCGGTCGATTTCTTGGTCGATTTTAACGAAAATGCGAATAATGTTGATATAAGTGATTTTGTATTAGATGCAGTTGGTACAGTAGGTACGATATCGGCAGTTAGTGCTTCAAGTGGAACTTTAATTACGGTTACTGTATCTGGTATTTCTGGAGAAGGAACTATAAGTATCGATTTAGATGCTTCTAATGATATTGAAGATGACTTAGGAAATAGTCCAGCACCTGCTTTTACAGCTGGAGAAACGCATTTTGTTTCACGGTGTTTTCAAGAAACGTTTGAGTCTTTTATAGATGGTGATCAACTATTTTCAAGTAATGGAATTGATTTTACTACAGGTACATTAAATTTTAATGTTGAATTTTTAGCGGGAGCTGGCGCAGGAGGTTCAGATAAATTATTGTCGAATGATATCGATACAGGAGCTGGAAAAGTATATACAATTTCAACAGTAGGAGTGCAGTTTTTTAATGTAGAAGCAATAGACTTTTATCCTTCTTCAGATCCTACAGGAGCAAATCCAACAGATGATGGAACCATTATCATTCGAGGAAAACAAGGAGCTGCTACCGCTTATACTTTTACAAAAAGCACAGGTTTTTCAACAAATCATGATGTGAATAATGGATTTATAACAATAGACTTTGAAACAGAATTAGCAGGATCAAGTTTAATCAACATTGATGGAATTGAAATAGAAATTGGAGGAGCTTTTCAATACATAGCGATGGATAATTTTGAGCATTGTGAAGAGGTATTAGCCTCTAATCCACCGATTGTTCAAAGTATTGATTTGGTAGGTGATCCTGAAGCAAACGATCCATCAGTAGATTTTACCGTTATTTTTAATGAAAATGCAAACAATGTAAGTCTAGATGATTTTACATTGGTTGCAGAAGGTACAGCAACTGGAACGATGGCATCTATTTCTGGATCAGCCAACACCTATATTATTGATGTGGATGGTATATCTGGAGAAGGAAGTATTCGAATAGATTTAAATGCCGAAACGGATATTGAAGATGATGCAGCAAATTTACCACCAGATCCTTTTACTGATGGAGAAGTACATATTGTTTCACCTTGTTATGTTGAAACTTTTGAATCTTCTGCTGTATTTGATAACACATTTACTAGAGGAGGAATTCCATTTAGTACTGGATCGACAACAAATTTTAGTGTAGATGAATTACTTGGTGGAGCTGGAGGAGGTTCAGATAGATTCTTAAGTAATACCACAGATCAAGGAACAGGTAAAGTATATAACATTACGATTACCAATCCATCTTTAATTTTTATGAATAGCATGGAACTTTACCTTTCTTCGGAAGTGGATGGAGCTAATCCTACAGATGATGGAACAATTACAATACGCGGGAAATTGGCAGGCGTTACCCTATATACCATTTTAAAATCAAGTGGATTCCCAACTTCGCATACTGTTAATCAAGGTTTCTTTAGTTTAGATTTTGCAACAGATGGAGCAACCGATTATAGTAATATCGATGTAGACGAAGTTGAAATAGAAATAGGAGGTTCATTTACTTATATTGGCTTAGATAACTTTAAATTCTGTGAAGATGTTGTAGCGCCTATAGCCGTTTGTATGCCATTTGCAACTACGCTAGATGTTTATGGAGAAGCGATTGTTTTACCAACCGATATTGACGGAGGATCTACAGATAATACAACTAGATTTCATTTAGGTTTAGAAACAGATGAAATAGAGGATAGTACAACTGGCAGCAGCCCAACAGATGAGTATGTTGGTACAGGTAGTGGTTTTTACTCATATGAAGAATATGCGTTTACAGTACCTGTGAGTGGTGATTATACTTTTAGTGCTGAACATAATTCTGTAGGTAACGTATTGGTGGTAATGTTTTTTGATAGTGAACCAATACATAATAGCGGTTTGTTTACTGAACGACCTGAATTCATTGGATTTATTTCTTATAATGATGATGGCTCTGTTAATGCGGGGCCAGCAACTTATTCTTTTCTCGCAGGGAAAACGTATTATGTAAATGTATTTGTTGGTGGATCAGGGATATTAGCTGATTATACACTTTCTGTTGATATGCCTATTATTGCAGCGGCACCCAAACTATACATCTGTGCAGATATTGGGGATATTACTGAAACCTTATATGTTTTTGATCTTGCAGGAAACATGGATAGTTGCGATGCAATTGTAACGGTGGATGGTACAGTTACCGAATATGTTAGCAGTGGTTGGAATAATGGATTGCCTAATTTAGGTTCATTAGCGTTAGTTACAGATAATTTAAATACAACAGGAACTAGTATCGATGCATGTGCTTGTCAAGTAGATGGTATCTTAACTATAGATGATGGAGATTATCTTCAAGTTACAAACGATATAACCGTAAATGGAACCTTAAACGTTGCACATCAGGGATCAGTAGTACAAATTGAAGATGATGCAGTAACTAACAATAATGGTAGTATTACAGTTCAAAAACAAACACCCGTTTTAGGGCCTAAAGGGTTTATGATTTTAGGAAATCCAATGTCAGATGAAACACGTGAAGGTGTATATGGTGGAGGACGACAAGTTTTAAATCATATCACTGGAAACTTTATTCCTAACGGAGCTGTAGGTTCAGGATTGGAAAATTTTGTTGATGATAATAACAATAATTGGGCAGTTTATTCTGGTGCTTTAGTAGATGGTGAAGGGTATTTAGTAAAACCACAGGCACCTGGTAATCCTCCAGTAGGAGGATCATTTTTACTAGAATATACGGCAGGGACTTTGAACTCAGGAGATATAGATTATAATTTACTTTTCAATACGTCTAGATTGGATAGCCCTAATATGTTAGGAAATCCATATGCATCTGCAATCGATGTTGATTTATTTTTAGGAGGAAACCCTTTACTTGATGCCGTTTATTATTGGCAACATCTTACTGCTCCTACTCAAGATTTCCCTGGTTTTAACCAGTTAAACTTCAATATTGGTGATATTTCTGCTTACAATCAAGGATCAGGTGGAATAGAAGCTCCGAATGGAGGTGGAATCCCATCACAATTCATGGCTTCAGGTCAAGGATTTGGTGTAAAAGCATTAGGAGCGGGATTTGTTACTTTTACAAATAGCATGCGTGTTACAGGTCCTAATACAGATTATAGAAATATAAATACAGGTGACCGTCAACGAATTTGGTTAGACCTTAAAAATGATACTTATAGTCTTTCTAGTAATATGCTGGTAGCATTTACAGAAGGTGCTACAAACGGTTTTGAGGGGAACTATGATGCCTTAAGATTTGATTCACCAATTTCTTTATTCTCTATTTTAGATACTGAAGAACAACTTTGTATTCAAGGAAGGACAGCTTATAATGAAGAACAAGAAGTAGCTTTAGGATTCTCAACGATGGTAGAAGAGATGCAAAACTATGCTATATCAATTAGACAAATTGAAGGAGAGGAAATTAGCAATACTAATGTTTATCTTCATGATAAATTATTAAATGTATTTACAAACCTTTCCGAAGAGAATTATGTATTTACAAGTAATGCTGAAATATATACAGAACGATTTGTGTTGAAATTTAAAGAACCAGATATATTAGAGGTTTCAAGCAATTCACTTGAAACAATTAGTGTGTATCCAAATCCTGCAGTATCTGAAATATATATTGCTAATCCACAATCAGTAGAATTAACAAAGGCAGTTATATATGATTTACTGGGAAGAGAAATGATGTCGATAGATTTAACTAAAAAGGGGAACAGTACAAATATTATTGATATCTCAAAATTAGCTACTGCCAATTATATAATGATGATTGAAGGAGCTAATGGAACAATAACCAAACAAATAATTAAAGAATAATAAATATAAAATTTGATAAAAAAACCCTCACTACTTATGTTATTGTGAGGGTTTTTTCAATTAGATGTAATTATATTTCATCTAAGTGCTCAATACATGTATTTCAGCTTCTTCCGTTCTTTGACCTAGGTCTAAATTAAATTTATTCAAAAGAACCACTTGTAAGAGTTTCATAATTATAGTTTCACCAAGTTTGTAGAATAATAATGATAGCTTGCTACTTATCTTGAAACGTTGAATTTTGATTTGACTTGTCCTGGATAAAGGCTTCATAAATTAGTACTTGTTAATAAGCCATGAGAAAACTAGGAAAGCACATCAGAATTTCTCCTGTTAATAATTGTGAATGGATTAAAAAATCCCAAACTTATTAATGTTTGGGATTCATTTATAATATTTTATTAACGTTATTTTAAAGAGGTCCTAAACGTTCTACTTTTATTCTTCCCGATCTACCATTCCATGACCAACTACCATATCCTGCGGCATCAGATAATCCACAAGTTGGTGTATCATATGAAATAGTTCCATTTAAAATATAATAGGCAAGAGACCAAGTTGCCACTGTTCCTTGAAATGTTGAGGTTTGATTGTATGCAATAAGCTCTTTATATGATAATGTAGGCGTTTGAAAATAATAACCATGTTGAAACGTATCATTATAAAAACAAGGTTCTACAAAACTATCATTGTATGGAGCTCCATCCGAATTAATAGCTATTCCACCATTTCTAGAAATAATAACTTGTTCAAGAATTGATAATGGAGTTGGTATCGTTGAATGTTCAGGTGGCGACAAATAAGTTGCTCCATCGTTCATAACATCCCAGTTTCCATTTTTTGATGGATCTCCATCATCGGTATAATTACCAAATGAAAAAGATACAGGAGCTAAAGAAGTTTCTTTATAAGCAACGATATAAGCATCTTTATTATCGAAAGTAAAATTATCTAGTCGTATTTGGCCATTTGGATTTACTATAATTGTAAATGTTCCTCTTTCAGAATCGAAAATATATCGATCTCTTTTCGTTTTGTCTTTTTGTCCTTTTAAAAGGATAGGAGCTCCTCCACGAATTAGATTTATAGCAGCTTGAATTTTTTTAGAATTTCCTAAATCTAAAACGATTTCACCTTTCATCGATAAGTCATGTGTTGAGAAGATTCCACGATAAAGTCCTTCTTGTTTTTTGTCGTTTTCTACATTAGCTTTTTGATAAAACACAGTGTTAATTAAATCTGCTGTGTTTGCTTCTACAATTGTGTCTTGCTCTTTTTCACAACTAGTGAAAATAAGTAAAAAAGCAAAAAGGATTATAATATTTTTCATGATAATATTCTTTGATTAAGTTAGTTATAAAAATAAATTATACGAAAATTATACGAAATACGTATAACTACGTAAATATATAATATTTTTTTTATTGATATTTATGTGCTTAAAACTAATGATCTATAAATTAATAAAAGCGATATAACGTAGAAATAAAACCGTTCAGCTAATATATTTTATATGTGCTGTAAAATTTATTACATTTAAAAATCACTAACAACTAAACTATTATGATTAAAATTATGCTGCAAATACTGCTTTGGCTTTTTCCAACGTGGGATTCAAAAACAGAAATGGAATAAAATTAATAACCAAAATCTTCTTTTATTTTATCTGCTTTGTCTAATAACATATCGGTTGTTATAAATTCAACCTCCTCTTTGTCATAGGCGCCTTGATAAGTTCTCATTGCTTTTTTAGGATCTCCAGTTTCCTCATAATAACGTCCTAAATAATAATCACCTAAAGCGGTATCGGGATATTGCTTTTTAGCTAATGTTGCTATTTCTCTTAATGATTCCCATTGCTTTTTCTTTTCTGAAGCTGTTGCTGTAGCAATAAAGTCATTTACTCTAATTGAGTTTGTAAGTCCGAATAAATCCTTAATAGTTTGATATTTTTCTAATAAATATAAATGAATAGGAGTTTCTAATTTCATTATTTTTTCTTTAAACTCCTTTTTACTTATTGGGCGATACACTGAAAATATTTTCTCTAAAGCATTTGGTATTCCTCTTCCTGCTAATGAATAATGCGTAGCTCCATCAAAATTATCATAAAAGTATTCGAATTTTTTACTTTTTAACCCAACCAATGATTTATTAAGTGCTTCTGCATTTTCCATTAAATCTTGAATATCATCCGTTCCTGTAGCCATATAATAATACACTTTTGTTTCGATTGAAGGAATTCTTTTAGGAAGTCTTTCATCCATTAACGGTGCTAAGTCTGGACTTAAATTAATGTAGCCATTAAATAATGGTGGGTCCTTGAAAAGATAATAGTTTAAAAAATTAGCTGTAAAATCATGTCCAACTCCAATAATAAATTTCGCTGTACGGTAATTTTCATCAATAAATGGAACCAATTCTAAACCAATAAACTCAAAGAAATCTACTCCTTTATCTGAAGGTAAAAAATTGCTGTCATCATAATTACAATCATCATATCTTTTATCTCCCTGCATGACTCCAACAACTATAGATTCAGGCATGTCTTCCCAGTAACTAAAATAATCTACATTTCCAGCTACAGGTTCAAAAAGGTAATCTGCGTCAAGTACAATGACAATTGGATAAACTTTTTCTGAATTCGCTTCGTAATTTCTTGGTAATTGAATTTTCAACTTTCTAGTTTCATCTAATTTGGTCGAGTAAAATTCTTCATAAAGAATTTGAGCAGAACAATAAAGACTTGTAAATAAGAAAAAAGTAAGTAATAGGAATTTTTTCATGTTTAAATATTTGGATGACGAAAGATACTAAATTTTATAAATGAAATATTACAGGATATTAAAATGCCAAAAATTAGAAAGTGGTATTATAATAAGGATGATGGATTTTTAGGAACGGATACACTTATAAAATAAAAAAAGGAAGGCTTAGGCCTTCCTTTTTTAGATATAATAACACTTTAAGATTTAAGAACCACACATTAAACAATCATCATCTGGATCACCATTTTGAGATTTCGAAAGTAATTCACGTAACTCTTGTGGAGTCATAGGTTTGTTTGAAACAGCTGAAGTAGCTTCTACTTTAGTTTCGGCAACTGCAGCAACAGATCCAACAGTAGCAATAGGTTCTTTTTTCACTTTCTTTTTTAAGGTAAATTTAATAGCATCAACAGCACTTTTTGTACGTAAATAGTACATTCCAGTTTTTAAGCCACTTTTCCATGCATAAAAGTGCATTGAAGTAAGCTTTGCCATGTTTGCATTCTCCATAAAAAGATTAAGTGATTGAGATTGATCTATAAAATAACCACGATGTCTAGACATATCAATAATGTCTTTCATACTTAATTCCCAAACTGTTTTATATAATTCTTTTAATTCTTGAGGAATATTTTCTACCCCTTGAATTGAACCGTTAGCGCGCATGATTTCTTCTTTTAAATCATCGTTCCAAAGGTTTAATTCTACCAAGTCTTCTAATAAATGTTTGTTGACAACAATAAATTCTCCTGAAAGAACTCTACGTGTATAAATATTAGAAGTATAAGGTTCAAAAGCTTCGTTATTTCCTAAAATTTGTGAAGTTGAAGCAGTAGGCATCGGAGCTACTAACAATGAGTTTCTTACTCCATTTTTCTTAATACTTTTTCTAAGCTTAGCCCAATCCCAACGACCACTTAATTCTTCGTCTTTAATTCCCCACATATTGTGTTGGAATTCTCCTTCAGAAATAGGTGAACCTTTATATGTTTCATAAGGGCCATCTATTTTTGCTTCTTCCATTGAGGCTGTTAAAGCAGCAAAGTATAAGGTTTCAAAAATCTCTTGGTTTAATTTTTTAGCTTCATCACTTGTAAAAGGAAGGCGCATTAAAATAAATGCATCTGCTAAACCTTGAATTCCTAAACCAATAGGTCTGTGTTTAAAATTTGAATATTCCGCTTCAATTACTGGATAGTAATTTCTGTCGATTACTTTATTTAAGTTTTTAGTTACACGTTTAGTTACTCTAAATAATTCTTTATGATCAAACTCTCCATTTTTCACAAACATAGGAAGCGCAATCGATGCTAAATTACAAACTGCTACTTCTCCAGGAGAAGTGTATTCCATAATTTCAGTACAAAGATTTGAAGAACGAATCGTTCCTAAATTCTTTTGATTACTCTTACGGTTTGCTGCATCTTTATACAACATATAAGGAGTACCTGTCTCGATTTGAGATTCTAATATTTTTTCCCAAAGTACACGAGCTTTAATCGTTTTTCTTCCTTTATCTAATGCTTCATACTCTAAGTACATTTTTTCAAATTCTTCACTATGAGAATCGTAAAGGCCAGGACATTCATTTGGGCACATTAGTGTCCATTCTCCATCTTCTTGAACACGTTTCATAAATAAATCTGGAATCCACATTGCATAAAAAAGATCACGTGCACGCATTTCTTCTTTACCATGATTTTTCTTTAGATCTAAAAATTCAAAAATATCGGCATGCCATGGTTCTAAGTAAATTGCAAAAGAACCTTTACGTTTTCCACCACCTTGATCTACATAACGAGCAGTATCATTATATACTTGAAGCATTGGAACAATTCCGTTAGAGGTTCCGTTTGTTCCTGAAATATAAGAACCAGTCGCTCTAATATTATGAATAGAAAGACCTATTCCACCGGCAGATTGCGAAATCTTTGCCGTTTGTTTTAACGTGTCATAAATACCATCAATACTATCATCTTTCATGGTTAAAAGAAAGCATGAAGACATTTGAGGTTTAGGAGTTCCACTATTAAATAAGGTTGGAGTTGCATGTGTAAAGAATTTTTTAGACATCAACTCATAGGTTTCTTTAGCAGCAGCTAAATCATCTAAATGAATACCTAAAGAAACTCTCATTAGCATATGTTGTGGACGTTCAACAATATTGCCATTAAGTTTTAATAAATAAGAACGCTCTAATGTTTTAAATCCGAAATAATCATAGCCAAAATCACGGTTATAAATTATAGTTGAATCTAATTCGTCTGCATTTTCTTTTATTACATTATAAACTTCATCACTTAAAAGTGGAGCAGCTTTTCCTGTACGAGGATTGACATATTTAAATAAATCGGTCATTACTTCAGAAAAAGTTTTCTTGGTATTTTTATGAAGATTTGAAACAGAAATTCTTGCTGCTAAACGGGCATAATCTGGATGAGATGTAGTTAATGTTGCAGCAATTTCAGCAGCTAAATTATCTAATTCACTGGTGGTTACTCCATCATATAGTCCCTCAATTACACGCATGGCAACTTTTACTGGGTCAACCAATTCGTTTAATCCGTAGCATAATTTACGAACTCTTGCCGTAATTTTATCGAACATTATTGGTTCTTTCCGGCCATCTCTTTTTAATACGTCCATTCCTTTTTTGTCATTAGTGGTTAATTTATTTTTAGGCAAAAAATATTCTGCCTAAGAGTATGTAATTCAGTAGGTAATCGTTGTTAATATAAAAAAACCGACTCTTGGGGAGAAGACGGAATCTTCCATTAAAAATCTGCGTCGAAACTTATCTTATTAGATTCTTTGTCTTTGTTTGTAACTCCTGCTTTTTGGTATTCTGAAACTCTTTTTTCAAAGAAGTTAGTTTTACCTTGAAGCGAGATCATATCCATAAAATCGAATGGATTTTTAGAGTTATACACTTTTTCACATTCAAATTCAACTAATAATCTATCGGTAACAAATTCAAGATATTGAGTCATTAATTTAGAGTTCATACCTATTAAACTTACAGGAAGTGATTCGGTAATAAATGAACGTTCTATATCTAGTGCATTTGTTAGTATTTCTGTGATTCGTTCTTTTGGAACTTTGTTGATCATGTGTTTATTATGAAGGTGTACTGCAAAGTCACAGTGTAATCCTTCATCACGTGAAATTAATTCGTTTGAGAAAGTTAATCCTGGCATTAGGCCACGTTTTTTCAACCAATAAATAGAGCAGAAACTACCTGAAAAGAAAATTCCTTCCACAGCAGCAAATGCAATTAATCGTTCTGCAAAACTTGGACTATCAATCCATTTTAAAGCCCATTCAGCTTTTTCTTTTATCGCAGGAAAAACTTCAATTGCTTTAAATAATTGGTCTTTTTCTTTATCGTCTTTAACGTAAGTATCAATAAGTAGAGAATATACTTCAGAATGGATATTTTCCATCATGATTTGAAAACCATAAAAGAATTTTGCTTCTGAATATTGTACTTCAGAAATAAAGTTCTCAGCAAGGTTTTCATTTACAATTCCATCAGAAGCTGCAAAAAACGCAAGTATATGTTTTATGAAATAACGTTCATCGTCGTTAAGTTTTTTCTCCCAATCGATGATGTCTTGATGTAGATCTATTTCTTCAGCAGTCCAAAAACTTGCTTCTTGTTTTTTATACCAATCCCAAATATCATGATGCTGAATAGGAAAAATTACAAATCTATCTTGGTTTTCCTTTAAAATTGGCTCTACTTCGTTCATTGTCCGTTGCGTTTTAAGTTGTTTCTATTTAGTTGTTTCTGTGGACTAACAAATATGAATATTTTTAAGATGAAATCAACCAAGCAGCATCTTAGTTTTTTAACAAAGTTTTCAACATAGCAATTTTTAGGGGCTTACAAATATTTTGTTAAAAACAACCATAAATACCTAAAAATGAATCGAATACAATTTAATTATTTAATTATAAACAATTAAAAATTATTCGTTGAAAACCTACAAAACGTTTTGTTTTATAGGAGTTCAGCAAGCCTTTTGCTGCAATTTTTTGAAGATTAAAAATTGTTAAAAACGAAGAGAAATAAATTAAAATTAATTTTTTTGAAGTATAATTTATAAAAAAAACCATCTTGAAAATTTCAAAATGGTTTTATAATATAGTTTGGAATAAATATTAAGAATCTAAATCTTCAGTTTTGAACTTTTTGATTGCATCCCAGGTTTCATCTAGATCCATATTTGTACCATGTCCTTTAATAAAAAAGCGATCATTTTCCATATATTGAATATTGCTATTGTTTCTGTTTTTTCTAAATTCTTCAATCACCTTTTTACCGTCTCGTTTTGCAGAACGATGAATTTTGGTCTCAGATTCTTCTTCAAAATCTTGAGAGAACATCATTTTAAACCCGGTAATACTCGCAGATCCTGTTGGACCAGCTCCATCGATCACTTCAATTTTAATTTTTTTAGATTTATCCTCATTAGCATAAGTTGCTTCAATAGATGATAATTGCAGCATACTCATATGTCCAGCCTTATAACTTATGCGTTTCATCCCATCTATTTCATCAGGTAACCAAGCTTTTAATTCGTCATTAGTTAATGGAGTTTCTTCTTGAAGTTTGGTCATGTCTTCTTGAATGTTCTTCATTTCATTTACCGCATTTTTAGTGTTAGTTACGGTCTTTTTTGTTTCCTTTATTTTTTTTGTTACAGGATTGTCTTTGCAGGCTATGATACTTGCTACTACAAAAATGATTAGAATACATTTTTTCATATCTATAAGATTAAAATTTAATTAAGTAGTTGTGGCGCTAAAGTAATGATTATCAGTAATTAAAACACATTGTTAACGCTTTTTTTATTGTAATTGATTTAGAATCATTTTAAGGTTAGATGTTTTTTAGTTGAAAATGTTAACATTTATAAAAGTAATTCTACTAAATATAAAATTTAGAATTAAAAATTATGAAACGTATTGCATTACCTTTAAAAAAGTATTCCCATTACTTAACCTACTTATGCGTTTTATGTTGCCTTTTTTTTGCCCCCAACCAATTAAATGCTCAAGTCGGTATTAATAATATCGACCCTAAAGCTAGTCTAGACATTACTGCTACAGATCCTACTGATCCTCAAAGCACGGAAGGATTACTAGTACCTAGAGTTTCTGTTTTTCCAACCATTGACCCTGGAACCGATCAAAACGGAATGTTGCTATACTTAACTGCAACTGTTGGTTTAAACACACCTGGATTTTATTATTGGAATCAAACTTCTACCTCTTGGTTAAAAGTAACGGATAGTAGTGTGAATAGTTCAGATGCAGATTTTTATGAAGAAGGGACCACAACAGCTCCAAACGCTATTACAGATAATATTTTTCATACAGGAGATATTTCAATTAGAGCAGAAGACTTTGAGAGCGATACTACTACCTATCCTGATTATGTGTTTGAAAATTATTTTGAAGGTAGTTCTAAAATAAACCCAGCATACAATTTCAAAACATTATTTGAAGTAGAAAACTTTATTAAAGATAATGGACATTTACCTGGAGTTAAATCTTTTTCCGAAGTAAAAAAAGACGGAATGAAAATTAATCTAGCTGAAACTTCTGTAAAAAATTTAGAAAAAATTGAAGAGTTATTCTTGTACACTATTGAGATTAGTAAAGAAAACAAGCAATTGAAATCTGAAAATGAATCGCTTCAAGAAAAACAAAAATCATTAGAGGAAAGACTTCAGAAATTAGAAAATATTATAAATAACAATAACTAACCAAAACCCAAATTCTACCTATCTCATTCCAAAGTATTCCTATATTTTTTTTAAGTTTTAATAAGGAATACTTTTGGAAATGGGAAAACAATTTAAAAACCAGTCAATTAAAATACTTTATTTTTTATATTAGTGAATTATAAGGCTAATCTAAGAATGTTAGAACAACCAATAACCTATTTTAAAGAAAACAATGAGGTTGAGTTAAGGAAGATGTATAATGAACATCGTTCTGTGTTTTTTGGTTTTGCTCGAAAGTATAAATTATCTGACGACGAATTAGCAGATATATACCAAGAAGCATTTTTAGCATTACGAAAACATGCACTTTCAGGGAAACTTATTGAAGTTAAATGTTCTTTGAGAACCTATTTATTTGGAATTGGAAAATACTTAATTTTTAATGAACTGAAAAAAAATAGCAAGCTTGTACCATTGCATCCTGATCCTGAAGAAATTGAAGAAGTATCTATTAATGAAGATGAGCCATTAACTTTTGAGCAAAAGTTATTGCAACAAAACTTTAAAAAATTAGGAAAAAAATGTCAACAAGTGTTAACAATGTTTTACTATCGTGGACTAACAAATGAAGAGATATCAAAGATGGAAGGTTATGAAAATGAAGCAGTTGTTAGAAGTCAAAAGTCAAGATGTCTAAAAACATTAAAAGAATATATTAAAGTAAGTATATGAATCCTCAAGATTTAATAGAAAAATATATTTCAGGTAATCTGTCTGCTGAAGAAATGAAGGAGGTTACTTCTTTATGTGAAACAGATACGTCTTTTAAGAAGGAATTTGAGTTTCATAAAAACCTTCAAAGAGTCACTGCTCATGAAGATGATGAAGCTTTTAAAAATACAATTCAATCTTTTGAGTCTGCTCAAGAAACCTCAAAAAGAAATCCGAGAATATGGTGGATTGCAGCTTCTTTCATAGGAGTTTTATTAGTCACTTATTTTTTCAATTTCCAACAATCAACACCAGAAACATTATTTGCTGAAAATTTTGAGCCTTATAGAAATGTAATTCAACCAATCGTTAGAGGTGAAAACGATGAAACACTCGTTACAAATGCTTTTGTTGCTTATGAAAATAAAGAATACGAAAAAGCAATTCAAAATTTTTCAGAATTAAAAGTTATTGAAAAAGAATCTTATCCAACATTTTATCTAGCTAATTCTTATTTAGCATTGCAAGACTCTAAGAATGCAATTTTATTGTTACAAGAATATATTAATGCTAAAGGCTTGTTTCAAGAAAAGGCTAAATGGTATTTAGGTTTATCCTATTTAAGTGATGATCAATTAGAAAAGGCTATCTCAATTTTTGAAGAAATTAGTAATTCGAAAAGCTATAATCACGAAAAAGCAACAAGTCTTCTTGCTAAGCTAAAGTAAATCTACTTTTAATGTTAACAATTTAATAATCAGGCGCTCTAATTAATATAGAAGGTATTAAACTAATTGTTTTCTACTTAATAATTGTTTTTAATTTATCCTTTTTTAATTAGTAAATAAGCTTCAATCGTTGAAGTAAATAATTTATTAAACATTATTATGAAAGCGCAATTAAAACAGATCATTTATTTTCTAGTTATAATCCTTTTTTTTCTAGTTGTGAAGACAATGATTCTGCATCAATAACAAAAAGTAACAGTAAAGAGATAACTTCTTTTAAAGTATCATCTGCTAAGACAACTTTATTATCACAAGATGTAACTGCAGCAATTTCACAAAGGCAAATCTTACAAGCAATTATAGAAGTGAACCCAAACAATACTTTAGATTGGAATTTAGGAGATTCAGAAGACTTAGGAAAGTTAACTGGAGTAATAACAAATACTCAAGGACGTATTATAAAACTAAATTTAGATGAAAAAGAGTTGTCTGTATTACCTTCAGAGATTGGACAGTTAACTAGTTTGAGACATCTCAATCTTAGTTCCAATCGATTAACTTCAATTCCTAGAGAAATTAAGAATTTAATTAATTTAAAATACCTTAACCTTAACTTTAATGGACTAGAAGAAATACCACAAGAAATAAGTTTAATACCAGCCTTAGAAGAAATTGGTTTTTTTGAGTAGTAGTCTTTATTGAAATTTTAAGTTTTCTTTCTTTTAAAAGAAATCCAAAATATTAGAAGACATAAAACAATTAGAATACTAAATGCCCACCATCCATAAGAAAATTCATTTTTTGTAATAGGATTATTATCCCCTGTAATCACAAAACCAGCCCAATAAAACGGATGTTTTAACAATGCGTCATTCGTATTTTTTAAATAATCTAATTTCGCATTTTGTAGCGCTTCACTTTTAAGCTCCCCATTTTGTAAATGACGATAAAAAGACTGCATAATTTTAGAAGTCTCTAAATCTGGCACTTCCCAAAGACTCATTACAGTACTTGAAGCACCTGCAAAAGTAAAAGCACGAGATAAACTCATGATGCCTTCTCCTTTTTGAATGGTTCCATAACCAGTTTCACAAGCACTTAAAACTACCAAATCAGATTCTATTTTTTCATTGTAAATCTGAGATGCAGTAAGAGCTTCATTATTTAATAGAAGCTCACTATATAATGCATTTTCTTTATTAATTTTTCCATGTAAAGCAAGGTGAAGTATTTTACTTTGTTGTGCTTGTTTAAAAAGATTTTTTGAATTTGCTTTTTCATTAATAAACGTTGTGCCCGACATGGATTTACTTATGTTTGAAATTTCTTCAATTCCTTTGGGTAACACTTGGTTACCTTGATAAGAACATGCAAATCCAGTCCAATCTGTTGTATAGGTTTGTTCTTGTTTGTTGAGTAAAAGTAGGCTTATAGCTGGATTGTAAATGATTTTAAACTCTTCAATCATTAAAGTATTAGTAATATTTTTTAAAATCTCAAAAGGGATATAACCAATAAAACTATCAGGAATAATGACTAATTCTTTATTAGTTTCACTGATAATTGGTGCAACTAATGCATTAAATAATAGTTGCTCGACTTTATTACTTTCAGATCTATTTATTATAGAACTTCTTAAAATGTCAATGTTAGTTTTTGTTTTTTCTGAATTAGATAACTGTTGAAATAAAAATGAATTATTGTTAATCTGAAATCCATAAATATATTCTTTGCCTATAAAATATTGTAATACTTGTTGCGAAGAATTTAATTTATTTTGAACCTCTTGAAGTGAAACAATTTTTAGATGTGTTGATGATTTATTGGCTAATTTTTCAAATGACAGAATTGCATCATCTAAAATTCTAGAAATTACAACACGCTTTTTAATTAAACTATCTACATTTTTTTTATTGGGACTTTCTGAAGATTCTTCATAGAAAAGTTCTTGATTTATTTGAGCCCATTTTTGTCGTAAATCCTTGACAGATTTATAAGCTTCTTTTTCTTCAGTATTCCCTGAAAAGGTGTGGATAGTTTGTAATTCTTCTGCTAAAATACTATTGCTGTTTAATTGTATTAATTCGAAAGCTTTCTCGGCAAAAATAAGATCATCGGTTTTCTTATATTGAAGGTAGCAAAAGGTAATTGCTTCCTTAATTATAGCATTAGTAGTTGAATTAAAAAACAGCTTTGCATCATGTGTTCTGTAAAACTTCTTGATATAGTTAATGAGGTCAATTTGTTGATTAATTAAATTTATTTTACTTGAATCTTCTTCAAATTGAAGATGTAATTGTAAAGCTTCTAAAACTACAAAAGGAGCATTAATTATTTTTAAATCCTGAGGAGAATAATTAGCACTTTGATACGTATATTGAAGTGATTTTTTTAATGATTCATTTTCGTTTAAAAGAGCATATATCTTGGCCTCTTGTAAAGAAGCTTCAGCACTATTTTTATGAATTTCACCATACACTTTTTTGTGAAATTCTTTACTTAATTTTAATGAAGATAAAGCATTGTTATACTCTTTTAACTCAGTTAATATATTAGATTTTAAAAAGTAGATATCTCCAAAATCTGCTTCATTATTAACTTTTTGTTCAATAGTAACAGCTTTATTTATAGCCCATAATGCACTGTCGTTTTTTTTCTGAATTAATAATATTTCAGCTAAATCGCTATAACCTTGAGCGGTCCATTTATGATCTATTCCGTAATATTTTTCACGAATTTTAATAACATCATAAATGTATTTTTTAGATACTTCATAATTACCTAAAGCCTGTTGTACTCCGGCATAGCTTTCAAAAACAAAACTAATATTTGGATTGTCATTTCCGTATTTTTCAAGTCCTTCATTTAAAGCCAGGGTTGTAAATTCTAAAGCTTTAACTAGATCATTCTTATGCTTGTATGTGTTTGCAATCGCTAGATAAACATCAGATAAAAAATTAGTTTCAGAAGTATCTATCAATAATAAATCAACTGCTTCCATATAGATCGCTATTGCTTCATCATATTTTGCCAAATCTTCATATACAATTCCTAGATTATATGCAGATATAGCAAGTTTCCATGGAGTTGCATTTAATTCTTTTTTCTGAAAAAATGACTTATTATAATAGTGTAAGGTGCTGTCTAATTGTGAATTAAAATAATATCCTACTCCTATAATATTGTTTAAAGCTGCGATATTTTCTTTGTCTTTTAAAGATGTATACTTTTTAAGAGAAGATTTTGCAGTTGTGATTGCCTTGTTATATTCACCTAAATCAATTTGAATTCTGCTCCTTGCGTGAAATACTTCAGCTGCTAAAAAAACTGAATCTTTTGTGTTAATTTTTTCAAGCAACCAATTATTTAAATCGATAGCATCTTGGTAATTTCCGCCCTGTTTTAAGACAATGGATTTTTCATTAATAGAATTAACTGTTTGACGGTTAAAAATCGAATCACTAAATTGTTGAGTGTATTTTGAAAAATTATAATCTTGGCATGAATAATTAGTTAATTATTTCAAATATACAAGATTACTTTTTGTGCTCTTCAGCAACTTTTTCAAGGCCTAAATACCAATTCTCACCAAACTTGCGAATTAATGACTCTTTTAAAAATTTATAAACAGGCACTTTTAGCTCTGCACCTAGAGTACATGCGTCATTACATATTGGCCATTTATGATAATTAACGGCAGCAAACTCATTGTAATCTTGCACTCGAACAGGATATAAATGACAAGAAATAGGTTTCTTGAATTTTACTTCACCAGCATTGTATGCATCTTCAATACCACAGCCTGCTGTCCCATTGTCTGAAAAAGTAACGTAAGCACATTCTTTTCCATTGACTAATGGAGTTTCAAGTTCGTTTAAATCGCTAGTGACATGTGTACCTTGTGCTTCAATAGCTTCAATACCTTCTTTTCGTAAAAAGGGTTTAACTTTTGGGTAGATTTCCTCTAAAATTTTTACTTCATCTTTAGTTACAGGTGCTCCTGCTTCTCCAGCAATGCAACATTCTCCTTTACAGGCTCCTAAATTGCAAACAAATTCTTTTTCTAAAATATCTTCAGAAACTATGGTTTTTCCTAATTGAAACATGCGGCAAATATACCTTTTTTTCCATTTTTAGTATTGAATTCTAAGTCAAAAAACTATGTTTAAATGATGAGTTCAATACTTAAATGAGTAATATTGCACTTTATTTGAGCGACATGGATTTTAATATAAAAGAAATATTTACCGCAACAATGGTGCTTTTTGCCGTGATAGATATTATTGGAAATATTCCAATTATTATATCATTGCGTGAAAAAGTGGGGCATATTCAATCTGAAAAAGCCTCGATTATTGCTACGGCATTAATGGTAATATTTTTATTTGTAGGTGAGCGTATTTTAAATTTAATAGGAGTGAATGTAAATGAATTTGCGGTTGCAGGTGCTTTTATATTATTCTTTTTAGCTTTAGAAATGATCTTAGGAATCACACTATTTAAAGAAGAAGATTCATCCCCAAAAGTAGCCGCAGTATTTCCAATTGCCTTCCCATTATTGGCAGGTCCTGGTACATTGACTTCTTTATTAGCAGTACGAGCAGAATATGCCTTAGAAAATATCATTGTAGCGATTTTTATCAATGTTGTTATTATTTATATTGTTTTAAAAACATCGGCTCGAATTCAACGATTTTTAGGGAAATCTGGAATTACTATTATAAGAAAAGTATTTGGGGTAATATTATTAGCAATAGCGGTTAAACTCTTTGCTTCAAACATTCAAGAATTATTTAATTAAATACAATGAAATATTTAATATACTTTTTAATCATAGCAGCATTAGGACTGATTGTTTATAATATCACCTTTTTAGATTCAAAGAACTTGTTTGAAGGTGAATCATTAGTCGCATTAATAGGAATTGTAGCTTCAGCTTGTGCTATCGTATTGTTGTTGATTTTAAAAACTGCAAAAGCTATTGAAAGAAAGTCAAAGAATTAGTCTTCTGTTTCAGTAACAAGCGAATTTTCTATAGAAAGTACTTTTACAATCATTGGATCTCCTTCATTTAAAATTGATTCAAAGACATTGCTTCCAAACAATTGTTGTCCAATACTTGCTTTGATGATTTTATTTAGCTGATCAGCATAATCTTCAATGTTTATTTCTGCATCATTAAAACGGGAATAGCTAATAAATTCTTGCGCTAATTCATTTGAAACATGGTAATCGTTTTTAAAATCTTCAGAAGTTATTCCTTCAAATTGAGCTCTGTTTTCTTCTAAATATTCAAAAATAAAATATCCCATAAATCCACTTCTAGAAATATACTCTAAAGTTTCATTTTCAATACTTGTATCTTTTGAAACAAACACATCTGGAATAATACCTCCTCCGCCATAAACAACTTTTCCTTTAGGTGTAACAAAACGCAATGAATCTGCAACTTTAATGCTGTCAACACTAATCATTTCGCCGTTAGAGTATCTATTTTCATAGTCTTTATAATAGGCGTCATTTCCATTTCCATAGGGACGTTGAATAGATCGACCTGTTGGAGTATAATACCTTGCAATGGTCAATCTAACCGCGCTTCCATCTCCTAAAGACATTTCTCTTTGCACCAAGCCTTTTCCAAAAGATCGTCTGCCAATTATCATTCCTCGGTCATTGTCTTGTAAGGCACCAGCAACGATTTCACTAGCAGAAGCAGAGTTTTCGTTCATTAAAACATAGACCATTCCATCTTCAAAATCTCCTTTACCAGTAGCATAAATTTTCTCTTCTTCGCCATTTTTATTTTTGGTTACAAGAATCAATTTATCGTCTTCAAGAAAATCATCGATTATCTTTTCGGCAGTTGAAATATATCCGCCAGGATTATCACGTAAATCTAAGACGACTTTTTTAGAGCCATCCTCAATTAATTCATCCAGGGCATTTTTAAATTCAGTGTATGTAGTTTCAGAAAAACGATTAATTTTAATATATCCAAGATCTTCACTTAACATATAGGAAGCATCTACACTTACTAAAGGAACTCTTGTTCTTTTTACATTAAATGAAAGAAGTTCATCTTCTCCTTTTCGAGCAACTTTTAATTCAACTTTACTGTTGATTTTCCCTTTTAAAAATTTAGTAATACTATCTCTCTCAATGTCTTCGCCAAATATTTTATGTTCATCGGCAAATAATATTCTATCACCTCCAATAATTCCTGCTTTTGCAGCAGGTCCTCCTTCAATACTTCTTATCACAGCAATAGTATCCTTATAAACATAAAAACTAATGCCTATACCAACAAAATTTCCGCGCATATCATCTGCATTGTCTTCATATTCATCTACAGGAATATACACCGAATGAGGATCTAAGTTTTCTAAGATTCCATTTACAGTAACATCTACGATGCTATCAGTATTTACATCGTCAACATATTCGTAGTCGATATAATCAATGAGTCTGTTGAGCTTATCTTTTTTAGAATTCGTTGCGAATATTTTATCGCTTTTATCATTAAAATTGAGTTTTGAGCCTATCATAACACCAGCAGCAACAGCTACACCTAATAAGAGTGGTATGTATTTTTTCTGAAAACCCATTTTTATTCTTCTATATCTTCTATATGTGAAATTTCTACTCCTGCTTTTTCTAAAAATCGTACACCAGAAGTGTCTTTGTATTCAGTATGGTACACCAAGCGAGTAATTCCAGCTTGATGTATAAGTTTGCTACATCCTTGACAAGGTGACATTGTAATATACAAGGTAGCACCTTTACAGGCTTGTGTAGAAGAAGCTACTTTTAAAATAGCATTGGCTTCTGCGTGTAAAACGTACCATTTTGTGTATCCTTCTTCATCTTCACAAATATTCTGAAACCCAGATGGAGTTCCATTATAACCATCACTAATAATCATCTTGTCCTTTACTATCAATGCACCAACTTGCTTACGTTCACAATAAGAAAGTTTACTCCATTCCATCGCCATTCTTAAATATGCGATATCGTATTTTAGTTGTTTTTTGTCTGCCATTGATAATAAAAGTATATAGCGAATTTAAGCGGAACTTGTCTGCTAACAAAACGTTAGGGCGTTAAATATTATATAAATGTTGTTGGTTTCTTCTGAAAAAATTAAGAAGGCCAATTTTCAATGAGCATTGGTATAACCATTCCAATTACAATTGAAGAGATAATAAGAATCCAATCCCTTTTATTAAATCTTAGAAAGGTTTGAAAAATAAAACTCGCAATGAGTACGACAATAACAACTATAATTTGCGCAATTTCTATTCCTAAGGCAAATTCTAATAAGGGAAGAACTGTTGAATCATCCTTAATCATATTAAAATAGGTAGCAAAACCAAAACCGTGAATCAATCCGAAGAAGAAAGTCAAGATAAAAAGCAGTCCTACTTTCTCTGAATGATTGCTTTTTCTAGCAGCAAAAATATTAAATAGTGCCGTTATTAATATGGTGATAGGGATTAATAACTCAATCACAGTACTGGATACAGTAACTATATCATAGCTAGCTAATAATAATGAAAGGGTATGCCCTAATGTAAACAAGGAAACCAATCCCAACAATCGTTTCCAGTTCGAAAAATTATAAGCAGCAACTAATACGATAATAAACAAAACATGGTCATATGCTTGTGTATCGAGTACGTGGGTTAAACCCAGTTTTAAATATAGCCAGAATTCGCTCATGATTTTGGGGATTCATCAGTTCTAACAAATATAGGTATTTTGTAGTAAGATTCGTATATTTGAGTTGTCTCCCCTTTTTTTAAAAAATTTGTTATGAAAAAACTACTACTATTTGCAACGCTACTTTTATGTTTTAATGGAATTTTATTTGCGCAAGATCCAAATCCTCAGCTTTTTAATACTTGGAACCTTACGTTTTTACAATCAACAGATTTAAATGATCCTTTTAACATTGAAGATATTGAACCAATTATAAATCCAAGTATAACTATTTTAGACGATTTATCTTTTACAGGAGATGGGGCATGTAATACATTTAATGGGACTTTTAATTTTGAAGAGCCAAATAACTTAGATGTTTTTGGTAGTTTTATTAGTGCCGATTTAGATTGCGATTTTCAAATCCATAATTCGTTTGAGAATGACTTTTTTGATTTTTTAAACAATCCTTTATGGTATGAGCTTTCTGATGGAGGCAGCACGTTGAATTTATATAATGGATTATTTGGTATTGCAACTTTTCAAGATGGACCTCTTTCTGTTTCAGATTTTGATAAAAAAAATATAAAAGTTTACCCTAATCCAGCTTCTGAAAGATTATTTATTTCTTCTGAAAAATATGATATTGATACAGTAGCTATTTATTCAGCACAAGGAAGAAAAATTATAGCTATTGAAAATATTAAAGCTTCTATTGATGTATCTCAATTAGCTAAAGGCATTTATTTTCTTGAAGTATTAACCTTAGAAGGTAGGAGTACACAAAAGTTTATTAAAAAATGATATTATGAAAAGAACAATACTTTATGCAATACTTATTTTATGTTTTAATGGGTTTTTATTTGCTCAAGAAAAATCTACTTATAACATTGATGAATTAATTAACAGATTATCAACTATTGGAACAGTACCTGGAAGTATTACAGAATATTTTACTTCGGAAGAAATTTTGTTGTTGCAAGAACATTTTAAAAATGAAAAAGTAAATGAAGAAAATACAGCATCTAATATTAAATCGATGATGCCTTCAAAAGCATTTACGATGAGTAATACCCAATTTGGAAGTTTTGTACCGCCCAGCGGCGAAGTAACTGTGATAAGCAATAATAGTAGTAGTA
>Ga0209345_10001295_pt1 | contig 30221 bp, 21 predicted proteins | sample Cruoilmetagenom7_FD_187294 | JGI IMG/M metagenome (GOLD analysis project Ga0209345, IMG submission 187294) | Oil polluted marine microbial communities from Coal Oil Point, Santa Barbara, California, USA - Sample 7 (SPAdes) (version 2) | ecosystem: Environmental > Aquatic > Marine > Oil seeps ...
GTGGGGCTTCCCCATGTGAGAGTAGGTCATCGCCAGGCACTTAATACCAGAAACCCCGGTCTCGTTGAGGCCGGGGTTTTTGCATTGGGGCGGATAAACGCCAGGCAAAAGAAAGGGCCCGGCGCTCTCCCTGCGGCGGACCCTGTCACTGACTTCCCTGTCAGCCGCTGCTTCAGTCCCGAAGCAGGCGTTGAGGTACGAACTCCTGTCGTCTTGATCACATCCTGTGAACCTCATGGGTATAATAGGCATATGGTCTGCGCGGGTATATAAGAAAATTCCTATATTGCGCTCTCAAGCCATAAGATGATGACCTGCATCAACATAGATGCGGTTGCCTGTGAGGGCTGATGAGTGATCGCTGATCAGAAATGCGGCCAGCTTCCCCACATCGGAAGGGGACCCTAACCGGTGCAGAGGGGAGCGCTCAATGGCATCGCCCATCATTTCATCAAAGGAATCAATGCCGCTGGCTGCACGTGTTGGCATCGGTCCAGGAGACAGAGAGTGCACCCTGATCTGTTCTGGTCCAAGCTCTGCTGCAAGATAGCGTACGGAGCTTTCAAGGGCTGCCTTGATGGGCCCCATCAGGTTGTAGTGATCCACTACACGTTCAGCTCCATGATAGCTCATGGTCAGGAGTGAGCCTCCCTGGGGCATCAATGCACGCGCATGCCGCGCCATTCGTATAAAAGAGTGACAAGAGATATCCATAGCCTTGCAAAAGCCTTCGGATGAGGAGTCCACCAGTTTGCCATGCAGTTCATCCAGAGGTGACCAGGCAATTGAATGGATAACAAAATCGATCTGTCCCCACTCCTGCTTCAGGCGTTCAAAAACCTGCTCAAGCTCGCCCTCGGTGGCAACATCGCAGGGCAGTACCAAAGCGGCACCCAGCTGGTCTGCCAAAGGTGCTACAAATGGACGAGCCTTGTCATTCAGGTAGGTGATGCAAAGTTCCGCACCAAGGTTGCTGAGGACTTCAGCACAGCCATAGGCGATGCTTTTGTTGTTAGCGATGCCGAATATAACACCGCGCTTTCCAGTCAAATCTATCATTTCAGCTTCCATGGGGGTCTGATTTACGTTCGATATCATTATCTCATCAAGGTTCGGTGACTGTATGGTTAAAACCATGAATATTTGTAACTGAGGGTAATCTGAACTTTCATATCCATGTTTTTGGTGTGTTTGAGCAGGTATGATCTGGCTAAAAGTGAACCAAAGCTGAAGAAAGGATCCTCTTATGCTCAATCATCTCAGTATCCGAATGCGTGTCATAGGAGGGTTTTGCCTCTTGCTCCTGCTGGTCGCGCTATTGGTGCTGCCGGCTGTCATGCGTGACTTCAATAACCTGATCCATTCAGCTGAAGAGCGTGAACTGAAAGTTCAGTTCGATAAGGTACTTGAACGGATAGAGTCCGAACGTCGTTTGGCGATGGCCATGGCGACATTGGTCGCCAATCAGCCGAGCATAGAGGCAGCCCTGTCTGATGGAGCTCGTGACCGGGTACTGGCAGAGCTTGAAGGTGCCTTCGCTCGCCTGCAGTCAGATTTTGGCTTGCGCCAATTGCAGTTTCACACCCCGCCTGCGCTTTCCTGGCTGCGAGTTCATCGACCGGATAAGTATGGGGACGACCTGTCCGGCTTCCGCCAGACCGTAGTGGAAACCAATCAGGGTCGACAGGCCGTCAGCGGTGTTGAACAGGGGGTGGCTGGCCTGGGAATCCGTGGCATGGTACCTCTGGAGGTGGCGGGGCGTCATTGGGGCTCAGTAGAGTTTGGTTTCTCTTTGGGGCAACCTTTTTTTGACCAGATCAAGCAGGAAACCGGACTGGATGTTGCATTGATCCTGAATAACGCGGGTCATCAATCCCTGTTTGCGTCTACCTGGGGTGATCAGGCCCTGCTTGCTCTCGATGTATTCAACCTTGCACTTCAGGGAGAGGGGCAGATGGGGGTAGGAGAACTGGAGGGTTCTCCAGTTGCGATCTACTCCAGTCAACTGCAGGATTTTTCCGGTCAGGCGATTGGCGTGCTGTCATTGGCAATGGACCGCAGCAGCTACATTGATGCGTATGAACGTGCTTTTTATGAATTACTGGCAATTATCGGTGCATTTCTGCTGCTGGGGGTATTGATTGCCCTCTATATCAGTCGCAGTGTGGCAAAGCCGCTTTTGCAGATCACGCATGCCATGAAAAACATATCCAGTGGTGACGGTGACCTGACGCAACGGCTTCCGGTCAATGGCAGAAATGAACTGACTGACATTGCAAGCGAGTTCAACCATTTCATCAGCCGTATTGAAGCGCTGATTCAGGAGCTGATGCGGGCAGTCGCCTCAGTGTCCAGTTCCGGCTCCCACCTGTTTGATGTCAGTGATCACACGCTCGAGCTTGCCAATCGGCAGCAGCGCGAAACGACTGAGATCGCTACGGCCATGAATGAAATGACCGCAACGGCTCAAGAGGTAGCGCGCAGTGCAGCCAGCTCTGCTGAGGTGACGCAAAAGGCTGATGAAGAGGCACGTATAGGTCACCGGGTTGTAGAAGATGCCATCGACGCCATCAACACATTGGCGGCGGATGTTGCATCCATGCGTGACGTGATACGGGATGTGGAAACCCGCAGTGAAAAAATAAATACTATTCTCGATGTTATCCGTGATATTGCCGACCAGACCAACCTGTTGGCGTTGAATGCCGCAATAGAGGCCGCCCGGGCAGGTGAGCAGGGTCGCGGCTTCTCGGTAGTGGCGGATGAGGTGAGAGCGCTTGCGCACAGGACTCAGAACTCTACTGCCGAGATCAACGAGATGATAACCGCACTCAAGGAGGGAACCGGGCATACGGTTCAGGTCATTGAGCGGAGTCAGGTACAGTCGGAACAGACAGTGTCGACAGCCGCTCGTGCCGGTGAAGCGTTGCAGGCAATTACGCGGGGCATGGATGAGATCCGTGACATGACCGCACAGATCGCGTCTGCCGCCGAAGAGCAGACACAGGTCAGTGAGACGATCAACCAGTCGGTCGAGCGTGTTGGTACCGGTGCTGAAGAAACCTCGGTCGGCGCGTCGGATATCCTTGTGTCAGCTGCCGGCATAGGCTCTGAGCTCTCGCAGTTGATGCGGGTGATTCGAAAGTTCAGAGTGACGCAGGACGATGTGATTGAGCTGGAAGTGGCCAAGGCGGCACATCAGGCCTGGAAAATGAGGCTGCGTGCATTTCTTGACGGGCACGCGGATATTCCGCATGAGCAGGCAGTATCATCACACGAATGTGATTTCGGCCGCTGGTACTACACCACCGGCAAGGAACGCTACGGTAACTCTTCCGCTTTGCAGGCCATCGAGAAACCACATGATCGTCTGCATAAGCTGATCGGTGAGATCATCGAAGCCAAGCATCGGGGCAGTGAGCCCGAAGCTGAGCGCAAGTATCAGGAGGTGGCGCAGCTGTCCGGCGAAATCGTCAGCGCCATTGACAGGCTGATTCAGCAGGCCCGTTGAGTGTGGAAGCAGCTGGGCTCATTCCGGGCTTGGCATCTCCCGTGAGGGGCGGCCTATATGGTAGCCCTGCGCATAATCGATGCCGACGTCACGCACCATCTGCAACACTTCCTCGGTTTCCACGAATTCGGCCACGGTCTTGAGGTTCAGCTTCTTGGCCAGTTCGGTGATGCTGACCACAAAGGCCAGGTCACGCGGATCGTTGCCCATGTTGGCAATGAACTCGCCCTCTATCTTGACGAAGTCGATTGGCAGGTACTTCAGGTAATGGAACGATGAGAAGCCGGAGCCAAAATCATCGATGGCCATCAGGTAGCCCGAATCCTTCAGGCTGCGGACAAAGTTCTCCAGCAGCCCCATGTTCTTGACGGTATCGCGTTCAGTGATTTCGAACACGATTCGTGAGGGGTTGAGCTGATACCGCTGAGTCAATTCATGCAATGTCTGCAGGAAGTCGCGCACCAGTATCGAACGGGGTGACAAGTTGATGAATAGCAGGCCCTGATAACCGGTTTCCTGAACCTTGACGAACGCCTTCTCCATCACGATATAGTCCAGCAGGTGTACCTTGCCCATGGACTCGGCGATTTCGATGAATTCGCCGGCCGACATCAGTTTTTCACCCGGCAGCTGCAGACGACTGAGTACTTCAACAGCAGGCGTATCTTCGTCCAGTGGTTGAATGGGCTGGAATACCGGCACCACGCTGCGATTCTCGATGGCATCATTGACCAGCAGCATCTTCTGGTTAAGGTCGTTGAAAATATCCGCTACATCTTCCTTGTGCGGCAGACTGATGCGGTTCTTGCCCTGGGTTTTGGCCCGGTACATCAGGTTATCAACGAACATGAACAGGTCTTTGCGATTATCCGCATGATCAGGGAAGATACCTGCCCCGATCGAGCCGGTAACGCGCACCAGACCGCCTTTCTCGGTTTCAAGACTGAAGGATTGCAGGCAATGTAGCAGGCGTTCACAGATGTCACTGGTCTGCTCCAGTGTTGTTTCAGGCAGCACCACTACAAACTCATCGCCACCATAGCGGGCCAGAATGTCGCCGGTACGCAACACTTCCTGCATGGCCAGCGCAAGCTGCCGCAGCAACTTGTCCCCCATGGCATGACCATAGCCGTCATTGACCGCCTTGAAGTTGTCCAGATCGATCATCAAAAGGGCGACCTGATAATCGTGACGATGGCAGCGATCCAGTTCGTAGTCCAGCAGCTCCCAGAACATGCGCTGGTTATACAGGTTGGTCAGCGGATCACGTGTTGCATAGTATTCAAGGTCACGTGTGTATTTGTAGATCGCCTTGACCGATCCGACCACGTTAAGCAGGGTGGACAGAATGCTCTCGAGTACCAGCACCTTGGTGCTGTCCTTGACGATATCGGCATGCACACCAATACCGACGATGCCCCCGATCTTGGGTGTTTCGACCAGCAGGGACTTGGTCTGCAACTCAATTTCAGTGGTATTCAGCACCATCTCGGGACCTTCAAGCTGTACCGAGTTATGGTGAATAATGATCTCGCCGGGTATCGAAAAGTGGTCATTGCCCTGCAGGCGATTGAGTACAGCCTGCTCCATCATCTCCCTGGTTTCCTTGGCGGGAGGGTGCAGCCAGAAAATTTCCAGATCAAACATCTCATCGTCCACCTTGAAGATGGAGAACATGGTGTAGATCGGAATGACCTGGTTGATGTCCAGCATCAGCAGATTAACGTATTCGCGCCAGTCACGTACCACTTCCGACGTGATGACAAATTTCTCCAGCAGACGGATTTCGAACTCCAGCAAGTCCTTGTCAACGGCGATGGTGCGCAACTTGTCAGCCAGAGCTTCGACCTGACCGAATATGTGATTCAGCTCCCTGAAGCCAAGATCCTTTTTGTCTTTTGACAACTGACTGAGATCTTCAAGCGAGTCGACCCGTGAAATTCTGTCGCTCAGTTCTTCTACGGACTGATTGATACGCAGGGTCACGGTCCGCACCGCCCAGAAACCAAACAGGAAGGGCAAAGGCGAAAGCAGCAGCAGGTAATACAGCAGATTTCGGTTTGCAACGCTCATCTGGCGGCTGAGGTCCTGACGCACCTCGATCAGCCCCAGGTTGTCACCGACGCGGGCATTGGTATGGCAGCCGGTACAGTCTTCGCGGGCCTGAAGCGGGTACAGATAGCGTTGATGAGTGCCATCATTCTCCTCAATGATCTCACCGCTTTGCATAGCCTTGCGCATCAAGGCATCCAGCTCGGGCTGCTCGATGGGACCGAACCGCTCGGTTACTTTGGTGCCACGGAAAACACTCACTTTAAGGCTGGAAGCGGGGTGCTCGGTGTTGGACAGTTGGCGCATGAACTGCTCCAGCTGCAGCCGGGTCCAGCCCTGACTCATGACAAGATACATGGAGTTGAAGGTGCTTTCGGCGACCGAGCGGGCAATTTCCTGAGCACTGTCACGCACACTGGCCTGATAGGCCTGGCGGCAGACCAGCAGCAACACCAGAAATCCGATGGCAGAAAAAAGAAATGTGCGGTTGAGCAGGTAACGCCGGATGGTTGGCGACTGACGTGACATATGAACCACTGCTGTTTTTTATTTATAGTCGGGCGATTGTACGCGCAGAGTGTGAACTGATCTGCAGACAATTGGTAGAGGGTTGATATCTGTCAAACACTGGAGACAGAAAAAGACGTCAAGCTCGGTCCTGTTGTGCCTTCAAGGGCCGGTGTATCCTAGTCCGTTCGGAACGCGGTATGACAGGGAGCCTGGCAGATGGCACAAGACTCAATCACCCCGTTGGCCACTGGGCTGGCAATTATCCACAGCAATCGGCTTGAGGCATTGCGCACGTTGCTGGTGCAATGGATGCAGCTTAACCCGCTTGGGGTGCTGGAAAACGAAGTCGTGCTGGTGCAAAGCAATGGTATTGCCCAGTGGCTACAACTGGCGTTGGCGCGTTCGGAGGATGACCCGGAACAGCCTGGCTGTGGCATCGCGGCTGCGCTGGATATTCAGTTGCCCTCTGCTTTCCTCTGGCAGGCATATCGGGCTGTCCTCGGTCCTGATGAAGTCCCTAAAACATCACCTTATGACAAGTCTCGCCTGACCTGGCGGCTGTTGCGACTATTGCCCGACCTGCTCAAGCAGCCTGATTTTGAATCGCTGTCGCATTTTCTGAAGGACGATGAAAGTGCACGCAAGGAATACCAGCTGGCCGAACGGCTGGCGGATCTGTTTGACCAGTATCAGGTCTACCGTGCCGACTGGTTAAAGGCGTGGGCCGATGGCCGGGATATCCTGATTGATGCCCATGGCCAGCCACAGCCGTTGCCGGATGATCAGCGCTGGCAGGCACTGCTTTGGCGTGCCATTCGTGCGGATCTCGATGACCACCAAAAAATGTTGAGTCGTGCCGATCTGCAGCAGCGCTTCCTTGATGGCTGCAAGTCGCTGCATCAGCGCCCGGCGGGTCTGCCGCGCCGGCTGGTGGTGTTTGGCATCTCGGCACTGCCGCAGCAGTACATTGAGGCGCTGGCTGCGCTGTCACGCCACACACAGGTTTTACTGTGCGTGCATAACCCTTGCCGACACTATTGGGCCGATATTATCGATGGCAAGGAGCTGCTGCGCAGCGAAAAGCGTCGTCAGGTCCGCAAGGATGGGATGCCGGAGGTGTTGAGTGATACGCAGCTGCATCTGCATGCACAGCCTCTGCTGGCAGCCTGGGGCAAGCAGGGGCGCGACTATATCCGCTTGCTGGATCAGTTTGATGAACCCGGGCGTTACCAGGACTGGTTTGAGCGCATCGATCTGTTTGATGAAGCCGAACGCGATATTGAACCTCTGCCGCTGCTGAACCAGATTCAGCAGGATATTCTGGAACTGGAGCCAACACCCGATGCTCCTAGAACTTGGAATGACAGTGATCACTCACTGATCTTTCAGGTGGCGCACAGTCGTCAGCGTGAGGTCGAAATACTGCACGACCAGCTGTTGCACTGGTTTCAACAGGATCCATCACTGCGGCCCCGCGATATCATCGTGATGGTGCCCGACGTCAACCAGTATGCACCGCATATTCGTGCCGTGTTCGGCCGCCTGCAGCGACAGGACCCGCGTTTCATCCCCTTTACCCTCAATGACCAGCAGAACCGTGGTCAGGCGCCACTGCTGATTGCACTGGAGCTCTTGCTGCAACTGCCGCAAGAGCGTTTTGGCGTCAGCCAGCTGTTTGACCTGCTGGAGGTGGCGGCACTGCGCGAACGTTTTGGCATGTCCGAGACGGACCTTCCTCGGTTGCAGCACTGGATTCGTGAATCCGGTATCCGCTGGGGTTTGGACAGCGGCCAGCGCGCAGGTCTGGAGCTGCCCGAAGGGTTGGAGCAGAACACTTGGCTGTTCGGCCTGCGCCGCATGCTGTTGGGTTACTTGATGGGAGAGGAGCAGACCTTCGCCGATATCGAGGCCTATGGCGAAGTCGGGGGGCTGGAGGCGGCACAGGTGGGGCCACTGGCTGAACTGGTCACAGCCCTGCTTCAGCTGCGTGAGCACTTGCTTACCCCCAAGTCACATACAAACTGGGGTTCGATACTCACAGATCTGCTGGAACGTTTTCTGCAGCCGGTCAGCGATCAGGATTTGGTCCTGTTGGAACGACTCGGGCTAAGGCTGCAGCAGTGGCAGGAGGCTTGTACCGAAGCCGGACTGAATCGTCCACTGCCGCTGGAAGTGGTGCGCGAAAGCTGGCTCGACGGCATCGATGAACAAAGTCTGTCACAACGCTTCCTGGCCGGGGCCGTCAACATCTCGACCCTGATGCCGATGCGTGCCATCCCCTTTCGCCGGGTGTGTCTGCTGGGAATGAACGATGGCGACTATCCACGCGTACAGCCGCCGATGGATTTCGACCTGATGGTTGGACGTTACCGTCCCGGTGATCGATCAAGGCGTGAAGATGACCGATACCTGTTTCTGGAAGCGCTGCTGTCGGCGCGGGATGCGCTCTATATCAGTTGGGTGGGGCGCAGCGTACGTGACAACGCCGAGCAACCGCCTTCAGTACTGGTGGCCCAGTTACGTGACCATATTCAGCTGGGATGGACAACTGCTGTTGCGGACGGCAAGGCAGTGTTGCATGCATTGACCACCGAGCATCCGTTGCAACCGTTCAGTCCACGCTACTTTGAGCATAACCCACGCCTGTTCACCTATGCCCGCGAGTGGCGTGACGTACATGAGGCTGTGGACAGGGTAGAGACAGGTGGATTGCCACCGATGGAGTTGCCTGAAAGTCTCAGCCTGAAACCGCTGCAGCGTTTCCTGCGCAACCCGGTGCAAATCTTCTTCAACCAGCGCCTCAATGTCTGGTTCGATACGCTGGAAGATATGCCGCAGGAGCATGAGCCCTTCCGTTTTAACCGGCTTGACCAGTATCGGCTTGGTTCTGACCTGATCGATGCCGGACTGAAAGCCGACACACCGGAGCTGGGCATCCAGACGCAGCTGGCACGCTGGCGGCGGGCGGGGGAATTGCCGCTGGGTGCCTACGGCGAACGTTCGCTGCGAGAAATCGTCAGCCCGGCCGCTTCAACGCTGCGTCATCTACAGCCATTATTCGCCGACTGGCAACCCTTGCCTGATGCGCTGGAGCTACAGCTGTGTCTGCAGACAGCGGGGCGCCAGGTGATGCTGGAGGACTGGATCAGTGGGCTTTACCGACGGCGTGTTGGGCAGGAGCTGGCTCTGATACTGCATTCGCCTCAGGCCATCAGCGACAAGGGAGCGCCACGCTGGCATCGGCTTGTCCGGGCATGGGTCGACCACCTTGCCGTCAGTGCAAGCGGGTACTCACTCACAACCTTTCTGGTCGGGCCGGATACCAGTGCCCGGATCAGACCGATCTCTGTCGAACAGGCACAGACGCAGCTCAACACGCTGCTGTCCCATTACCTGCAGGCGCTTGAGCAGCCCGCGCCACTGGCCTGCCGCACCGGTCTGGCACTGTTGACGGCGGCTGATGGCAAGGATCCGATTACACAGGCCAATCACGCCTACAGCGGCGACAGCCGCTTCCCGGGAGAGGGTATGCGAGACCGCTACCTGCAGCGGGCCTGGCCAGACTTTGACAGCCTGTTGGCAGCGGGTCTGGAGGATTGGGCGCGCGCACTGTATCAACCCCTGATCGATCAGGCCGAACTGCTGCAGCGGGAGGGCGCATGAACACACCGAATACCCAGCCGCAGACGCTGAATCCGCTGGCCTTTCCATTGCACGGGCATCGTCTGGTCGAGGCCAGCGCCGGTACCGGCAAAACCTTTACCATCGCCGCGCTGTATGTGCGCCTGGTGCTGGGTCATGGCGATCCCGATACCCGCTTTCGGCGTGACTTGCTGCCGCCCGAGATTCTGGTGGTGACCTTCACCAATGCCGCCACCCGTGAACTGCGTGATCGGATCCGCACTCGCCTGGCCGATGCTGCGCGCGTATTTCGTGGCAAGTCCGAGCCTGATCCGTTCCTGCAGCAGCTGCTGGCCGAGCCCGAGTTTGCCGTGGATGAGGCGCGTGCATTGGCCGCGCGCAAACTGGAGCAGGCGGCTGAATGGATGGACGAAGCCGCGGTATACACCATCCACAGCTGGTGTCAGCGGATGCTGACTCAGCACGCCTTCGACACCGGAAGCCTGTTCCGCCAGCAGTTGGAACAGGATGACAGTGAACTGCTGGCCGAGATGGCGCGCGACTACTGGCGCAGCTGGTGCTACACACTGTCGCCGGCCGTGGCCGAAGCACTGAGTGAACTGGCCGCTGACCCCGATGCTCTGCTGCAGGCGGTCAAACCCCTGCTGCAGCCGGGTGATCAACAGGTACGCTATCAGGGCATCAGTATCAGCGAGACCCAGTCCCCTGCAGAATATGCCCGGAAGTTGAACGACTGGCTGCCACAAAAACAGCAGCTGGAGCAGCGGGCACGCACCCTCTGGCTGGCCGAACACGATGAAATAGAAACGCTGCTGATCAATGCCGCCCAAAAGAAGATTCTGAATAACACCAGCTACAAGCCGGAAACCCTGCCTGAAAAGCTGGCTGACATGGCGGTCTGGGCTGAAGGGGGAGCGCTGTCGAGTGACAGGCTGGCCCACTTCGCGCGTGCAAAACTGACCGATAAAACAGCCAAAAAGGTGCAGGATCAGACGCCGGAGCATCCGGTATTCGACCTGTTACAGGACCTGGTGGATTACCTGCAGCTGCAGCCTCCGCTGCAACCGGTACAGCTGCATGCGGCACAATGGATTCAGCAGCGTTTTGATCGATCCCGCGAGCGCGCAGCGGCGCTCGGCTTCAATGACATGCTGGTGCGGCTGGATCACGCACTGCAGGGCGAAGGTGGTGATCGTCTTGCCGCAACCATCCGCCGTCAGTACCCGGTTGCTCTGATCGACGAGTTTCAGGATACCGATCCGCTGCAGTACCGTATTTTCAGCCGCATCTATCGCGGCATGAACCTGCCTGATGCCGGTCCCTCAGAGTGCGCACTGTTGATGATAGGTGACCCCAAACAGGCGATCTACGCCTTTCGTGGTGCCGATATTCACACCTATCTGCAGGCACGACGTGATACCAGCGGGTGTCACTATACCCTCGGGCGCAATTTCCGCTCATCAGGGGCTTTGGTGGAGGCGGTCAACCGGCTGTTTGAGCATGCTGAAGCCAGTCAGGCCAGTGGTGCCTTCCGTTTTGCACGTGAGGGTGATAACCCGTTGCCGTTTATTCCGGTGGATGCCAACGGCCGCAAAACGGTATTTGAGGTTGAGGGCGCACGACCATCAGCCCTGACTCACTGGCTGCTGGAGGACGACGCGGCTGACGGGATAGCCGTCAGTGATTATCGCAGGTTGATGGCCGAGCACAGTGCCAGCGAGATTCGTCGCCTGCTTACACTGTCGCAACAGCGGCGGGCGGGCTTTCGCTCCGAAGATGGCCATCTGAACCCGATCAGGCCAAGTGATATCGCCATTCTCGTGCGCAACGGCAGCGAGGCCCGGCTGATTCGTGATGCCCTGCAGCAACGCAACGTTCGCAGCGTGTACCTCTCCGATCAGGCTTCAGTCTATGCCAGTGCCGAAGCTGAGGACCTCTGGCGCTGGCTGCGTGCCTGTGCCGAACCGGAACAGCCAGGCCCACTGCAGGGTGCGCTGGCCAGTCGAACGCTGGATCTGGGCTACGTTCACCTGGAGCAGATAACCCGTGATGAGCAGCTGTGGGAACAGACAGTGGAGCGGTTCCGCCATCTGCGTGACATTTGGCAGCGGCAGGGTGTGCTGCCGATGGTGCGCCACTTGCTGGACAGTTTCGAGCTGCCTGCCCGGCTGTTACAGGATGTGGATGGTGAGCGGGTACTGACTAACGTGCTGCATCTGGCCGAGCTGCTGCAGGCGGCCAGTAGCCAGCTGGAAGGTGAACAGGCCCTGATCCGCTACCTGCAGGAACAGATCATGGACAGCGGCAAGGGTGGTGATGAACACATCATGCGGCTGGAAAGTGATGCTGACCTGGTGCAGGTGGTGACCATTCACAAGTCCAAGGGGCTGGAATATCCGTTGGTGTTTCTGCCCTTCATCTGTGCCTACCGTGAAGTGACCGCCAGTGACGGCAGCTACCGCTATCAGTCGGAGCAGGGCAGTGTACTGGAGCTGGACAGCAAGGATGAGAACGCCAAGCGGGCTGCCGAAGCCGAGCGGCTACAGGAAGATCTGCGCCTGCTCTATGTGGCACTGACTCGCCCCGTGTTCGCGTGTTGGCTGGGGGTGGCCGCGATCAAATACAACCGTTCGCTCAGCCTGCACAAAAGCGCTTTCGGCCAGCTGTTGGGGTGCGAATCGAAAACCGACAGCGCAACGCTCAAAGCCCGGCTGCAACCGCTGGTCAGTGGAGGTGTGATCGAAGTGGAGCCACCCCCGGCAATCGATACCGAGCCGCTGCCGGACATGACCACTGTGACAGCACTGGCACCGGCACGCCGCTGCGATCGGCCGGTTGCAGCTGAACGCTGGTGGATCGCCAGTTACAGTGCGATCAGCCAGCTGCAGGGACGAGCCGAGCAGGAGCAGCCCACTGAGGCTGAGCCGGCAGAAAGTGTCCGTGAAGAAGCCGCTCGGGAAAGTCTGGATGAGCCGTCAACGCGTGCCGTTGTGGTTGAGTTTGCCTATGATCCGCATCATTTCTGGAAAGGCCCTCAGGCGGGTACCTTTCTGCACGGCGTACTGGAATGGGCAGCGGAAGAGGGCTTTGAGCGGGTGGCGCGGGAGGCGCCATTGCGACACCAGTTTTTGGCACCGCGCTGCCAGCGGCGGGAATGGCAACCCTGGTTGCCGGTACTGGACGATTGGTTGCAGCAGCTGCTGACCACCCCCCTGCCACTGGTTGAGCAAAGTGTACCGCTGGCGCAATTGCGACAGTATCAGGCCGAGATGGAGTTCTGGCTGGAGGTGGCTGAGGTGCCGGTAAGTCGACTGGACCGTCTGATCACGCAGCACGTGTTGCCGGGCCAGCCGCGTCCTGCACTGGCGCCGCAGCAGCTGGGCGGCATGCTCAAGGGGTTTATCGATCTGGTGTTCGAGCATCAGGGGCGCTACTGGGTGGCCGATTACAAGTCCAACTGGTTGGGGCCGGATAACAGCTACTACAGCGCTGCGGCAATGCAAAAGGCGGTGCTGGATAAGCGCTACGATGTGCAGTATGTGCTTTATCTGCTGGCGTTGCACCGGCTGCTAAAGGCTCGTCTCCCGGGTTATGCCGATGACCCCATCCGGGGGTACGAGCAGCATGTGGGCGGTGCCCTTTACCTGTTTCTGCGCGGCATCACAGAGCCGGAACGGCATGGCTGCTGTATTGATCGTCCGCCGGTAGAGTTGATCGAAACACTGGATGCGCTGCTGGCCAACCGGGAGAACACTCATGTCTGAACAGGTCGACCTTTTCGCGGCCGAAACTTCTCTGCATCCGGCTCTGACCGACTGGGCTTCGCTGGAATCGCTGCTGCAGCGCTGGCAGGAGCGGGGTTGGATTCGGTCGCTGGATCTGGCGCTGGGGCGTTTCCTGCATGATCTGGACCCCAGCGCCACTCCGCCGGTGATACTGGCGGCCGTGCTGGCCAGCCATCAGCTGGGCCGGGGACATATCTGTGTTGATCTGGATAGCCTGCTCTCGGCACCGGACAGCGCACTGTCGCTGCCGCCGGATGGCGAGTTTGGCGAAGCTCTGCCAGATCGACCGGTTGAGTTGTTGCAGGGGCTTGGGCGCCGTCAGTGGCTGCAGGCGCTGGCGGAAACGGTGCTGGTCAGTGCAGGTGATCCGCCCGCACCGCTGGTGCTGGAACCGGGCACTACTCGTCTTTATCTCTACCGCCAGTGGCGTTACGAAGTGGAGGTCGCTGAGCGGATAACCGATCGCCTGCAACCGGTTGAGGTGGATGACGTTCGTCTGCAGCAACGCCTGTCAGAGTTGTTTCACCCGCAAGAGGGGCGTCTGGACTGGCAACAGCTGGCCTGTGCGCTGGTGGTGGGCAGTCGCTTCGGCATCATCACCGGTGGTCCCGGTACGGGCAAAACCACCACTGTCGTTCGTCTGCTGGCGCTGCTGCAGAGTCTGGCCCGTGATGAAGGACACACCCTGCGCATTCGGCTGGCGGCTCCTACCGGCAAGGCGGCGGCGCGGTTGACCGAATCGATCAGCGGCGCGGTTGGACGCCTGTCTGAAGCGATGCGGCAGGATATCCCGCAGGAGGTAACGACCCTGCACCGACTGCTGGGAGCTCGACCCAATACACGCCGTTTTATCCACAATGTGGATAACCCGCTGCATGCCGATCTGATCGTCGTGGATGAAGCCTCGATGATCGACCTGGACATGATGCACCAGTTATTGGCGGCCATGCCCGTTCGGGCGAGGCTGATCCTGTTGGGTGACAAAGACCAGTTGGCCTCGGTTGAAGCCGGTTCGGTCCTGGGCGACCTGTGTGAAGATGCCGAACGAGGCGGTTACAGCCGTGAAACCCTGTCGCAGTTGCAGCGGCGTACCGGCCAGGATGTGGCGCGCTGGCAGGACGAAGCCGGAGGCCCTTCAGAGCAGCCGCTGGCCCAAACCATTGCGATGCTCAGGTACAGTCACCGCTTTGGAGTCGACAGTGGCATCGGTGCGCTGGCACGGGCCGTCAACAGCGGTCAGCCGCAGGCGGTAAATACCGTGCTGGCGGCGGGTCATGCCGACCTTGGCTGGATTCACCTCAAGGGTGATGCCGACAGGGCTCTGGAGAGACTGATACTGGAGGGCGGCCCCCAGCCGGCCACGGCTGAAGGCGCCCGGCCTCGCGGCTACCGTGATTACCTTGAGCAACTGAACGCCCTCAGACCTGCAGACAGTGATGAGCAGGCACAGGATGCCTGGGCCAGACGGGTACTGACCGCCTTCGGCCAGTTTCAGTTGCTCTGTGCCCTGCGTCGCGGCCCCTGGGGCGTCGAGGGGTTGAATGCACGTATAGCCACTGAGCTCCTGCGGGCAGGGTTAGTCGCCCGCAGTGAGGGTTGGTATGAGGGACGGCCTGTATTGGTCACGCGCAACGACTACAGTCTGGGGCTGATGAACGGCGATATCGGTATCACCCTGATGCGCCAAAATGCAGATGGAACGGCCGCGCTGCGCGTGGTATTTCCACTCGCGGACGGTGGCCTCAAGTGGATACTGCCCAGCCGGCTGCAGGCGATCGAGACCGTGTACGCGATGACCGTGCACAAGTCACAGGGCTCGGAGTTTGCACACACCGCCCTGCTGCTGCCGCCCACGGTCAACCCGGTGTTGACGCGTGAACTGGTCTACACTGGCATTACACGCGCCAGCCGCTGGTTTACCCTGCTGCTGAGCCATCAGGGCCGGCTGGATGATGCCGTGCGTGCTCGGGTGCGCCGGGCCAGTGGCTTGGGCAAAAGGCTCATACGCTCGTCTTGATCAGAAGAAATCCGTCTATTCAGACTAAAGATGGGAACCCTGCCATGATTTATGTCAACTTTTGGCATAAACTAATGCCTGTTAAGCCTATTCTAAATTAGACATGAGCAATGGGGAGAGTGCCATGTTCAAATCAGGATTGCGCATCATGCTGGCAGGTGTTGTGCTTGCCAGCGGTGCAGTGCAGGCAGCGGGTGTGGCCGCTGATGGACAGAAAATTGTCATGCAGGGTGATGGCAGCGGTGCGCCCTGTCTGGCCTGTCACGGTATGGATGGTGTCGGTAACGATGCTGGCGGTTTTCCGCGTCTGGCAGGTTTGGATGTTGAGTATCTTGCCAAGCAGATGCATGACTACAACAGCGGGACGCGGGTCAGCCCGATCATGCAGCCCAATGTGGATAACCTGAGTGAGCAGCAGATTCTGGATGTGGCCGCGTACTACGCGTCCCAGCCGGTGCCCGCCGTAAAGGCACCTGACGTCAGTGATGACATGATGGCGCTGGGTGAGAAGCTGGCGACGCGGGGTGACTGGAGCAAGCATCTCCCCTCCTGCAACAGCTGTCACGGGCCCGGCAATGCGGGTGTTGGTGCTGCCTTCCCGGGTATTGCCGGCCAGCACCCGACCTATATCCGCCAGCAGCTCAAGGCCTGGCAAAACGGCAGCCGCCACAATGATCCGGTACAGCTGATGACCGGTGTTGCCGAGCGCCTGACCGATGCCGAAATTGAAGCGGTCGCAGCCTATCTGGCGGCCCAGCCTGTCACTGTTGCCGAAGGAGGTCAGTAATGAACCATTTCAATGCGCTGACGCTGGCTGCCTCTGCCTCCGTGTTGGCCTCGACTGTATTGGCCGCAGAGCCGAAGGTCCCTGTCAATTTGCCGGCCCACAAGGAAGGCGCCTATGTACATCAGGCCCCGACACTGGAAGATCTGAACGCCGACACCAGCATCCACCCCGAGCTGCGTGAAGTCATCCTCAAGGGACGTGATCTGTTCAACAATACCCAGCAGCTGCGCGGCAAGTATGTATTCAATGACATGAGCTGTCGTAACTGCCACATGGGAGAGGGTGGTCAGAACTGGTCCGGCCCGGTCTGGCCCGCTGCGACCACGTTGCCTGATTTTCGTGGCAAGAATGGCCATGTGAACTCACTGGAAGAGCGTATCGCCGGCTGTTTTGCCTATTCCATGAACGGTACGCCTCCGGCCTATGGCAGTGACGAGATGGTCGCTCTGAGCGCTTATCATCAGTGGCTGGCCACCGGTGCACCAGTGTATGAGCGTAACATCAGTGGGCGAGGCTTCAGCAGTCTGGGCAAAAACATCCCGGACGACATAAGCTATGAAGCCGGTCAGGCGGTGTATCAGGAAAACTGTGCCGTTTGTCATGGCGATGACGGGGCAGGCCAACGCGCCAACGGCAAGGTGGTGTTCCCGGCACTCTGGGGGGATCATTCCTACAATTGGGGCGCCGGTATCAGCCGTATCTTCACGGCGGCATCCTTCATCCACCTGAACATGCCGCTGGGCAAGCCCGGCTCATTGAGTGAGCAGGATGCCTGGAATGTGGCCTGGTATATCAACAGTCAGGAGCGCCCCCAGGATCCGCGCTTTACCGGTGACGCCGCCGAGACCCGTGAAAAACATCTGAACTTCCACAAGCACACCCGGTATGGCACAGAGTTCAACGGCCAGGTACTGGGCCAGCATGACAATACCGGCGACAAGCCTTTCCTTAAGCCGGACAGTCTGAAGCCGCGCAGTTTTACTTTCGAGTAACGCGCTTTCCAGGAGGGGTCGTTATGACCTCTCCCGCTCAGCCACATCATCGAGCACAATACCACTGCGGCTGAAGCAGCCCTGTCCCCGAGCCAGTTCCCGGCTGCGTTCGTCATACACGCTGGCCTCGGCTATAAGCTGCTGGCGCCCGGCACTGATCAGACGACCGACAGCATGCAGAGCCCCCACTTTCGCTGGCCGCATGAACAGCGTATGAAAACTGGCCGTTACCAGAAACTGGTCCTGTACGCGGCTTGCTGCAGCAAAATAGGCGGCATCATCCAGTAACTTGAACAATACTGAACCGTGCAGGGTTCCTGCCGCATGGCACAGCCCCGGGTCAGGCGCCAACTCAATGCGGGCATGCCCCTTGTCCAGTGTAAGCTGTGACGGATACAGGCGGTTGATGGGAGCCTGTTGATACATTCTGATCAAACGCTCGTAATGTTGATCGCTCGACATGACAACTCCGTAATGAGTCAGAAGAGGCCGTATTTGGCATAATAGGCTGCAAACGGCACCCATCTGTCCTTGAGGTTTAGCATGAACAATACACTGATCTACGGTCTGATTGCAGCCGGACTGGTTGTGATCACCGTACTGGCAACGGTCATTTTCCGGCAGCTGCAGCAGGAAAAAGCACGCAAAACCCGGCAGGCGGCTCAGGAGGCTGAGTGGCTGAAGCAGTTTGAGGCACGGCAGGAGTACCTGAGTGAAAGTATCCGGCTGGTTGCACATGCGGTTTTGCATGACGAAAAAATGACGGCAACCGAGGGCTGCATCCGTCTTAAGGTATTGCTGGAGAACTTTCGTCCCCAGCTGCTGCAGGAAGCGTCTTTGCAGGTGATCACGGAGGTGCATGACAAAACCAGTCACATCCCGATCAAGGACGAATGGAAGGCCCTGCCGAAAAAGCTCAAGCTGGAGTACCAGCGTGAGATGGAGCAGCTTGAAAGAGGGCATCTTGAGGCAATACAGGGGGCGGCCAAGGCACTGAGCAGCGGCCAGTATCTGAGCTGATCGGACATGGAATTTCTGCTCACGTTTCTGATTTCGCTTCTGCTGGTCGTGGGGCTGGTGATCTCCCTGACGTATGGGCGTGCACCCACCTGGCGACCGGATCGACGCGCGGTATTACAGCTCATGCAGCGGTTGCAGGATGGCACAGCCCGTCGTGAAGAGTGGGAACTGTTCATTGGCATTGCCGCGCTGCATGACCCCGAACTGGAAGAGATCAGGCGCCGCTGCGTGGCGGTGCATGAAGGCGATGCGGATCACTCGCCAGCAAGAGATGGGCTTGAACCCTACCTGTATGATCGTGAAGCCCGTGCCCGGCTGGCTTTGATCATGGCCGATCTGGAGCAGTTGATCGCGTCGGAGCCTTATTATCGGCGTTTTTGATCACACATACTGGCGGTGCTCAATCAGCCGGGTCAGACGATGACTGCTGCGCCAGCAGCTTTCCAGGCTTTCGGCAACCGCTGCCTGATGCAATTCGACCACCACCGTTTCCAGCTCCGGCAGCTGATACAGGCCGGCAAGTCCCAGTAACTGATGGGTGTGGGTACGTATTTGCTCAAACCGACCCGACCTCACCGCTGCACAAACGGACTGTGCCTGCTGCTCAAGTTCCGTATGCAATTCACCGGTATCGACCTGATCCAGCAGTGCCGGTACCGCAGCGCACTCATGTCCGCTGGCAGTCGTGTCTTCACCCACTGGGCAATGAAGCGACATCAGCCTGAAAAGGGTACTCAGATCCACAGGCTTGAGCAGAATTTCATTCACTCCGGCCTGCAGCAGCGCCTCATGCTCATGGGTCATGACGTTGGCGGTCAGGGCGATGATCGGCAATGATGCCGTGTGCCGACGGATCTCTCGGCTGGCCCGAATGCCGTCCATCTGCGGCATGTGCACATCCATCAAAACCATGTCGATCGGCTGCTGCTGGAAAATCTGTAACGCCTCTACGCCCGTGCGGGCTTCAACCACCTCGGCGCCAGCGCGACTGAGTACCTTGTGCAGCAGCAGTCGATTGAACTCATTGTCTTCCGCCAGCAGCACCCTCAACCTGCAGGGCAATTGATAACTGGATGCCGTATGGGGCCCCGTCTCTGAGGGGTGAAGTGACGAGACGACAGTATCCACATCTGCCAGAGGCAGGTTCAGGCTCAAATGTACGCAGGTGCCACGGCCCGCTTCACTGCTGAGTCTGATCTCGCCGCCCATGAGCTGGGTCAGGCGGTGGGCGATGACCAGCCCGAGCCCCGAGCCACCAAAACGACGACTGATCGTGTTATCCGCCTGAATGAAAGCCTTGAACAGGTGCTGTTGCTGCTGCTCTGAGATGCCGATACCCGTGTCTTGTACGCTCAACTCGAGGCGACAGATTGAGGCCTGCCGCTGAGCCCTGACTCTGAAGCAGACCTCTCCATGGTCAGTAAACTTGATTGCGTTGCTCAACAGGTTGGTCAGTACCTGCCCGATTCGGGTGGGGTCACCCAACAGGGCCGGTGGCAGTTCCGGGTCCAGATCAGAGCTGAGCTGCAGTCCCTTCTCCTGTGCCATCGGTGCCTGCATCTGCAGCAGATTGCTGAAACACAGGGTTGGATCGAACGGGATCTGCTCCAGCTGAATGGCATCGGACTGCAGGCGAGAGAAGTCGAGAATATCGTCAATAATGGTCAATAGCAGGCTGGATGTTTGGTTGATGATGCTGCAGTAGTGACGCTGTTCGGCAGACTGGCCGGTTTGTTCCAGCAAGCGTGAAAAGCCCAGTACAGATGTGAGTGGGGTGCGCAGTTCATGACTCATGCGGGCCAGAAATTCGTCCTTGGAGCGGTTGGCCTCATCCGCTTCACGGCGGGCAACGGTGAGTTCCTCGTTCTGTCGCTCGAGATGGCGCAGGGTTGAAGTGAGCTGCCGGGTGGCCCGGTTGATCTGCTGCTCCTGTTCCTGGCTGGATGCCTGAATTCTGGCGGCCATACGGTTAATGCCCCGCGCCAGCAAGCCCAGCTCGCCAGCGGTGTGAGTCGTGGCCGCACGGGTATCCAGATGGCCCGCTTCGAGACGCTCGACGACCTGGCTCAGGCCTCGGATAGGTTGGGTGATGCGGCGGCCAAAACGGCTGGCAAGAATGACGGTCAGCATCAACCCCAGACTGATCAGCAGCAGGCTGTTGCGCAGCATCTCCTGACGTGCAGCAATATTGCTGTGGGTTGATAGTACAACCGCTACCCAGCCAATCTGTTCGGGCTCGCTGGCATGGATGTTCAGTTCAGGATTGTTGTCCGTCAACAGGGCACTGCTGACTATGGGCGATAGAAAGATCCACTGATTTGAGGTCGATTGCAGGGCAGGGCTTTCAGGGCTGAGCTCGACAGTAAAATGGTCACTGCGATGCAAAAGATCGAAGTTGTCATCATAGAACAGAATGTCCAGCACCTCGGTGTGACTGCGCCGGGTTTTCTGGCTCAGTATGCGAAGCTGATACTGGTTGCCGCTGATGACACCGAATTCTGCTGCGGATGCAAGCAGATCGACCATGATCTGGCCCCGCTCAATCAACTTGTCGGTGTTGTCCGCAAGGCGGCTGTAGATGAAATAACTGCCGAGAATGGTCGCCAGAACCAGCATTGGAATGATCGACAGCAGAAGAACGCGGTTGCGAATGCTCAACCGGCTACGCGTGCCCGGCATTAGCCACCGGCCTCGATCCGGGCCAGTCTTTCCTGCAGCAACTCGGCAGAAAGTGGCTCGATGCCGAGTGTGCGCACTGCAACCGGATTAACGCTGACATCGAAATAACGCGGGAAGCTGGCGCTGGGCAGGTTGCCACCATCCTGCAGAAGATTGAGCCACTCGGCACTCTGGCGCCCGATCTGGGCCGCGGACGAATGGACAGAGGCAGCCGCACCGGCTTCGGTATAGCTGGCTGAGAAACCGATCACCGGTACTTTGTGGCGTAATGAGAGGTAGAGCAGCCACTTGGAAATGGCACGGTTGAACACCGAGCTGTCAGGGATGACCAGAAACAGATCGCTGCCTTCCACCACCGGCGTCAGCAATTGAACCGGGTTGTCTTGTCGGGTCAGCTCAACCAGAGACAGCTCGAATGCCTCGGTTTGAGCGCCTTGCTCCAGTCCATCACGCATATTGAGACTGTTACTGCCTAATGCGGTGCCCAGCGTAGCTGCCCCAGGGCTGACCAGACGCGCCAGCCGGATCTGGCGTGCAAGGGGTTGATCGATGTAAATGGCACTGACCGCTGCATAAGAACCCGTTGGCAGCAGTTTGCGCTTGAGTTGATCAAAGGTGGCCGATGGCAGGAAGGCGCAGATCAGTTTCGACTCGGGGTGGTAGCGTTCCAGCATGCGTTCGCAGGCTCGGGTGCCCACTGCGAGAATAACAGGTGCACGGCTGTCACCGGTCTTGAGCTGATCCAGGGTCAATACCCGGGTTGGGTGTACGGCATGTTCCCTGATGGCCGACAAGACTTGATTGTAGCTGGGGCTGAAGTCACTGAGCACGACCAGCGACTCCCCGGCCTGCGCCTTAAAAGGCGCAAGCCAGAGCACAAGGCCGCACAGCAGCCAGTGTCTCAATCGGGGCGTGGTCCTGCGTAAAATTGACATCCCTGCAATTATCTCTGCTTCCTGATTAATGATACCTGAGTGTCAGCTGCAGCCAGGCTCGGCGGTCAAACAGGTTGTACTGGTAAAACTCTTCGTACGTTGGACCAAAAGCATTCTGAATCGTGAGTGCGGCTTCCAGCTCAGTACCGCCACTCATCTGCCAATTGTGTGCCGCACGCAGATCGGTGCGCTGATAGCTGTCGCGTACGTCACCCTCAAACCAGTGCACGCTATCCATATAGTAGTGCATCAAACTCAAGTTTAAATCAGAAGTAGGGGTCCAGTTAAGCATGAGTGAAGTTGTATGCACAGGTGTCAGGGAGTCCTTCTGAGAAAAGGACTTGCATACTTCATCAGGCCCGACGTTCCAGTTTTTTATATCGTTATCCGTGTAAGCGTAATTGAGCAGATACCAAAATGTATGTGTCGGTTGATACTTAAGCTGAAACTCTGCTCCGGTGTTGTTCCATTCGGCAATGTTATCTTGCCAACGGACTCTGCCATCAACCTCCGGCTTACAGCCACTAGTGCCTGTGAAAGAGTCTAGTTGCTCTTGATAGTCTGGTGCAGTTGGGTCCAGTAACCATGTGTAGTTGAATCTGTCAGACCCGGCATAATCACTGGATGAGTCATATGGTCGCCATGCGCTTGAAATTCCTGAACGGACCTTTTCGCTGAATACCCGAGCATCAAAATACCCTTTTTCCTTTTGAAAAGCGTAGTAGTAACCAATTTCTAACGTCTTGATTCTCTCAGGTGAAAGATTCGGGTTAGGGCCTGCGTCATAGTCATAGACCGTAATATCATCGGTCAGGCTTGGAATGGGGGGCGCAAAAATAGTGTAGTTACCATGGCGTTCAAGCAATGAGGGCAACCTCTCACTAATTGAGTAGGCCAAGCGCCAACTTTGGTTCTGTTGTGGGCGAAACATTAGCGCATTGCGATAGGAAAAGGCATCGCTGTTTTCTGAGCTGTCTTCGTACATGAAGCCAGAGCTCAAGCTCCACTTCGATGTGAAGTCCCAGTCCAAAGTGCTGAATAACCGCCATCGATCCTCGGCACGATCACCGCTTTGAAGCAGAACATCACTTTCAACACGGTCATGGCGGTAGCCAAGGCCACCCACAAGTTCAATCTGACCAAATCGATCATTGATCTGCAGCTCAGCATCATAGGTGTGGGTTGTGCCATGCTCGCCGTCAAGACGTAAAGAGTTAATCTGTTGATACTGTTCAACCAAAGCTTCAGGAATACCTTCTTCATTGATCAGGTATTCATCAGACATTTTAGGTGTTTGCAGATCAAGGTAGTTATGATGCGCGCGCAGCTGAACAGTCCCGGTATCCGAATACAAATGTTGGTAACGAAGTGACTGATAATTTGAACTGTGATTTCGCTTGTAAAAAATATTATCCGATTCGTCGGATTGCCCCACATAGGTATGCCCACGGTCCACTCCCGCCTGAATCCAGAGGGTATCGGTCAGGGTCGGCGTGTAGCTGCCACTGAAGCTGAGATAGTTTCGTTTGATGGCATCGCCATACAGATCGGTGCCGTCATTTTCTTCATGCCCGCCCGACAGGCGATAGTTCCAGCTGCTCAACTGATCGGCATGGCCAAACTGCAGATCGCGCGTGTCCATGCTGCCACCGGTGGCGCTGATGTAGCCGCCGCTGAGCAGGGTCGGTGAGCGTGTGATGATGTTGATCGAGCCCATAAATGCGTTGGAGCCCTGTGTTGGCACGTTGGAGCCACGCACCACTTCGATCCGTTCAATGTCCTGCAAATTAATGCCGAGTGAGGTCCAGTCCACGGTGGCCAGCAGCGGCAGGTACACGCTGCGACCATCGACCATCACTTCAAGCCGGCGTGGAAAGTTGTCGCTGGCGCCATGGTAAGTGGTGGCAAACTTGTTGGCACTGACATGAAAGCTTTGAAAGCCGGGGACCAGTCGCAACAGGTCGGGAATATTCCGGGCGCCGGAGGCGGCAATGATCTGGCGGTCGAGAATGCTGATGGAGGCGGGGGCTTCGGTGAGTTTCTGGGTCAGTCGTGTGGCAGAGGTGATTTCGGGAATGTCGGTGAGGAAATCCTGTTCGCTCAGGTACAGGCTCTCGTCAGCCTGCAGAGCGGGGCTTGTCAGCCCAAGGGCCAGCAGCGGCGCCAGCCAATACAGGGGTTTGCGATTTGTCATTGCAACTCCGGACAGAGTAATTATTTGATTTTCAGTCCTACATACAACACGACCAAAGCCAGTATGGCTGCTTCAAGAATGAAGCCGTTGTGCTCCAGAATCCAGTCCAGCATGCGCTATTCTACCTGTCGGGCGCTGATAGACCAGCGCATTTGTTGAGCGGGTCCGGCCCTCTCCGGTACTATTTGACCTCTATCACAAACCGAGCCCGTCATGCATTACCCCGATACCAAGCTGCCACAGGTCGGAACGACCATCTTTACCCGCATGTCAGCCCTTGCGCAAGCGCACCAGGCGATTAACCTGTCGCAGGGTTTTCCCGACTTTGACGGCCCGGAAGCCCTGCTTTCACGGGTTGATCACTACATTCGTCAAGGGGCCAACCAGTACGCCCCCATGAGCGGTGTGCCCAGCCTTCGCAGCGCGATCGCCGCCAAAGTGGAGCGTTGTTACGGCCGCAGAGTGGATGCCGAAACCGAGGTAACGGTGACCTCCGGGGCAACGGAAGCCCTGTTTGCCGCCATCTCGGCGGTCGTGCGCCCGGGGGATGAGGTACTGGTGTTCGATCCGGCCTATGACAGCTACGACCCCGCAATTGCACTCAATGGTGGCAAGGCGGTGCATATTCCGCTGCAACCACCGACTTTCGGGATCAACTGGGAACAGGTGCGAGAGGCGATCAGTCCCAATACCCGGATGATCATCCTCAACACGCCGCACAACCCGACCGGGCAAACGCTGGCCGCCACTGACATGCAGGCACTGAGCGAACTGGTTGCAGACACCGATATTCTGCTGCTGGCGGATGAAGTGTATGAACACATCGTATTCGATGGTGCCGAACATCAGAGCATCAACCGCTATCCGGCGCTGGCCGAACGCAGCTTTGTGGTGTCCTCTTTCGGCAAAACCTACCATACCACCGGCTGGAAGATCGGCTACTGCGTGGCGCCTGCACCTTTGACCGCCGAGTTGCGCAAGATCCATCAGTATCTGACCTTCAGCACCAGTACGCCGATGCAGCTCGCGCTGGCGGATTACCTGAACGACGACCCGCAACACGATCAGGCACTGCCGGCGTTTTATCAGGCCAAGCGTGACCGTTTCAACATTCGCATGGCCGAAAGCCGCTTCAGCTTTGCGCCGGCAGCGGGTACCTATTTTCAGGTGATGGATTACAGCGCCATCAGTGATCTGCCCGATACCGAGTTTGTCATCTGGCTGATCGAGCAGGCGGGTGTGGCCGCCATTCCGCTGTCGGTGTTCTACCAACAGCCCCCCGAGATGCGACTGGTGCGCTTTTGCTTTGCCAAGAGCGAAGCCACCCTTGATCAAGCTGCGGAGCGACTATGCAGAATCTGAAGATTTCACTGATCCAGACCCCGCTGGACTGGCAGCAGCCCGAATCGAATCGCAACCGGCTGGCTGAGTTGATGGCGCCATTGGCCGGGCAGACCGACCTGATCGTACTGCCCGAGATGTTCACCACCGGTTTTACCATGGAGCCTGAGGCTGTTGCCGAATCCATGTCCGGTCCGACCCTGGCATGGCTGCGGGATCAGGCGGCAACATTGGGCGCCGCCGTGTGCGGCAGCGTGGTGGTCGAGGATCAGGGCTACCGCAACCGGCTGCTGTTTGTAACACCAGACGGAGCCGTTGAGCATTACGACAAGCGCCATCTGTTCCGCATGGCGAACGAACATCAGTATTATGTCGCCGGCGATACTCGCACGGTGATCGAGTACAAGGGCTGGCGCATCCTGCCGCAGGTCTGTTACGACCTGCGCTTCCCTGTCTGGTGTCGCAACCGCAATGACTATGACCTGGCACTGTTTGTGGCCAACTGGCCCGCGCCTCGCCGCAATGCCTGGCGCACGCTGCTGCTGGCACGGGCGATCGAGAACCAGTGCTACGTGGCGGGGGTAAACCGCATCGGTGAGGACGGCAAGGGGCTGGAGTACAGTGGCGACAGCCTGCTGGTTGACCCGAAAGGACAGGCCCTGCTGGATGCCCCTGCCGGTGAGGCATTCGTCAAAACCGGCACCTTGTATGCCGAAGACCTGCGGCAGTTTCGCGATAACTTCCCCGCTTGGCAGGATGCGGATGCGTTCGGCATTTTCTCCGATAACGAGGAGGACTTTGCATGATCGATACCGCCGCACAACAGATTATCGACGCGGGTCGCTGGATCGACGCACAGGGCTGGTGCCCCGCCACCGGAGGCAATTTTTCCGTGCGCCTGGGGGCTGCGAGCGCCCTGATCACCGCATCCGGTTGCCACAAGGGCCACCTGACACCTGAGCAGCTGTTGCAGGTAGATCTGGATGGCCAGCCTCAGGCCAGTGTGCTCAAACCCTCGGCTGAAACATTGCTGCACACCCGCCTCTATCAGCTGGACAGCAAGATCGGTGCGGTGCTGCATACCCACTCGGTTGCCTCAACGGTGCTGTCGCGGCTGGAATCGAGCCATTGGCTCACGATCAGCGGTTATGAGATGCAGAAATCGCTCAGCGGTAACCACACCCATGACGCGAGTGTCCGAATTGCCATTCTTGATAATGCACAGGATATGCGAGCACTGGCCGATGAACTGAACCAGCGCTGGCAGCCGGAGCCACTGGAGTGGGGCTTTCTGGTGCGTGGCCATGGTCTCTACACCTGGGGGCATGACATGAATGAGGCCCGCCGGCATCTGGAAGGACTGGAATTTCTGTTTGCCTGTGAACTGGAAATGCGACGACTGGGAGCGCACGCTTGAATACATCTACAGCCACGTTCAATGGCATCGACGCCATCCTGACCGATATTGAAGGCACCACCACCGATATCGATTTTGTCCACAAGACCCTGTTCCCCTACGCCCGGGAGCGCATGGTCGATTTTATCCACAGCCATCCGAATGAACCGGCCGTTGCAGATGCCGCGGCAGCACTGGGCGTTGCCGCCGATGATCTCGATGCCATCGCCAAAGACCTGATCGGCTGGATCGATCAGGACAAAAAGGAAACCGCACTCAAGGCACTGCAGGGTCTGATCTGGGTACAGGGCTACGAGAATGGCGACTTTACCGGCCACCTCTATCCGGATGCCTGTGAAGGGCTTAAACGCTGGCACGACAGTGGCAAGCAACTGCACATTTTCTCCTCCGGCTCGGTGAAGGCGCAGAAGCTGCTCTACGGTTACAGTGACTTCGGCGACCTGACACCGCTTTTCAGCGGCTACTTTGATACCACCACCGGCGCCAAGCGCGAAGCGATCGCGTATGAACGCATCAGTGCCAGTATCGGCCTGCCTGCGAGTCAGATTCTGTTCCTGTCGGACGTGGTGGAAGAGCTGGACGCGGCCAGGGCTGCGGGCATGCAGACCTGCCTGCTGGTGCGCGGCGAGCGACCGGACGGGGCCGAACGCCACAGAGCTGTGGAAAACTTTGACCAGATTACACTTGATTAAGGAGTCGCCGATGAGCGCCATCCATATCCATGCCGACCAGAGCGCCGAACTGCTCGGCAGCAGCACCGACTTCAACGAGATTCAGCAGATCCTCAGTGGCATCGGCGTGCGTTTCGAGCGCTGGGAAGCGGACCGCGAGATTGTGCCAGGCATGGCCAGCGAAGAGATCCTTGAGGCCTACAGCAAGGAGATCGAACGGCTGAAAAACGAGGAAGGCTACGTCACCGTGGATGTGATCAGCCTGCAGCCGGATCATCCCGACCGCGAAGCCCTGCGGCAGAAATTCCTCAGCGAACACACCCACTCCGAAGACGAAGTGCGCTTCTTCGTCGACGGCGAAGGCATGTTCTACCTGCATGTGGAAGACAAGGTGTATCAGGTGCATTGCTGCAGGAACGATCTGATCTCGGTACCGGCCAATACGACCCACTGGTTCGATATGGGACCGGCACCGCGCTTCACTGCGCTGCGCCTGTTCAACAACCCGGAAGGCTGGGTGGCCAATTTTACCGGCAGTGATATAGCCGACCGCCACCCGCGTTTTGAAAAGACCGCTTAAGCTTTAGCCTTGGTGGCTGCGATTGCCTGCACGATTGAGTCGCGGTCGTAGACCCCCGTATCCAGCACCCAGCCGGTCACCAGATCGGCGGGGGTGACATCGAATGCGGGGTTGAACACCTCCGATTCAAGCGGGCTCCAGCGCACCTCACCGAAGCTGCCGCTTACACCTTTTATCTCTTCGGCACTGCGCTGCTCGATCGGGATCGCATCGCCGTTGGGGCAGTGCGGGTCAACGGTGGTCCAGGGGGCTACCACATAAAAGGGTATGCTGTGGTAATGGGCGTTTACCGCCAGATTGTAGGTGCCCACCTTGTTGGCAAAATCGCCATTGGCGGCGATGCGGTCCGAGCCCACCAGCACCGCATCCACCTGACCATCGCGCATCAGGATTGCGGCCATGCTGTCGCATTGAATCTGGTGCGGAATGCCCAACCGGCACATCTCCCAGGCGGTCAGACGGCCACCCTGCAACAGCGGGCGGGTTTCATCCACCCAGACATGACTCAACCTGCCACGGCGAAAGGCTTCGGCAATCACCCCGATAGCGGTGCCGGCACCGGCGGTGGCCAAGCTGCCGGTGTTGCAGTGGGTCAATACCTGAGCGCCTTCCGGCAGCAGGGCTGCGCCGTGTTCAGACATGCGCTGGCACAGGGCCACATCTTCCTCGAACAGGCCTTCGGCACAGGCCACCAGTGCTTCGGTCCCCTGATCGACCACCATCAGCATGCGGTCGAGGCAGTTCATCAGATTGACAGCGGTGGGGCGGGCTTCACGCAGCGTGGCGGCCGCTTCGCGCAGCTGATCTTCATTTAAACCCTGCTCCGCCAGGTGCGCCAGCAGCAGTGCTGCTCCGATGCCGATCAACGGTGCGCCCCGGATCTGCAGCTTGCGGATCATCGCCACCATCGCCTCCACTGAATCGCAGTGCAGCCAGCGTTCGCGGTCTGGCAGCTGGTGCTGATCCAGCAGTTCCAGGCGAATGTTCCGATAGCGCAGGGCAGTGGAGATCAGGTCTTTCATCGTATGATCCGGCTTGAGAGTGGGATCGCAGAGCTTAAGCGTTATAAACCGCTGAGAAAAGAGTCTTGCCGAGGCGCTTACAGAGGCGTCGTTTTTTGTCAGAATTGAGTCATCAATATTATGGTACGGGAATGCCCATGACTAAACACAAATTCTCGGATGATGCGGCTGTTATCGCCTTTGTTCGCCGTCACACACGTCTTTTCCATGACGATGTCAGCCTGATCGTGACCGAGATCGGCGATGGCAATATCAACTTCGTGTACCGCGTGGCCGAACCCGGTGGTGCCAGTGTGATCGTCAAGCAGGCACTGCCCTATGTCCGCATCATTGGTGAAGACTGGCCACTGTCGCTGGATCGGATTCGGATCGAGGCGGAATCGCTGGTGCTGGAAGCCGAACACGCCGGAGAGTGGGTGCCCGAGGTATATCATTACGAGCATGATCTGGCAGCGATTATCATGCAGGATGTGGGTGATCACCAGAACCTGCGTCACGCACTGATTGCACGGCGCAAACTGCCGTTGCTGGCACAGCACCTGGGCCTGTTCATGGCCCGAACCCTGTTCCACACCAGCGACATGCATCTGGATGCGCACCAGAAAAAAGCGCTGGTAAAGCGCTTCATCAATCCGGATTTGTGCAAAATCACTGAAGATCTGTTCTTCCTTGACCCTTACTGTGATCACGAGCGTAATGCCATCAATCCGGCGCTGCGCCCGGCGGCGGAAGCACTGTGGCAGGATGATCGGCTGAAGGTCGAAGTAGCTGAGCTCAAGTATGCCTTCCTCAACCGGGCTGAAGCCCTGTTGCACGGCGACCTGCACTCAGGCTCCATCTTTGTGACAGAAGCCAGCACCAAGGTGATCGACCCCGAGTTTGCCTATTTTGGCCCCATTGGCTTTGATATAGGCAGTGTCATCGGCAACCTGTTGTTGAACTGGTGTGGTCAGCATGAGCAGGCGGGTGACGTGCAGGAACGCCAGCACTGGCGTGACTGGCTGCTGGCGCAGATCGACAGGCTGTGGCACGAGTTCAGCCGTGAGTTCAGCCACCTGATGGCGGA
>Ga0209345_10001296_pt1 | contig 30202 bp, 37 predicted proteins | sample Cruoilmetagenom7_FD_187294 | JGI IMG/M metagenome (GOLD analysis project Ga0209345, IMG submission 187294) | Oil polluted marine microbial communities from Coal Oil Point, Santa Barbara, California, USA - Sample 7 (SPAdes) (version 2) | ecosystem: Environmental > Aquatic > Marine > Oil seeps ...
CCCGCCACCGCTGCCGCCGGCTCCTCCAAAACTCGCTTTAATCAGCGACACACCCTTGAAGCAATTTCGCTCGTCCATGGTCACATAACAACGGCCCTGCTGGATGATTTCAGGGTTGGCCTTCGGCAGGAGTTCCCTGATTCGTTCTCCAGGCTTCGTCATCAGTTGGGGAAACGGCAGTCGCTGCTGTCGATCAATTGGGGGGGTACCACAAACCACAATCTCATCACTGGTCCGGTGGAGAAGACAGCCATCGGCGTCAACGGCTACCAGTTGCCGGGCATGCTCGATTAGTTGTCGCGTTCGATCGTCTGGCGATACCGCCTGTCCCATCGCACTGGACGGGATCAGCAAAAGGATCAGCAAAACCGGTCTCGACATTGTAATATCGCTCCCCTATCGAGAGTTCAAAATTACCCCCTACAGAAGGACTATACCACAATATGCCAGAAGCAAGCCACATATTAGACCGCGTACTGGTTATGGAAATGGTGCGGGTCACCGAAGCAGCAGCCATTTCGGCGGCCAATCTGATCGGTCGCGGCGATGAAAAAGCGGCGGATGCCGCCGCCGTGGAAGCGATGCGTGCTGCGTTGAACGAATTGGAAATATGCGGCACCGTGGTGATCGGCGAAGGCGAACGCGACGAGGCCCCAATGCTTTTTATCGGCGAGAAAGTCGGTTGCGGCTGTGAGGGTGAGGCCCCGGCGATTGATATCGCGCTCGATCCGCTGGAAGGTACAACCATCACCGCCAAGGCAGGCGCCAATGCGCTGGCCGTTCTGGCGATTGCCGAAAAGGGAAATCTGCTGAACGCACCCGATGTCTATATGGAAAAATTGGCGGTCGGGCCTGGCTACTCGCCAGATATCATCGATCTCAATAAATCGGTGACCGAAAATGTCGAAGCGGTCGCCAAGGAAAAAGGTGTCCCGCCGGCAGAAATAATCGTCTGTGTTCTCGACCGTCCGCGGCATGACAAGATTATTGCTGAATTGCGCGGTATCGGCTGCGGGATCATGCTGATTCCCGACGGCGATGTTGCCGGCGTGATCGCTACCTCCGACGAAGACACGACCGTCGATATGTATATGGGCAGCGGTGGTGCACCGGAAGGTGTGCTCGCGGCGGCTGCGTTGCGCTGTGTCGGCGGACAGTTCAAGGGACGCCTGCTGTTCCGCAACGACGATGAACGTCAGCGCGCCTATAAATGGGGCATTGAGGATCTCGACAAGGTTTATGACCTGAAGGAACTGGCAAAGGGTGATGTCATTTTTGCCGCTACCGGCGTAACACACGGATCGTTGCTGGAAGGCGTCAAGAAATTGCGCGGAGGCAAGATGACCACCGAAAGCGTCGTCATGCGTGCTTCGTCCGGCACAGTGCGCTGGGTAAAGAGCGAACATCGCAAAAACTGATATGGGAATCGCTGGCATTCAAGTGCTGCAGTGCGTTGCATCGAAGGCCAGATGGACGATTTTCGCTTTACCGTGGCTGATCACGGGTTGCGTCACCCCGGTTGAATATGGGAAGCTTCCGCATGCAGCCTATGTTGCGCCGGAACGATGCAATCCTGCGGCTACAACGCCGGTCGACCAGTCCGACAAGCCTTTTTTCTTTGTCACAAGCCGACTGCCGGATTGCCTGACCGACGACATCAGTCTGCTCCATCATCGCGGCGACAAGGTGCGCTATGGCCATTTTGCGACGCCGCGAGACGGCGAGCAGAAATCAGGTGAAGTCCGTCGCGCCGTTCCTCTGGCCTTCTCCGATTCGCAACGGTGGTGGGCGAATCTGGCAGGCAAGATGAATGCTGCAAACGGACGGGTGCTGCTCTATGTCCACGGCTATCGGGAAACCTTTTTCTCAAGTTCGCGCGATACGGCGCAAATTACACGGCTGACCAACTTCACCGGGCCTGCCATCCAGTATAGCTGGCCTTCGCAAGGCGCTCTGCTCAAATATCCGGTCGATGAAACCAATATGTATTGGGATGAACGCAATTTTCGCAAATTCCTGATGCAATTGGCACAGCTGGAAACGACCAAGGAAATCGTGCTCATTTCCCATTCGCTTGGCGCGCGGCTCGTCTTGCCATCGGTGGAATATGTCGACCGCAATGTCCCCAATGGCGATTCCAGTGTCATCTCAAACATCATTCTCGTGTCGCCCGATGTCGACACGCAGGATTTCGAACGCGACATTGCCGAAGAGATATTATCGGACCGGCGCGTCCGGAACGACCGCAGAATTACAGTCTATGCATCCCTGCATGATCGGGCGTTGTCGCTGTCAGACAATTATCACGGCTATCCTCGCCTGGGCTATCCGAGATGTTTTGATCCCTTTGAAGCCGCAGATCTCAAAGCGAGAAATCTTCCCGAGCGATGCTATGCCAAACATCCAAAATATGCGGAGGCAATCGATAAAACGGCTCTAACCATCATTGATAGCACTGCAATCAGTCGTGGAACGTCAGGCCATAGCAACTATCTGCTCAGTGCACCGGTTTGCAAGGATTTTGCGGCGGTGGTAAACGGCGAGAGAAGACCGGCAGGCCGGCAGGCAACGCATCTTGCCTATGTATTCACTCTGGCGCCGCCGCCAAAAGGCGCGAAGCCCGACCATTTGGCAATTTGCCGCCGGAACGAATGATAGTGCGTGATAGCGAGGCGCTTTCAGACCTGCTCGTCAAAGCTCAAGCCTGCACGATTTGTTCTGATTTGCCGCTTGGTCCCAAACCTTTGGTGCAAGCCTCTTCGAGTGCCAGGATTCTTATCTCCAGTCAGGCTCCCGGCGCCAAAACCCATGAAAAAGGCCGACCGTTTGATGATCTGAGCGGCAAAAGACTGCGCGAATGGCTGGGCGTCACCGAGGATCAATTTTACGACCCCGATCTGTTCGCAATCATTCCCATGGGGCTCTGCTATCCCGGCACGGGCAAAGGTGGTGATCTACCGCCTCGACCGGAATGTGCTCCGGCCTGGCGTCAGCCGCTGCTGAGTCAGATGACCGATCTGAAACTGACATTGGTGCTCGGCCAATATGCTCTCGACTGGCATCTCGGCGACAGGAAATCCCGAACGCTCACCGAAACCGTGAAACGCTGGCAGGAATTCTGGCCGGATATCTTGCCCCTGCCCCATCCCAGCCCGCGCAATATTCGCTGGCTCAAGGCCAACCCCTGGTTCGAGACGGATGTCATTCCCGCTCTTCAGAAACGCGTGAGCGCGCTAATCTAGAAGATACCCATGGCCAGCCCGGCCGATAGTGTGGCCCCGATCTCCGAACATTTTGCCAGATCGGTTGGTCCGATCGTCTTTTGCGCCAATATTTCTTCTTTGGTCTGCGCGTGGGTGCAGACAATCAATGTATCGATCACTTTCTTGAGCCGCCAGCCGGTTGCGATCCGCTCCACCTGTTTCTTCGCATTCTCGCCGTCCGATCCCGCGCAGATCATCGCGGCATAAGGGCGCCCCTCGATCTTTCCGAGTACGGGATAATAGCAACGGTCGAAAAAAGCCTTCATCACGCCGGCAATCGCCGCGAGATTTTCGGGTGTCGCAAAAATATAGCCGTCGGCGGACAGCATGTCCTCCGGATGACAGTCTTCGGCGCGGATGACGCGCACGTCCGTACCCTCCTCGCCCTGCGCGGCGCTGGCCGCAGCCTCGACCATCTGCTGAGTGCCGCCGGTATAGCTGTAATAGACGATCAGTAATTTTTTCATCGCTATCTTCCTATCAAGGAACAGACCGATTGTCAGCGCCCCGGCTTTGACGCATAGCACCCACCATGAACGCAGTCTTGAATGTAGAAAAATCCCTGTCCGGCCAGAGCTGGCGCTGGCGTAGCACCAGCGCGGATGCGCGCGATCCGGGTTTCCAGCCCGATGATCTGGTCACCCAGCTGCTGCTCGCACGCGGCGCGAGCCGGGAAACGCTCGCGGTTAACCGCGAACCGACGATCCGCGGTTTCATGCCCGACCCCTCGGTCTTTCGGGATATGGATACGGCAGCGGATCGCCTCGCTCTTGCGATCAAGAACCAGGAAAAAGTCACGATATTCGGCGACTATGATGTCGATGGTGCAACCAGCGCTGCCTTGCTGATCCGCCTGCTGAGGGATCTCGGGTTGGAAGCGGGCTATTATATTCCCGACCGGCTGATGGAGGGCTATGGCCCGTCCGGCGAGGCTCTGGTCAAGCTGGGCGAACAGGGCAGTAATCTGGTGGTCACGGTCGATTGTGGCGCAATGGCGTTTGAAGCACTCGACATGGCGCACAAGGCCGGCGTCGAAGTCATCGTCGTCGACCATCACAAATGCGCGGTGGAACTGCCCAAGGCAATCGCGCTGGTCAATCCCAACCGGCTCGACGAGAGCGATGCCGGCGCGGAACATGGCCATCTCGCCGCCGTTGGCATGGCATTCCTGCTCGGCGCGGCTCTAGTGCGGACGTTGCGCAACCAAGGCTTTTTCAAGGACCGGGCCGAGCCGAAACTGCTGGAACTGCTGGATATTGTCGCCTTGGGCACGGTCGCCGATGTCGCCCAGCTGCGCGGGCTCAACCGGGCCTTTGTCGCACAGGGTATCAAGGTGCTGGCCGGACGGCAGAATGTCGGCCTGTCGGCGCTGATCGACGCCAGCCGGCTCAAGCGCGCGCCGATTTGCTCGGACCTCGGCTTTGCGCTCGGACCGCGAATCAACGCAGGCGGACGGGTTGGCAAATCGGATTTGGGCGTACGGCTGCTGATCACGGAGGATCCGGAAGAAGCGCAGGCCATTGCCGCCGAACTCGATCATCTTAACCAGGAGCGGCGCGCGATCGAGGCCCATGTGCTGGAAGAGGCCGAAGCCATGTGTTCTGCCCAGCAGAATCAGGCCGTGGCGGTGCTTGCCGCCAAGGGCTGGCACCCGGGCGTCATCGGCATTGTTGCCGGACGGATCAAGGAGAAGCTGGACAGGCCCGCGATCATCATTGCGCTGGACGAAGACGGCATCGGCAAAGGCTCAGGCCGCTCGGTGTCCGGGGTCGATCTGGGGGCCGCCATCATTGCGGCCAGGGACAGCGGGCTGCTGATTGCCGGCGGCGGTCATGCCATGGCTGCGGGGGTCACCGTCGCGGCGGACAAGGTGGATGTTTTTTCCGAATTTCTCAACGACCGGCTCGCTGAAAGCGTCGGCAAAGCGCAGGATGGCAGGGCGCTGCTGCTCGACGCGGTGCTGTCGCCCAAGGGCGTCAATCCGACGATGGTCGAGGCGATGGACGGAGCAGGCCCCTATGGCATGGGCTGGCCCGCGCCGCGCATCGCCACCGGGCCGGTGCGAATCATCAAATGTGATATCGTCGGCACCGGCCATGTAAGAATGATCGTCGGTGGCGATGACGGCGCGTCGATCAAGACAATCGCCTTTCGCGCTGCGGAAACGAACCTCGGCCAGACTTTGCTCAATGCGCAGCGAGGACGGAAACTATGGATAGCAGGCCGCGCCAAGATCGATGACTGGGGCAGCCGTCCGTCGGCGGAAATCCATCTGGAGGATGCCGCCTGGGCCGATTGAGGGACGCCAAAAGCGTGTCTGGACTGTGCTATTATAGTGATCTCTACTCGACTGTCGGCGACCCACAAACCGGCAAGTCGCATGTCTTTCCCGCCCCGCCAGACAAAAGGCTGGAAAAACCGGCGGAAAGAGGGTTGACCAAAGCCGAGCACCCCCCTAATGGCCGTGGCTCGCTGACCAGCAATTGGTATGGCCCCTTCGTCTAAGGGTTAGGACGCGGCCCTTTCACGGCTGAAATACGGGTTCGAATCCCGTAGGGGTCACCATTTGTTCCAGAAATGTTAAACATCACACATATTTAGTGTTTCTCGCGTTTGCTATTTCCTCAATCTGTCCCACAACTGTGTAACACATGGGACGGTCGCAAATCCCTGTCCGCCCCCTTTGCCCAATGCTTTTTTGTCCAACGGGCGGAATCACGGAAAGCACTGCTGCGGACTGGCTAGCGCTTGAATCGGTGCTCTGTGTCGGCGGTAGCTGGATAAACCTGCCAGACTGACCCGCGACTGCTCAATCGGGGGCAAGCGCTCCCCGCATAGTACGCGCCTGGCACCGCTTCCCACCGAATTGCGGCCATTCCCAGTGACGCGACCTTCCGTCTGCTTCGCACTCCATTATTGCGCACCATCACCAATCAGCGCGAACGGTGCCCAGGCATTGGGGTGAGCCCATGTGTCATTATCGCTATCCGCGGACGGATCGTTGCGGATTTCCTGCATCGCTCTCTGAAATGCTTCCGCTCTGCTCAGTTCCGGATTATCGCGTTTGATCTCGATCGTCCGCACGGTGATTCTGGCGGCAACATCATCGCGTACCGGCCAATGCGATGCGAGCAAATTTCGTGCACCAGCATAGAAGAAGGAGCGCGCCAGTCCAGACAGGCCAGGAGCACCCTCACTGCCATCGCCGGCAGCGGTGTTGCACGCCGACATTATCACCCATTCGGCGTTGAGTTTTAATCCCGTTATTTCAGAAGCGGTGAGCAAACCGTCATCGTTTTCACTGGCCTCTGTCGGGGGCGTGAAGACCAGTCCGGGTTCGGCTGCACCGTGAATTTCACCTGCCAGCAAGCCATGGGTTGCGAGCGCCACGATATTGACGCTGGAAAGGTCAGCATTGCGAACATTGCTTTCGCTGGCGCGCGCCGCGGTGAAGATCGAGGCCTGCGGCGCATTCAAGGCAATGCGCATGGCTTCCAGCTCCTGCGCGGTTCCGGGCAGACGCGCCATTTTTCTGAGCGCTGTAATATCAGCAATACCGGCACCAGATCGTGTGCGGCTGTCGCGAAAAGCTGAAACAGCCGTACCATCATCACTTTGAGCCAGATTATCATGCTTGGCTCTTGTACCACCTGCGCCTCGAATGTTTGATTGGCCAAGCAACACCGGATCACCGAAACCGATAAAACGCTTGGAATCCTGTTTGTTCTTGTCGGCGGGGCTTGCGCGCCGCAAAAATTGCAAAGACTGTAAAGATGGTATTTGGACCAACGCATGCAGATCGGCGAACCATCTGGTCGCGCGCAAACTGGCTGGATTGCCATCGGCACCTTCAGGTTTTTCAGCGACCAATATGCCAAACGGCAGACTGCTAAGAGATCCCGTTGTAGCGATGAAAACGTGCCTTTTGCCTTTTAGGCGATCGGCAACCGGAGCAATGATCTGATTGTAAAGCGCAAACGCCGTGCCACGGTCATAGGGATAAACGCCTTCGCCCTCTTCCGCCCATTCGGCCGCCTGCACTTGACTGACATCGACAGTCGCACCCACATCCCAAAGCAGCCGCTTAACAACGGCATTGATCGTGCCGCGTTTCCAGTCGGATCGTGCCCACTGAATGCCGTCATCGCTGATTGCCATAACATGCGTTCCCAGTGCCGCCGGTACGACCATCAGAAAGGCCTCGTCCGGACCGAGCATTGCTTGGGTTTCTGCGATGGTCAGTGGTTCTGGCCGGACCATGGAAAAATATTGCGGAAAAGCTTCGCGAACATGGTCATCAATCGCTTCTATTTTCTGCACCAGCACATTGTGTTTTTGCCTTAAATTTTCGAGCTTTCTATCTTTGCGCCGTTCGCTTGCTATCAATTGCCGGTTTATGCGTGCGTCCGTGGTTTGCCACTCTATGGCGAGAGATTGTCTTTGCCGAAGAAGCTCACCTAAACCGGCGGTCTGATTCTCCGCTGCCCGTCGCGCTGCGTTTTGCGCAACTGCGCGGGAAGCTGGCCCCACCACCGCTTTTTGTAATACGCTATAGACTTCTTCCCGTAACGGCTCACGTTGAGATGGATTTTCTCCAGCCGCTATCCAGCCCGCGTCAGCAAAAAGCGTAAAATAGTGCTTTTTGCTTTTAATTTCGCGCTGATACTGGGCTTCTGCCCGTGCATCATTGCCCCTCATATTCCAGCGGGAGATCCAACCGTTTAACACCGCTCTGGCCGGGACGATCGCGAGATCAGCACGATCAACCTGTTCTATCAAATTATAAGCGAGGTTGCCATATGAGGATAATGTGTCGGGATGATTCTCGCCGAGCGTTTTTGTTTTCAGGGCCAGAATTTGGCGGTATATTTTTTCCGCTTCTTCGTCATTTCCCATATGATTCAAAGTGAAACCAAGATTGCCCATCGCGGTCATTGTGGTCGGATGGGCCTCGCCCAAAACCTCCGTCATATATTCAATCGCGCGCCGTTGGAGCGCCTCAGCTTCCTTATATCTGCGTTGTTTGCTGAGATTGCTGGCCAGCATTCCCATGCTAACCAGTGTATCCGGATGCTTGTCTCCCGAAATTTCGATATTCATCGCATACGCACGCCGATGGAGTGGCTCTGCTTCTTTTGCACGCCCCAGCTTGCCCAATATCGTGGCAAGATTATCAAGGCTGATTAAAGTGGCCGGATGCTTTTTACCCAGTGTTTTTGTACGGATGGACAGGGCTTGACGAAATAGCGGTTCTGCGTCGGCGTAGCGTCCCTGCAACTGGAGGTTTCCGGCCAGATTATTGAGGCTGTCAAGGGTATCACTATGTTCTTTTCCCAAGACTTTTGTGCGGATCTCAAAGGCCAGCCGATTGAGTGGCTCTGCCTCATCATGACGCCCTTGCATCATCAAATTTAGCGCCAGATTGGACAGAGAAGAGGCCGTATCCTGGTGTTTTGAACCAAGCATCTGTTGGCGTGATGCCAAAACTTTTCGATAGATCGGTTCTGCTTCTTTATATCGCCCCTGACCGAACAGATTTGCAGCAAGATTATTATATGCGGTCAAACTTTCTTCGCTGCCAACACCAAAAATCTCTTCCTGGAGCCGCAGTGCTTCCCGGACTATTTTCTCGGCCTCTTTGTTACGTCCAACCTGCATCAAATCGACGCTATGCACCATAAGGGCATTCGCATAATCCTTCGATTGACTGCCATTTTTCATTGCGATGAGCGGCAACAGTTGAGCCGACAATGCTGCGGCTTTCTGATATTGACCCGATCTGCGCTCTTTATCGGCCTGTTTGCGAAAATTTTTGATGCTGGCCTTGATTTCCCGGCTTTCCAAACCCGGTTCTTGGGCTGATACCGCGGCGCCAAGCCCGGAGAAACAAGTAATCAGAGACAAGGCGACAATCATTGCCCCGAATGCTCTGCAGCCATTTCGTTTGACGATTTTGCAAGCCATGTCCCGTCCCCCCGTTCTGATCGTCTCAAAATTCACTCACTAACGCAATGACATATCCTGTCTTTTGACTATGTGATGTCCCTCACCCTTCAGCCTGTTGCACTGTGGGTCAACGATCCAGATGTATTTGCAGCACCTGTATCCCCTGTCACGTCATCGTCATCGTCATCGTCATTTGGTATTCCAACCGTTTTCCTGGCAACCAATTTTGTTGCCGTGGACCGCGCGCACCGCCAGCCAGATTTTATTGAAGGCGGCAATGCCGCCAGCAGAGGTTCACGAAACGGATCATGATGGAGAGAATGAAATCTCCGGGATCAATTCCGGTCGTTGAGCTGATAAATGGGATAAGTGCCATAGCCTTTCGCGAATTCGATTTTTCCGGCGTAGCGGCACGTATATTCGCCCGGGGCCTCAAGCGCTAGAATGGCTGCAAAAGGCTCGGTAACGAATACAGCACCTGGAGGCGTCACCGGTTCGATCCGTGCTGCTCTGGACACTTCAGTGCCGTAAAGCGTGGGTTTGCCGGTGATCGGATCGCGCGTTTCATAGGCCGGACCATAGTGTACACCTATCCGCATCCCTCCACTTTCCGCCAATCCCAAAAGTGAATAATCGAAATCCAGCAACGCACTTTGAAGCTCCAGCGCCAGACTGGCGGCGCAGGGTGCATCGGGTGTGACTGCCAGAAGGGCGTCCCCCCAACTATTCTGAGCAAGAATTTGGCCGGGGTAGTTTTCCAGAACCATGGCCATGGTCCGCATGACGCCGTTCCAGAATGCAGGCAGCGCCGCCTCTGCCAGCTTTGAAAACCCTGGAAAGTCGGTGAATATTATGGCTGCTACGGTGCGTTTGTACAGGTTCTCATTGGGCTTTTGCGAACGGGCGAGATTACGATCGACGGGTCCGGCATCAATGATATGGGAATCGCCCCCGAAAGATTTCCAGGTCGCGACATCTGCGCCGGTTCCCGCCGAGCCGGAAGATGTAACACCATCCCAAATCGCAAGCTGCTGCGCTGATTTGCCGAGATATTGCGCACGAAGCTTCGCCATTCCCATGACAACCTTGCTGGCATAGCTGAACTGGTCGGGATCACCGACATAATGCATTTCGGTTGCATAATTGATGCTGTTAGCTTTTTTCATGCATTCCTCGAAGCGAGCCAGCCAGCCATTTCCAGCCGGGATAATCGACTGGGCGATAAAATCGTCCTGGATAAATGGCAAAACTACGTTGAGCTCACCGCGGCGGGCGAGCACGGCCTCAGCGATCAAAATATCCGCACCGCTTGCGAGCGCGCCATAGGCATATCCAACATCATTCTGGTCGAGAAAGTCGTCGATAGCTGATCGGAGATTGGCTTCCGTTTCTGCGTCTTCCAAAAACATATGCCCGCAATAGTGGATGACCATCGGGGGCGATATTGGCGCGAGCAATTTATCAATTATATCTTTGTCCAGACCCGCTTCAAGACCAACCAATTCCAGTTGCCTGACACTGCTGGCTCTCGCGCCGGCATTGGCATCTTTCATTGTGCCCGCGTCGGACAATGTCGCGCCAGCTTCTTCGGGTTGGCCTGCGATCAAGAGCGCTTCGGCTTTTGTTGCCAGGTCATAATAGTTGTCCGGGTTGCGGATTGCGGGAATTTTCAGAATGGCCGTGGCAATTGCCTGCGCTTCTCTCGGCAAGCCAGCCAGAAAAGCCATAGATGCCGCATTAATGCCGGGATAGGCATCTCCACTGGAATCAAAAATGTGACGATAGGCGTGATAGGCTTTCAGCAATGCCGATTTCCGCTCGGCTTTATCAGAAGTGGCCAGGGCGGAATCTTTCAATATCCGCGCGGCGATGCTGCGATGGTGGGCATCAGGTGAGGAGTCGAGACCATATTGATGAAAAAGCTCTAGTGCCTGTTCGCCGTTACCCATTCGGGCTAGCGCAAGTACCATCAAGTGGCATAGTTCTGCCGTCGTATCACCCTCGTTTAAGGCAGAGATTGCCGTGTCATAGGCCAGCAGCAGATTGCCGCTGTCAATGGCAGCCTGGGTGCGAGCAGTTGCATCCCCGATCGCCATCAATCGGCTACATTATGCGCCAACGCCTCTTCTTCGCGTTGCAAGGCTTTGCGCTTGCGGAATATTTTGATCGACAGCAGCGCTGCCGGAACGGCCAGTGTGATTATCCCGAATAAAATCCAGAACACGTCACCAAGTGCGCCATAGCCTTTGATCAGTTGATTGAGAGGCTCCCAGCAGAAGCGGATGGCAACGACCCACAATAATGCTGCAATATAGAGCGCTATCTTGTCGTTCAGAACGATACCAAGGCCGGACAATTCCCCGTCGCCCTTGTTCTTCCCGCCACTGGCTTCGCGAAACCGAGCAAGTTCAGACTCGGCGGCGTGCTGACCAGATTGAGCCTGATCCAGTTCGCGGCGCAGGCGGACCAGTTCACGGGCACCCGTGGCAAGCTCCCCGGATTGCGCTTTGGATGCTGCGGACAATTCGGCCAGCTCCGCTTGCAGAGCGCTGCGCTTTGCCCGCTCTCCAGCCAGTTGCTGGCTGATGTCGGGTGTCGCGTTTTCAATGATATTGTCTATGACGTCCGGAACCAGCGGATCACTGGAGTGGCGCGCCAGCCATTTTTTCCAGTCCGCAACGCTGCCCTTATCTTTCAATCGAGTATATTCGACCAGACCTGGCCTATCGAGCAACTCACCAATCCGCTCCAATATTCCCAACCAGATCGCATTGTCGGATCCCTCTGCTCCTTCTGGGAGAACTTCAGCCTGAACCGACCTGAATTCCAATGGCAACGTACAAGGCCGCAGTTGAACAGCGATCAGTCCGCTGCGTTCTTTGCCAGTGCGCGCCTCGTTGCGCACCCAGTCGGATTCTACCGAGTCTTCCGACCATAAGACCAGCAAGGCTTTCGCCGCGTCAATCTCGCGTTCGATCTCACGGTCGAAGGATGAACCGGCGCCTATGCCTGCATCAAACCAGACACTGACTTTCAGACCTTCCAATATGTCGCAAATCGCCTTGCACCGGTCCCGGTCGCTGCGCGAGTAGCTTATGAAAATATCGGCCATATCAATGTCCCGTCAAAATAGATCTTCACCTTTTGCCGATCAGCTATAGTGCCGCGTGCCAAACTGAACAAGTGAGTTGGAAACCTAAGGGAAATTCGACAAACAGGGCCCGCAAAATGTTCGCCCCTGATTTACTGTTTGGGAACTTTAGGTGCATGGCACAGGGCCGATTTTGCGTCTGCAGCGGATATTGGACCGGACTAGTGCGAACGACCGCTGAAACAAATGTCTGTTTCAGAATGAAAATCAGGACGCGGAATCATCCGCGCCCAGCGGGTGTTTGCGATAAAATTCAACCTGCATTTTCATTGGACCAATAAGATTGACAAAATGCGGAGATTGCGGAGGTATCGGTGCGGGATCATCAACCGTGACAAGATGCCGTGATGGCGGATCGATAAAAACAAGCTCCACTTCACCTTCCAGAACGCGCAACAAGCCCCATGTACCATCTTTGGTGCTGTGTTTGTTGCGGAGGGAATCCGGCAAACTCCGTTCGTCAAATATCGGTGAAGCCGCATAAGAGGCAACGGTTTTGGAGCTGCCGGTCATCAGACCAAGATCCGGATGATTGCAAAAGCGCATCCGAAGACCGCAAGCAATATGGGCACCGTCAAAATCTGGGCATTTGCAGCACAACTACCCATCCATCCGGTTTGTGTTTCCAACCCGCCGAGAGCAGCGGTCGGAGGCAAAGCCTTGCGCTCGGCGGCGCTGACATTGTTCAAAATTGCTGCGGTACCAAAATACATGACGGCATAAGCCATGCTGACCACCAGCGCGAATATTGCAGCCATGCCGTGACCCGTGGCAACGAAAAGCGCCGCGAAGAAAACAGCATAAGAGATGAACATCGTGATCCAGACGGAAACAGGCAATTCAAAGGTTCGACTCTCATGTGACGATGCGTTCTGGTTCTCCGGTACATCGCGCATTTCTGCGATAATTTCAGACGCTATCGCCTGCCCGCATTCCATCTGAAAATCCATCAACATGATCGCTTCTCCTTCGGCTTGGAAATTGAGTCCAGGCCACCGCGCTGGACCTTGATACCGGTGAGCAGGCTTTCGGCGATCCGTTCGGCAGCCTGACGAAAGACCTGCGCGGCGGCTTCATTGGGTGCAATATCGTCAAGAGTCTGGTTCCAGATCACTAGCCAGCGGTCGAAATGCATGTTGTCCAGTCCACCGATGGCGATATGTTTGAGCATGGGATTGCCGCGAAAACGGCCTGATTCTAAAGTTACAGAAGCCCAGAAGTCCTTCATCCGAGAGAGGTGCGGCGTCCAGTCTGCAACATGGTCCATAAAAATTGGCCCGAGCAGATCATCTTTGCGAATGGCGCCATAAAAAGTTTCGACGAGATTTGAAATCAACTCGTCATTGATCCCAAGCGCATTGGCTTGTGCAGTTTTTCTGGCTCTGGCGCGTTCGGCATAGCTAGATTCTGGCATTATCTCGACTCGAATAATGTGTATTTCATATGCACTGTTTATACTGCTTGGCATTAAATAGCAATATATGATATGCATCTTTTATGAGATTATCTGTTCACACCGATTATGCGCTCCGCACATTGATGTATCTGGCCGCACATGACGGCCATCATTCGATTACCGAAATCGCCGGACAATATGGCATTTCGAAGAACCATCTGATGAAGGTTGCCCAGCGACTGGTAGCGGAAGGTTTTGTCGACAGCGTCCGCGGACGCAGCGGTGGATTGTTGCTGAACCAGCCCGCCGACACCATCAATGTCGGCATGGTCGTCCGCACGTTTGAAGATTACGGCACCTTTGTCGAATGTTTCGACAAGGAGGGCAATGGCTGTGCCGTCAGTCCTGTTTGCGGCCTCCGCCATGTTCTCGCCGACGGTGTGGAAGCCTTTCTGTGTCATCTTGACCGATTCACCGTCGCCGATCTGGTGGGTGACAAAGTAAATTTTCAATCCGTCTGGGCCTAGTTTCCGGACGACACGTCCCGGCCGGGTTCGATCAAGCGCAGTCAAACCGCTTGGCTGGTCGCCAATCCAAGTGTCCATATCCGGGTCGAAGGCCATTGCGACGAACGCGGGACTCGTGAGTATAATCTGGCCCTCGGCGAACGCCGCGCAAATGCTGCGAAAAACTATCTTTCAACGTTGGGTGTCGAATTGTCGAGAATATCGGTCGTCAGCTTCGGTAAGGAACGCCACCACGCGCTGGCTTCGGATGAACAGACATGGGGGCTGAATTGTCGCGCCGTAACAGTGACTGTTCACTAGACATCAATCTGGCGACACGCCGGCCTAAGCAGCAATGCACAATCATGATCGACCGACAATTATGTTGGTGGCTCATGAGGGCCGGGACCGTTGCTAGTGAGGCCGGTCCGGACGATAGCGTTCACCAGCGATCACGCCCTTTAAAAGTTCAGGCTGGATATGACGATCGCCATTCGTAGCGTGTAGAACGGACACATCGCCTGTAGTCTCAGCGATCACGACCAGTACTTGTGAAAAATTCAAGGCATTAGCCTCCCGCAACTTTCCCCACAGATCGCCTTCAGTCATCTTTGCTTTTCTCAGCTGATCATGCTGTACTTCATCGCCGATCATGATCAGCCGCGGCCTGTTGTCAGCCAGCAATTGCAGGCCAGGAAACCGGCTCCTGAGCACGGCCATCCCGATCTGCAATCCGAACAGAATGGCGAGCGCGGCCACACCGTTGGCAATCGGGGGGTCTTTGGAGAGGATAACCGAGCCCAACACGGAACCGATTGCGACCGTGACGGCAAAGTCGAAACCGCTCATTTTGGAAAAACTGCGAACGCCCGCCAGACGGGTAAGTACGATCACCGCCACATACATGGACAGCGCCGACAGGCCGATCAACACGACCTGCGCCGATCCTGTGGTGGTCCACTCCGACACCATGTCAGCTTTCCCGGGTCCGATCAGTTCATCAAGCAACTTCCTGTTTCTCCACCGGCTTGCGATCATCAAAAATTCTGGCCAGCACTTCGGCCCGCTCGGTACTCAGATCCTTTCGGGCGGCGACAAATATCTCGTCTTCTTCCTCGTCCATATGATGCTCGAGCTGCTCTTTCAAAGTTTTGAACCGTGTCAGCCAGCCGCTACTGTCGAAATCCATATCGACCAGATCCTCGAAATAATCCTTCGCTTCCTTATGCTCGGCTACTGAATGGCGCCCCTTGTCCTGCAGATCGGGCCTGCTCAGCATCTCGGCATATAAGGACTGTTCTTCGGCATTGGCATGGGCTGACACGTCAATGCGCAGCTTTTCAAATGTCTCACGCCGTTCCTTGCTGTCGCCTTCTGTTTCAGCCACCCTGTCGAGCATCTCGCGATGACGGTCGTGATCCTGTTTGAGACGGGTAAAAATGTCAGTCATAATATCTCCATCGTCTATATTCTCCTGATTAGACGCACGAACCGCCTATCGGTTGCGTTTTTCAACGTCGGATCCTCACGAGCATCCCGTGGGGGAGTTGCATAGCCCCCCAAAACAGCCGACCACAGAAGCATGGATATGCACCTCCTTTGCAGCCATCGGCGAGGGACAAAAAAATTTCACTGCGCAGGGAACCACATGCCGCGCAAAAGGTTATATAGATTGAATGAGTGACAACCCGGGACCCGAGTTGCCTTCATTCCTCAAAAACCGGCTGGGAAATTCGCCGAATCGTAATCCCCCCCGTTTTCCGAACGGACGAATTTCCCAGTCACTTTTGCAAAACCAGCCGACATTACAAACCACCCCCACTACACTTCTGTCATAATATGCGGGCGAAGCGACATGCTGACATTTTGGCGCAAAAAAATGGCCGGGACATAATGCCCCAGCCATTCTTGCCAATTTTTAGAAAACTATTCTTCGGAAGGCATTTTCACGTCCACGTCAGGCACGTCTACGGTCACTTCTTCGGTCCCGACTTCTACATCGGCTGTATCAACGTCGATCTCAGGCAATGCGCCCGTATCACCGGATACGTCGACGTCCACGGAAGGCATTTCGCCTTCTTCCGTAACTTCGGCCTCGCAACCGGAGAGGGTCAGACCAGCAGCCATCGCCGCGACGATTATAAATTTATTCATAATGAACTCCCTTCATTGGTTCGATATGTCCAACGCAGGACTTCAGCGTCGGGTTCCAATGTGCCCCAAATTTAATCGCGGCCGAGACGCATTCGAAAAGCGTCCAGATGGAAATAGGCGGGATCAAATTGGCTGATTTCGGCAAGCCGGGCGGCGTCCCTGAACAGGATCCATCCCTTGCCCCGCTCGAGCAGTCCGTCGCGTTCCAGCTGCCGGAGCACCCGATTGGTATGAATGGGGGTCAAGCCAAGCGCGTCGGCAATGACAGTTTGTGTCAGCGGTACACGAAACCCTTCATTGGTGCCCTCTCCCGATATTCGCACCCGGCGGTGGAGCTCGAGAAGAAAATGTCCAATTCTCTCCCGCGCTGTTTGCTGCCCGTTTCGGACGATCTGTTCGCGCAGGAATGCTTCTTCCTGTACCTGCATCCACCAGAAGGCGAGCGTCAGCTTTCCGGACTCGGTAAGCAGATGGCGCAAAACCGAGGGCCGGACCGACAATCCGGTTAAGCTGGTGACGGTTTTGACCGAATGGTCGGCTTCGGCGGCTACCAGAACCTGCAAATCGAACATGTCTCCGGGCAAGAGCACGTTCAACACCTGACGCCGACCATCCTCAAGAGATTTGTACCGGATCGCCCAGCCTTCCTTCACAATCAATACGCTATCCAGTTCCTGACCGGCATCGATAATTTCTGTATTTTTCTCGAAGTGCTGTTCACGCCCCGCGATCTGCATGATTACCTGCTGATCGTCGCTATCAAGATCGGCGTAGAATGAAATCCGCCGGAGCAGGGCCTTTTGCGCCACTAGTATCCCCCATATTCCGAAACCGGAAAGGTGATGGTGCAGATTAGACCGTCCGCTGTCCAGTCTCTGATAATCTCTCCCCGCAAGTTTCGGGTGATGCTATGATCAATGAGGGAGGAGCCAAAGCCTGCCCCTATCGGCACGGCGGTTGCCTGGGGACCGCCGCGTTCGCACCAGCGCAGGTTAACAATATCTGCGCCATCTTCGGACTCAATCGTCCAATCGATCTTTACAAGGCCTTCATCGCTGGTCAGCGCCCCATATTTGGCGGCATTAGTCGCCAGTTCATTGAGGACGAGCGACATGGACACCATCGCATTTTCTGAAAGGGGAAAATCCGCACCAGTCCATCGCACCCTTGGGTAGGTCCTGCCAAGATCCCTGACCAAGGCGGTGAAGGAACCTGTCACGAAATTGGTGTCGAGCAGGATTTGCTGGGCCCGGTTCAACGCACTAAGCCGGCTATTGATCCGCTCGATATAGTCATCAATCGACGTTGCTGATTTTTTCGTCAGCGCCATGATCGATTGCAGCGTAGCGAACAAATTGCGCAGGCGATGATGAAGCTCGCGCGTGTGCAGCTTAAGCTGTTCCTGCTGGTCAACGGAATGGGTTATGTCCTTGTTGAGACCGGTCAGGGTCGGGCGACCGTTCACTTCGATATAATCGCCATAGGCCTCCACCCATCGAATTTCTCCTGATGGCATGACAATGCGGAATCGGGTTTCATATTTTTCACCCGGGGCGGACGCCAGGTTCATCGCCTCGTGCACCGACGCAAGATCTTCAGGGTGAATGCGGTCCAACGCGGCTGGCAATTCTGCCAGCGATTCTGAAGCATCTTCGCCCCAGATTTTCATATAGGCCCCGCCCCATTCAATCATACCCGTCGTATAATCGAGCCGAAAGCTCGCAGTATTGCTGAGCGCCAGGGTAAGATTTAGATTGGACCGATCAATCGCAGCGTTTTTTTGGGCTTGCTCACGCAACGCAATCTCCCGGCGCAGCTCCATTTCACTCATCACGATATCGGCAATGTTGCGCAGCTGGTGGAGCTGTCTTCGTGTTGTCCGGAATCGGGCGACCGTGTCCCCGATCCAAATCGCGCCCAAGACCATGCCGCCAGGAGCGACGAGCGGCGCGCTGGCATAAAATCGAATGGGCGGACCGCCACTGACCAATGGGTTGTTTACCAGCTCCGGTACACACTCGGTATCCTCGATGACGACAAATTCTTTGCCTTCAATCAGATTTCTGCACAGAGAAACCGACCGGTCGGCATGGGATTCTGTAATACCGACCTTGGATTTGAACCATTCCCGCTTTTCATCAAAGAACGAGACTGACGCCATCGGAGCCGAAAAAATGTCGGCGGCAAATCGCGTGATACGGTCGAAGGCTTCCTCCGGCCCACTATCCATGATCTGATAGCTGTCCAGTATCGCCAACCGTTCGCTTTCCATCGATTTGTGCCGCTTGTCGGTCGTACGGTTAACCGCGCTCATATCTGATCCTTTTTTCATGCCCCCCGAAGAGATCAACATACAAACGTCTAACTGGCGATCTCGTTCCATGCGTACGGGACCAAAAACCCCACGCTGCGCATAGCTATCACAATATCCCGACCGGGATAAACCTAGTTAAAAGGGCGAGGAAAAGATCAATTCCCTCGCCCTTGTTAATTTCAATAGTTCACGCCGATTATCGTCGCGCCATCAAAGCACCAACAACCAGGCCGAGCCCGGCGGTTGCAGCGATACTCGCGATTGGATTTTTCTTGATCGTTAACTGTGCCTTTTCCCGGCTCTTTGTCCCGGCTTCCATCGCATTTTTCTGGGCAGCCTTTAATTTTATGGATGCATTTTCGCGCAATTCCGCCGCGTTGGTTTGCGCGTCTGCCTTGACGGATTTCGTCAAATTCGCGAGATCGCTTTTAAGCGTTACCAGGTCTGATTTAACCGCGTCCATTTCTTCTGAATAAGTGTCTGTCATTTTATTTCCTCCAATATCCGTTTGATACGAAACATACGGTTTACCGACTGCTTGGTTCCGGCCTGGCGGCAAAATTTGGAATTCTCCGCCAGTTTTCAACTAATTGAAAAATCTGCGGAACCCTTTTACACATCGTGCGTATGAGAAGGTATCACGGAGATAGATATATATGTCGCTAGCTGAAATTCTAAAACCGCATTTGCCTTATTTGCGGCGCTACGCGCGCGCGCTGACGGGCAGTCAAAAAAGTGGGGATGCCTTTGTCAAAGCAACGCTGGAAGCGATCATCGCTGATCCGGAATCGGTATCAGATGACGATAATATCCGCGTTCAACTCTATCGGATTTTTTCCCGTATCTGGGAAAGTGCAAACGTAAGAGTCACTGAAAACCCGGACGACAACACGCCGCAAAACCGATTGAACGCCATTCCACCTATCAGTCGACAAGTACTGCTGCTGACCGCACTCGAAGGCTTCTCGATCAGCGAAGTCGCGAAAATTGCAGATGTTGGAGAAGCCTCCATTAATGACCTGCTGGAAGATGCGATCGCAGACATCGACAAGGAAATCCGGTCGGACGTGCTGATAATCGAGGACGAGGCGTTGATCTCGATGGAATTGCAGCAGATCGTTACAGAGTTGGGCCACCGTGTATGTGGTACCGCAACCACCCATAAAGGCGCGCTGGAATCGGTCGACAAAGCCAAGCCGAGCTTGGTGCTTGCTGATATTCAGCTGGCTGATGGCAGCTCGGGAATAGATGCTGTGAAAGACATATTGGAACAGATATCGGTTCCTGTGATCTTCATTACCGCATTTCCCGAACGCCTGCTCACTGGCGAGCGACCTGAACCCACTTTTCTGATCACAAAGCCATTCCAGCCCAATGCAATCCGTGCAGCAATCAGTCAGGCATTATTCTTTTCAACTGCAGCCCAGCCGGCATAAGGAGAAGCATGTCATCTTTCGATCGCAATGACGCGGGGGAGACCCGTCCCCCAAAGCTGAATCAAAAGACACTTGCCTGGTCGATACCGCTTGCCGTGATCGGCATCGCCATGGTGATATTCTTTTTACAATTGTAAGTGGGCGGGTGCTTGTGGACGAGGCGGATTCGCTAAGACCCGATCTTCGCAACCTCGCCGATGATGTTCTCTAGCGCCGTTGCGGTCAGATTTTCATGCCCGTCCGACGCGGATGTGAAGCGTCCTTCGTCCAAGATTTCTTCCAGCGTCTTGCGCGCGCGGGATACGCGGCTTTTCATAGTGCCGATCGCGCAATTAGCGATTTCGGCGGCTTCTTCATAAGAATAGCCACCGGCACCGACGAGAATGATCGCTTCGCGCTGATCGTCTGACAATTCCATCAGGGCGCGCTGCAAATCTGCCAGATGCAAAGGATCTTGCTGCGACGCTGGCGCGGACAAAATCCGTTCTGCTACCAGTTCATCATAATTCCCGGTGAATTTCTTTCTGCGCATGCTGGAAAAAAACGTGTTGCGCAAAATGACAAAGGTCCATGCCCGCATCGATGTTCCCGCAATGAAACGGTCGCGTGCAGCCCATGCTTTCAGTAAAGTGTCCTGCACGAGGTCATCGGCAACATCTCGGTCGCCGGCCAGACTCCGCCCAAAGGCACGCAAATGGGGGATCGCCTCCGCCAGTTCCTGCTTGAACTGCGCTGATGATAAAGTTTTACCCTTGGTCATTTAGGTCCGATCGACTGGCACCATTGTTTTTATCGTTTTTATCACCGTTGTCATCGGCATCATCCAATTGATCCAATAGCGCCAACATGTCGTCCGGAAGAGGCTCCTCCAGTACACTTAAATACATATTTTTAAGCCCGAGGCCCAATCTCTGTTGCATGTCGTCCTTGCTTTTCACCAGCACGTCCTTCGGTTTCTTACCCCATCACCGCTTTCCGGCGACTCAATCTGATTTGTATCGGGGTTTCCCAAAACATGCCTCAATTAATGTTGCTTGCAAGCTAAACACCCGATGTCGGTATAAGTTGCATATAAATTTTAATAGATTTTGTCCAATTGCGCGGAACGATCTCCCCGCGACGTGGTTTTATAAGGGATGGTAACATTCAACTTTGGAGATTTTAGCGATGTCAGATAGCATAAAACAGAAATCCAACCTGAAAATGGAAGGCGAAGGGAGCCGGGAAGGTTCTCGCCGCTTCCAGGACGCCCAGCATGAATTTGCGAAGAGCGGAGAAGTCGAGAAAAAGGCAAAGGATGCTGCCCGCGCGCTTGACGGTGACGAAGCAGCCGAACTGGAAAAAGCCAGAAAAGCATCCGCGCAGGGCAACGCCTCTAATTGAGAACATAGGTACGCGGTGCCGCGAACAATAAGGAAGCGGCATGATTAACGCATATCAGATGAAGCGTCGCTTACGACTGGGGCAGGCCGCCAAGAGAACGGAAGCTCTGGAAAAGGATGCGCGTCGCTTCCGAAACCGCGTCATCGGCCAAGAGTACCGAGAGGCTCGCCTCCCCCAGACACTGCTCTGCCGGAAGATATCGTCCGGCCATGTGCCAGCCTGAGAATTCTGGATTTGCCCTTAACTCGTGGCTTAAAATGGTGATGCCATTATGGCGTTCATCCGATCCGATCTTACGGAGGCAATCATTGGTCGCCGCTTTGTCGCCCTCAAGACACTGCATAAAATTGGTGCCGTTAAACACGAGCAGACCGGTAATGCCCAACCGCTGATTATTGCGTTGCGACACCGTCATGATGCCGAGAAAGTCTTCAAGGCTCAAGTCACAGCGAGCAGTGCTCACATAAATGAGGGAGGTGATTGAACGGGAGGGCACAGATAACTTTCTTTGAACCGTGGTTCTCGCAGCTGGAACCATTGTCCCGCGATCGATTAATGCATTTTGGCCGATCGTGGCTTAACATAGATTAGTCACGCCCATTGTCATTCGACCGGCTGTTGATTGTTCAGCAGGTCGTCGGTTCTCTGGTCTGATCGCTCCGAATCCACCAGCTTCTCCACATGATCTTCTGGGGATACGTCGAAGGCCGTTTCCGCCTTCGCTTTTATTGGTCTCTCGTCCGTCGGTTCGCTTCGGTCATCCTTGATCAAGTTCCCGGTCACGCCCGGTAGCCCATTGTCGAAACGCAAACGATATATTGGTTCCGGCAGAGCAAAACCGGATTCTTCGAGCGCATATTTGGTAACCCGGATCGCGGCCCCTCTGGCCTTGTTGAAATCGCTATCCCTCTGGTCGATCCAGCCGTGAAAGGCGATGACGATGTTGGAATCACCAACTTCCCTTATCTCTGCCGTCGCTTCGGGATCATTCAGAACAAAATCCTGCCCATTGATCGCCTGCAATCCGGTTTCAATCGCAGCGGCTGGATCATCATCGGCATCAACACCCAATTCAAAGCTGAATCGGCGCTGGGGGTTGCGCGAATAATTCAATATTTCCGCCTTGAATACGGACGCGTTGGGAATGCGCAGGTGGTTGCCATCAAGCGTCATCAGAATCGTTGCCCGCGAAGTCAACCGAACAACCCGGCCTTCCTGCGCGCCAATCACGACATGGTCATTTGCGCGAAACGGCTGACGGATGCTCAGCATGATACTCGACATATAATTGTCGACCGTATCGCGCAGTGCAAAGCCGACCGCCAAACCGATGACGCCTGCACCGCCCAGCACAGCGCCAAGCAACGCTGTCGCGTTCAAAATGTCCAGACCGATAAATATCCCGACCAGGATGAACATCACACGGATGGTTCCGGAGATCAGTTCGGCCAAAAATATATTGGGCGTCACACGTTCCCAGAAGCTCATCCGTGAGGCAATAAAATGGCCTAACAGCCCCACGAAAATCGCCACGAGAAAGGCGATTCCAAGGAGCGGAAGAGCCGAAAGAAAATTCTGCAGACTTACCCCGAATTTATCGACGACGGGTTCAACATTTCTGCCCACCGACAGATCGCGCTCAAATTGGGTTTCTACCGTGACGACCCCGGATACGCGCTGAGCAATGGCTTTCGCACGCTCGGCCAATGCGTCGTCGGCAATCGATCCAGACAGGCTGACGACACCGGCGTCAACCGCAACCACCACGCCTTCCAGGCCTCCAATCTCCTGAAAAATTCCGCGCAGCCTGTCCGCAATGGCATTGTCATCGCTGCCGCTCGCCGCCGGATCAATAACAATTTCTGGTTCATCCGCCGGCTCGGTCACTGGAACCTGCGCATCGGCTTCGCCGAGAAGCGGAGAGACGGTAGTCGAACCGCAAAAAGCTATCGCTAAAAAGCCGATGGTCAGAAGCAAGCGATATAGGGGCATAATTTTCCAGTCTGCAGCGTTGGCATACGTTGCAGCATAGCAAAAGTTCCTGCTGCGGGGAAAAATATAGTTTGGAACCGACAAGCGCGCCCGATGTTGATTGATCATATTCAACAAGCAACGAGGGTAAAATGACAAACAATACTTCGACGGATATATTGAATGACGTTCTGGAAACCCTGATCGATTCCGCGCATGGTTATGAAAAAGCAGCGGAGATTGCGGAACGTACGACTTTCAAGAATTTCTTCTCCCGTCGCGCAGCCGCTCGCCGGGCGATGGCGTCCGCCGTCCGCAACGAAATAATGCAACATGGCGATACGCCGGAAAGCGATGGCACAATCCTGGCGTCCGCCCACCGCGTGTTCATGGGTCTGAGCGCCGCTTTGCAGGACAACGATGAGGCCGCGATTGAAGCCGTCGAAACCGGCGAGGAATATCTTCGCATGAAATTCGAAAGAGCGCTCGAGCGCGATGAACTGCCGCCTTCCGCAAAGACGTTGCTCAAAAACTACCAAGGCGAATTGAAAGCGGACGGTCGCCTTATTGACCATCTCGAAGATGCAACTTCGTAAACTCGACATTGCAGCACATTTTAAAGAAAGGATTTTATCATGGAATATGGAATTATTGGCCTTCTGATTTTGGCTTTGGACATCTGGGCGCTGCTGAGCGTCTGGGGAAGCGGATCTTCAACGGGCGCTAAACTCATCTGGACCCTGATCATTCTGGTTTTGCCTGTTATCGGACTGCTTTTGTGGTTCTTTGTCGGGCCAAGAGGGACTGCACGGGCCATTTAGCCTGATACCTCCCGCCTGATATCATAAGCCCCGACAGATGCCATTATGGCGCCTGTCGCGGCTTTTTGCTATTCATCCTCAAGAAACCACTGATCCACACTGCCCGGGAACCATCATGGCCAAGACTCCATCGAACAATAAATTGGCAAGCGAGCGGACTGATCTTGCCGAAGACCGTACAGAGTGGGCCGAAGATCGAACAATCATGGCCAATGAGCGAACCTTTGCGGGATGGATGCGCACCGGACTAGCCGCCGTCGGGATCGGCCTCGGCTTCAACGCCCTGTTTGGAAAACTCGAACCGCTCTGGGTGCCCAAGGCCATTGCATCGCTGTTCATGGCAATCGGCATTTTTATCTTCTGGGCAGCCCAGCGCAATGGTTGTGCAGTTCAGAGCCGGCTCGATTCGCACAAGTCCACGCCAGTCAAACCCAATAATATGCGCTTGATCTCGGGCTTGATGGCAATGGGCGCGATCACATTGATCGTCGCCATCTGGGCGATGGATTTTAAAGGCTGAATTGCGGCCTGTCCGGAACCAATTCGCTTCCCGCAGGTAGATATATCAATAGATTGTCACCGATAAAGGAAAGCAACATGCGCTTCATCATCAGAACCATCGCGGCAGGAGCCGTTTCGATTGCCGCGAGAATCATCATCAAGAAAATCCAGGACAAAAAGCAGGCCGATACCACCGCCTAACAATGGGCCGGGTCTGATGGCGTCGCTGTATCAAATGATGCCGGCGAAGACGTCATCGGCCCGTTCCGGGTCGAGAATATCGTTATCCGCCAGCCATTCTTCCACGGCGTTGATGTCAGGAGTTTGGTAGCGCCGCAACCTGTTCTCCGTTTTTCCCAGATTCTCTATGGTAGCGATCAACGATCCGGATGCAGCGATTGATTTGCTGACCTCATCCACATCTTTCCCAAGATGTTCAGCGATCAGATCGTTCCGGATACGTGCAATCTGGCCGGAAACAGCGTCACCTGCAGTAACAGAAGCTTCAATCGCCGCATCACATTCGCTGTCAAACCCGAGCGAACGATTGTTGAAGTTGGACGATCCGATACGGATATAGCGATCATCCACGATCATTATCTTGGCATGAACATAGATTGGCGTGCCAGCGTCATTAAACGGATGGAACATGCGAAACCGGTCATATCTGTCCCGTGCCTTGACGGCCTGATATAGCCGTGCCCGAGACGAATTCATGATTTCGGCTTCCAGCCATCCTTCCGCGCTTTGCGGATTGACGATTATAACTTCCGGCCCTTCCGGTCCCGAGAGCCGGTCGACGATGGCGCGGGCGATCGTGGCAGAGGCAAAATATTGGCTCTCCACATAGATATATCGTTCGGCAGCAGCTATCAGATCGACGGTCAAATTCTCGATTTCATGCACACCCGACTGGTCATCCATCTCCGGAAGCGTACGGGCAACGGCAACCGGGCAATCGGTAAAATCGGCATCCAAACCTTCGGGCCAGCAATCCGCACGCGCGGTAACCGCCTTGGCTTTTTTCCCGCCCGCCGCATCCCAGCGCTGCTCGGCATATTCCGACAACGCACGGGCGACATCGCCCTGAACCACCATCGCCGCATCATGCCAAGGTCCCGCATCGTGGTCGTCGGGCTGAGAACGCTGCTTCTGGTTTTCTGCGTGCGCTCGTGTGTCCCAACGATTGTTCGTAACATCAATGCCGCTGCAAAAAGCCGTGTCTTCGTCAATCGCGATGACTTTTTGATGATGTGCGGCGCCAGCCGGATGGTGGGCATCCAGTTTGAAATGCACCCGCGGATGAAGATACCAGCGCGCCAGGGTGAGAAGCCCGTTAAGCCTTACAAAAGACTTTAGCGCCCCGGTATCCCAGCGCAGCACATAGATGTCCAAATCGCGGTTCTTCTTCAGCAACCAGTCGAAATAGGCCCCGATCTGCAGAGGCCCTTCTATTTGCTCCACGGTATCGTGCATTTCCACACGCTCATCGAAATCCCAGCCCAGTAGCATAACCCTCTGCTTTGCTTGCGCCAGCGACTTTCGCACCGCCCGAAAATAATTTTCACCATCGATAAGCACGGCAGAACGATCTGCATGCTCCACGCGCCAGCAATTCGCCCCCGGTCTGAATATGTTTGACATAGAAAAACAACGTTCTGTTACGATAACGGTTCCCACTGAACCATGGGTTATGCAACCAAATTCGAAGTTACGCGTTTGGGACGGATGAACGAACAGGTCAACAAATCGCTGAGCACCCTTGAAATTTTAATCGCACAATTGCGGTCAATGTGGGAAGGCATTATCGCGCTCTTGCCCAGCCTGGTTATCGCAATTGCGGTTCTGATCTTCACATGGATAGTCGCAAAATTTGCGATCAGAATCTCGGACAGACTCACCGCAAGGACGTCAATGCGACCGTCGCTTCGGGAGCTTGTCGACACGCTGGTCAAAATAGCAATCTGGACCGTCGGACTGCTGGTTTCCCTGACCATATTGTTGCCCGATTTGACTCCCGGTAGCCTGGTTGCCGGATTAGGCATAGGAACGGTCGCGATCGGGTTCGCGTTTCAGGATATATTCGAAAACTTTCTTGCCGGTATTCTGATCATGGCGCGAGAGAAGATGCGGATCGGTGATTATATCAATTGCGAAGGCATCGAAGGGAAAGTTGAACAGATTTTATTGCGCGAAACGCACATCCGTAAGCCATCGAATGAGCTAACAATCGTCCCCAATTCAGTCCTGTTCAAAAATCCCGTAGAGATTTTGACCGACCAACAGCAGCGAAGGCATGAAATTGTCGTTGGCGTTTCCTACGACACCGACCTCGAACAGGCCCGCACTGTGATCCGTGAAGGCGTGCAATCGACAGATGTGGTTGATCGCGAAAAGCCGGTCGATATATTCGCCTGCGAGTTCAATTCGAGTTCCGTTGATTTCAAACTGCGCTGGTGGTCGGGTTCGGCTCAGCGCGACATGCACGAAAGCCGCGATTTTGTGATACGCTCTGTTAAACGGGCGCTGGATGACGCGGGCATTGAGATTCCATTCCCCTATCGGACACATACATTCAAAGAGCCCTTGCCAATATCTTCATCCGGGGATTGACGGCAGCCCAACGGGATCCGGGTGGATTGAAGCGATGCCCGGCGCATCATGTCGTACCCATGGCGAAGAAGGAGAAGTCGATGACTGAAACAGGAGGGTTTCAGAATCAGGTCCAATCGGTGGAAACCAGACTGGACAACGGCACGCATGTCTGCCTGCGGCGTATCCGTCATTCGGACTTGGGGGAGATCGAAAAAGGCATAAGCCAGTTGTCAGATCAAAGCCGCTATTTGCGCTTCTTTTCCGGTTCAAAAACCATGCCGCCGTCGGTCGTCGAACGGTTGGCGACCGTTGACGGCATCAAACATCTCGCCTGGGGCCTGATCAACATAGACGAAAAAAATACTCCCGCCGTTGCTGCCACACATGTTTTTCGGGAAACGGCAACCAGCGATAACGGCGAATTTGCCATCGCCGTGCTTGACCAATATCATGGCCTTGGCGTCGCGCGGTTGTTGATGACGGCACTATTCCTGGACTGCTATTGTGAAGGCTTGCTGCAACTGCGGATCGATATATTGCGGAGCAACAGCAAAGCCACCGGCCTGATCCGGGCCATCGGCGCAGAGCCCTGCACAATGGAAGGGTCCGTCGCCCAATATAGTCTCAACATTGAAACCGCGATTTCGGCGCTAAGTAAAATGGGCCATCCATTGGGGATCAGCGATATTATGGTTGCCTTTACAACAAGCTGAACATCGGTAGATAGCGCCGACGAGCCTCAACAGAACATCGCGGACCGTGGAACCAATGCCAAGACGCGGCGTTTCAATCACTAATCTCTGGGCGATGACCGAATTCACCTTCGACCCATGGACCTACGCCGGAAAGCGCGACCCCGATATATTTCATATTTTGAGCTTCGCGTTTTCCGGCTTTACATCCCGCCGATATCGACGACCTTTTTCGATCTTGCTTCGAGATCTTTTATGTCCTGCTCATGGACAATATGTTCGCGCGCCCTCGCCAGAGCATTGCAGGACGCTTCCGAAGCATCTGCGGAAAAGATATCCGGCCAAGATTGCGCGAGCGCCAGCAGGCACAACTGGATGCGCTGCTGCACCTCGACGATTCCGGCTCCGTCCCGAGCAATCTTGATAAAAAAATCGGTGAACAAATCTCCCGTCTCGATAACAGGGCCATGCACTCTGGAATAGCGGGGGTCCTCGGGCGCGGCGCAGGCTGCGGCAAAAACCTCGAAACAGCGCAGACCGCTGTCCAGTACCGAAATGGCTGTTCCGGGATCGTTAACCGCAGGAGACAGGGCCCGGGAGGCTATTTCGGAAAGCACTACAAGGCCGAAGCGAGGGTCCTGGTCAAAGCTGCGATCATGCTCGATCAATATCGTATCCCGAAAAGGTTGCGGATCAACGCCATTCGCCTCGTCCCCGGACAGATAGAGTAACGGTCGTGCCGGATATACCAGCTTGCCCGGATGAATGGAGAGATGAACGGTCACACCATATTTTTCAGCGGCTTGCTCCAGACGCCCCATATCGACCGATGTCACGACGCCGCTGGCAATATCGCAACAGACGGGAAGAGCCTCATCCGGTATATCGATTGGTGGCTGCGCGCCCAGAAAGGGATGCTGGCCATGCCAGCGCAACGCCTTTGAGCTTGCCTGCTCGACGCGCTCGATCAGGTCATTCATTCTGCCGAACGTGGAGAGCTGCTGAATCCAATTGATCAGCGTCCCGGCGATCAGAACAATCACCAGGATCGTGGCGAAGAACAATATGATTCGCCCCTGATCGTCATAATAGCCGGCCGACAAACCGATAATACCCACGATGCTGAACAGGAACGTGCCGAGAAAGGTCGACAATGCATTTTGCGAACGATCATCTGCAAGCATAAGAGCGATGGTTCGCGGCGTGGCGGTGCTGGTCGCCGCACCATAAGCCGACACCATGATGGATACGGAAAAGGCAATGACCGCCAGCATGCTTGACGCCAATATCGTCAATATGTCGCCGACCGAACCACTGGCGATCTCGAGATCCGCTTCGTAAGGAATCAATGGACCGATCCATTCCGCTGCAGCCGCTGCGGCAATCGCACCCATGCTGAACAGCATCGCCCGAAACCAGATTTTTTCGGGCAACCGCGACATATATTTCTTCAATGTCAATATCATGCGCTGTTCTTTCCTACCCATTCAATCCGGTATCTTATCGGTGCGCCGTTTCGAAATCTGTTCATTCAGCGAGGATAGCGACATTTGATTAGCCCCGCCAGCACGGCTTTCGCTATCCAAGCGGCAGCAACGAAACGGGAGACACCCAAGTGCCCAGTCAGACAACGGAAGGCTGCCCAAGAAAAGCTGAGATGACCGATGGGCACTTTAATTTTGCATCAATCGGCATTAGGCAATCCTGAAACTGAATATCCTGATAATATAACGCGATGGGAAAAAATATGGTTCGCATGAAGACGGTAGCGGCTGTCCTGACTTTGTCTATTCTGGCTGTAGGCTGTTCAGGCGGTGATACAGAATCCAGCGGGCCGGCGACAGACACAGTGAAGGCAGAGGCACCGGTCGATACCGGACCGCCAGCTGCTGACGAAGTTGCTACATTGGACGGCGTTGCATATGCCAGTCTGACCGGGGATGCCGCGTCCGGAAAGTCGAGTTTCAACCAGTGTCGCACGTGCCATGTGATAGATCCCGGCATGAACCGCCTCGGCCCTTCCCTGGCCAATATCGTCGGTCGCAAGGCCGGCTCGATTGCGGGGTTCAACTA
>Ga0209345_10001297_pt1 | contig 30187 bp, 24 predicted proteins | sample Cruoilmetagenom7_FD_187294 | JGI IMG/M metagenome (GOLD analysis project Ga0209345, IMG submission 187294) | Oil polluted marine microbial communities from Coal Oil Point, Santa Barbara, California, USA - Sample 7 (SPAdes) (version 2) | ecosystem: Environmental > Aquatic > Marine > Oil seeps ...
AGCTACTGTTCGACCTGGTTCCTCTGTCAATTGTACCGAATTGCGTTTAAAGTCCGGATCATATTTTCTGCGTTGTTGAACACTCATAAATTCCTCCTGCCATTGTTATTATCAATGGCTTAACCGAATGTCCACCATTTTATAGCAGGATCATTTCCAAACACATCTTTAGGGCTTTTTAACTTTTAAATTCTCTGGAGAGAAATGATGTGCTTCACTATACATTTCAATAAATCTATTAATTATTCAAAAAAATATTTTTCAATGTTTGCACGATATTACAAAATAAAAATCACAAAATATAAGTATTTTAGGTAAGGTGTTGCAAGGCTTGAGCATTAAGATGTTATTCAAAAAACAATCACCTAATGCAATCAAATGATTATATATAATAAAGGAAAAAGGATATGAGGTTTAATGTGAAATAAAACGTGTTTATCTTTTTGTTATAGTCGTAAAAATCCCCGCTAAAAAGCCAAATATACAAAACCCCCACCAAAGTGCCGCATCCAAAGGTCATTGAATCTTTTAATTCAAAGCTTTTGCCTTAATAGTTTCTTTAGGCTTTTCTATAAAATCAGAAATATGCACACGAAAACCAGGGAAGGCATTTATAAATATAAAATATTGAGTCAATAGACTTCTTTTAAACACGTACACGGCAGGGGCCATAGCACCAAATCGTAAAAAATGATTTTATGAAACAATGCTATCTAAAAAATGTATTATGTTCGCTGATCGATTCTGTAATTCCCTAAAAGCATCTTTATTGTTCTTTTTTATCTCTAAATTCTCTTTAACAACATTTAAAGCTGCTAATATCAGCATTGCGATACTTGTAATTTGTTGTGAATCTTTTTTATAATGCTTTTGAACTAAGTTAACTTCTCTTACCAGCGAATCTACAACTTCTTGTGCCTTAATTGAATCTAAATCTGTATTTAATCGAAACGTCTGCCCAAAAAGTGTAATTTTTATTAATTGTTCCAATATAAATATCTGTTCTAATTTTTAAATACAATCGATATGAATTTATACATCTATATCCGACAATTTGCCTAACAGACTATCTATTTTATTTTTAACAACGTCCTTTACCTTATTATAATTATTTTCGGACTCAACTTTAATCGTCAGCTCATCCTCTAATAATTTAATGTTATTTGTAAGTTTAAAATTTTGTTCTTGTAAATTTTTACAATATTCACTTATTTTTTTAACTTTTTTTTCCATAACATCAAACTGTTGTAGGATTTGCTCTTTTTCCAATATTCACCTCATACCTATTTATCATTTATTATTGCTTATATTTAAAACATGCATATTAGTAAATGTCAAGTTGTTTACTTAAACATTATATGTTTGGAACAGTTTATATAATGGTCACAATATATATTTTAGAATAAAGAAATTTTTTTGAGTTTGACCAGCAGTATGCAGGACAGCTGTTAAATTTTTTCAAAAAACAGATGAAATTTTTCTTTTATTTGAAGCCATTAACTGACAACTAAATTTATTGGTCATATTATTAAAAACAAAAAAGAGAGCACACAATTTAAGTATACTCTCTTTTATCGTAAAATTTATTCTAAAATATAAAACAATTATATTTTAGCTTTCAGCAATTCTGATACGCTCTATTGCTCTTAGAAGTGCAGCTTTCGCTCTAACAAAATTAATTGCTTTATCATCATTATTGTTACTTCTATCTTTTGCCAGACGCTCCTGAGCTCTTTCAAACGATGCTTTTGCTCTATTCACATCAATGTCTGAACTTATTTCTGAAGATTCTGCGAGAATTGTCACTTTAGTTGGAAGAGCTTCAGCAAAGCCTCCATTAACAAAAATACTATGCTCATTACCATTGATATCAGTATAATGAACTCTGCCAATTTTGAGTGTTGTCAAAAATGGAGTATGACCGCTTAGTACACCGAATTCTCCATCAACACCTGGAGCCATGACAATTTGGGCATCATCATTAACAACGGCTTTATCTGGAGTTACAACTTCAATCTTAATATTTTCAGCCATACAAATATCCCTTTATTCTCTTAAGCTTTATTATTTGTCTGCAAGTTTTTCTGCTTTGGCAACTGCATCCTCTATTTTTCCAACCATATAAAAAGCCTGCTCAGGTAAATCATCGTGCTTGCCTTCACAAATTTCTTTAAATGCTTTTACTGTTTCCTCTATTTTTACATATGTACCAGGAATACCTGTAAATACTTCTGCAACATGAAAAGGTTGCGAAAGAAATCTTTGTATTTTTCTAGCACGTTCCACTGTTATTTTATCTTCATCTGCAAGCTCATCAATTCCAAGAATAGCAATAATATCTTGCAATTCCTTATATTTTTGCAAAATATTTTGTACTTTACGTGCTACTGCATAATGCTCGTCGCCAATATAACTTGCATCCAAAATACGCGATGTTGAGTCAAGAGGATCAACTGAAGGATAAATCCCCAACTCAGCAATTTGACGTGACAAAACAACTGTTCCATCCAAATGTGCAAATGTAGTTGCAGGGGCAGGATCAGTAAGATCGTCAGCAGGAACATAAACACATTGTACCGCTGTAATAGAACCTTTATCTGTTGATGTGATTCTTTCCTGAAGACCTCCAAGGTCAACAGCCAGTGTCGGCTGATAGCCAACAGCAGACGGCATCCTTCCTAACAGCGCTGAAACCTCTGCACCAGCTTGTGTAAACCTAAAGATATTATCAATAAACATTAATACATCTTGCCCTTCCTGATCGCGAAAATATTCCGCAACGGTCAATGCTGAAAGTGCAACACGGGATCTTGCTCCAGGGGGTTCAGTCATCTGACCGTAAACAAGAGCTGCTTTGGGAAGAACCCCTGAATCCTTCATTTCATGGTAAAGGTCATTTCCTTCACGAGTTCTTTCACCAACACCAGCAAATACAGAAATACCGCCATGGTGCATCGCAATATTATTTACCATTTCCATCATGATAACTGTTTTACCAACACCTGCTCCTCCGAACAATCCCATTTTCCCACCTCGAGGAAACGGAACAAGCAGATCAATAACCTTTACTCCAGTTTCAAGTACATTAACTGATGTATCCTGCTCTGTAAAGGAAGGAGCTTCGCGGTGAATTGGAAGCATATGCTCATTACTTACAGGTCCCAGACCATCAACAGGTTTCCCTACTACATTAAGTACGCGCCCCAGACTAGCTTTTCCCACAGGCATTTTAATTGGATTTCCTGAATCTTTAACAGACATTCCACGTACCAAACCATCTGTAACATCCATTGCTACAGTCCGAACAACATTATCTCCAAGGTGCTGTGCAACTTCAACAACAAGATTATCAGGGTCATCACTTATAACTGAATTTGTGATCAATAAAGCTGTTAATATTGCAGGCAGCTTGCCCGGCTCAAACTCAACGTCCACAACAGGCCCCATTACCTGCGTTATTTTTCCAATATTTTCTTCCATCAATAAGCCTCCTGTAAAAACTTATGAAGTACCATATATTGAGGTTATCCTTTCAGGGCCTCGGCGCCACCGACAATATCCATCAATTCAGCAGTTATTGCTGCCTGCCGAGCCTTATTATACAAAAGAGTTAATTCATCTATCATATCATTACATGCTTTTGTTGCATTATCCATTGCTGTCATACGTGCTGCATGCTCACTTGTAGATGTCTCAAGCATTGCACTAAATATTTGTATATATATACTTTTGGGCAGCATCTCGCCCAATAGAGCATCAGGGGATGGCTCACAAATATGCTCAGGTAAAAAGCCAGAATCTGAATCTTGCATATCTACCTTTTCACTTTCTATTTTCAGTATAGGTAGCAGCTGCTTTATTACCGGAACCTGACGCCCCATATTTACAAATTCAGAGTAGATAATATACACTTCATCTACTTTTCCTTCATTAAAATCTTTAATAATCTCATTACCAGAATTTATAGCTATGCTGAAATCAAACTGTGCGCCAATAACGCCTATATGGCTTTGAGTGACAGACATATTACTTTTTTTTGCCCAGGCATAGCCCTTTTTGCCAAAATTTATAAATGATATTTCAACATCTTTATTTGCCTGTTCAGCCAAAAAATTTTCTGCCAGTTCAATAAGATTTACATTGAATCCTCCGCATAAACCTCTGTCTGAAGTGCATAATATTAAATCTATTTTTTTTATTTCTTCCCGTGGCACTAAAAGGGAACTTGCTTCATCTCCTGCTCTTTCTGCAAGACTGCCAAGCACTTCAGCAAACTTTGCAGAATAAGGACGAAAAGCTTCCATAGTAGTTTGAGCCCCGCGCAGTCTTGATGCTGCTACCATATTCATGGCTTTTGTAATTTGCTTGGTCTTTTTAACACCACTTATCTGGGTTTGGACTTCTTTTAACGTTGCCATATAATATATCCACTAATATAAAGAATTAAAGGGAAAAACTTTAAAAGTGGCAAGTATGTTCCCACACAACAAGAAAACATTTTTACCTTATTGTGTCTACAAATTCCTCACCATATTCTTTTAAGGCCTTATCTATCAAACTTTCCAATTCATCAGTAATCTGTTTTTTATCATCAAGATCAGCAAACAAACTAGAATATTTGCTTTCAACAAACTGATAAAGCCCGGTCTCATATTTTGCAAGTACATCTATCGGAAAATCATCTAAATAGCCTTTTGTTCCCGCAAAAAGAATTACTACCTGCTTTCCATGGGACAATGGTTGATACTGTGGTTGTTTCAGTATCTCTACAAGTCTTTCACCTCTGGTTAGCTGCTTTTTCGTAGATGCATCCAGATCACTTCCAAACGCAGCAAAAGCCTCAAGTTCTCTAAACTGTGCCATATCAAGGCGCAGTGTTCCAGCAACCTGCTTCATAGCTTTTGTCTGAGCAGCACCTCCAACCCTTGATACTGAAAGACCAACATTAATTGCAGGCCTTACACCTGAAAAAAACATATCAGGTTCAAGATATATCTGACCATCTGTAATAGAAATAACATTTGTAGGAATAAATGCAGAAACATCACCTGCCTGCGTTTCTATAATTGGAAGTGCTGTTAAAGATCCCGCTCCAAGTTCATCATTTAGTTTTGCAGCGCGCTCAAGCAATCTGGAATGATTATAAAATATATCTCCAGGATATGCCTCACGTCCAGGTGGACGCCTCAACAATAGAGAAACCTGACGATAAGCAGCTGCCTGTTTTGATAAATCATCATAGATTATCAATGCATGCTGGCCTTTATCTCTAAAATACTCTCCCATTGCACAACCAGCATATGGAGCCATAAACTGCAATGCTGCCGGATCACTTGCACATGCAGCAACAACTGTTGTATATTCCATTGCTCCATGCTTTTCAAGAATTGCTACAACCTGAGCAACAGAAGATTTTTTCTGTCCGCAAGCAACGTATATGCAATAAACATTTTGTCCCTTCTGACTAATTATAGAATCTACTGCTATAGCTGTTTTGCCTATCTGTCGGTCACCAATTATAAGCTCTCTTTGACCTCTTCCCACAGGAGTCATGGCATCAATAGCCTTTAGCCCTGTCAGTATTGGTTCATGAACGCTTTTCCTGGCAATAACACCAGGCGCAACCATTTCAATCCTTCTATGATCTTGTGAATCAATTGGCCCTTTCCCATCTATGGGCTCACCTGTTGTCGTAACAACCCTGCCAAGAACTGCCTCTCCAACAGGAACCCGGGCAATACGGCCGGTACGTTTAACCATATCCCCTTCTTTAATATGGACATCATCGCCCATTACAGCTACGCCCACATTATCCTCTTCCAGGTTTAATACCAACCCTAATACACCGCCTGTACCTGCAAACTCTACAAGTTCCATAGTCATGGCTTTTTCAAGGCCATATATTCGGGCAATACCATCCCCAACGGATAAAACAACACCTGTTTCACTTAATTCAACTTTTTTGTCAAAATCTTTAATTTGTTCTTTGATAATCTGACTTATTTCTTCTGCTTTCAGTTCCATTATATACTTTCACCCCTTTTTAAAGATTCCCTCATATTGATCAATTGTGTTTTGATACTACCATCCAAAACAAGATCGCCTATCCTGGAAACTATACCTCCAATCAGGCTTGGGTCTTGCTCAACTTCGAGAATAACATCTTTACCTACCATATCAGACAAGGCTATACGAATCTTTTCAACTGTTTCGGATGAAAGCTCAGTTGCAGATACTATACTTGCACGTGCAATACTTTTAAGTTCATCAGCCAATTTATGATAAAAATCATTAATATCTCTAATGAAACCAAACCGCCCCTTATCAAACAAAAGAAGAAAAAACCCGTACATAGCTTCAGAAACTTTAGATTTTTCAATAACATGCTGTAAAACCATTCTTCTTTCAGCTATTTTATACAGCGGATTATTAATTGCCATTTCAAGTTCTTTCTCTCTATCAATTAACCTTACAAACTCGTCTAATTCATCAAGATAGTCTTCGGCTTTACCATCTTCTTTACCAATTAGCAGAAGCGCCTTGGCATAACGCCGCGCTATGGCTAAATTTTTCATTATGCCACCACCTTCTCAATATACTCATCAATAAGATTTTCTTGGTCCTTTTTATCAATTTTACTTTTTATTGCCTCTTCAGCCTTGTCTATTGCTTTTGTAAAAAGTTGCTGTTGAATCTTTAATTTTGCCAGCTTAAATTCATTATCTATGTTTCTTATAGATTGTTCCTGCAGCTTATCAGCAGCTAATTTCGCCTCCTCTAAAATTCTTTTCTTTGCTTTATCCCCTTGGCTGATATATTCGTTTATAAGCCTTTCCGCCTCTTTGTTCAAATTTAAATATCGAGATTTGGAGTCACCCAATTCTTTTTCTGCTTTTACCTTTTTTAATTCTAAATCTTTCAATTGCTCTCTGATTTCATCTACCCGATCGTTAAGAAACTGTCCTGCCGGCTTCCGCAAAACAAAAAACAACGCAGCCGCCAGTACGGCAAAGTTCATTACACGATATGTATCTGTTACTACCCATCCTTTTGTTGCAGCACTATCATGCCCTGCGCCAGACGATTCACCAGAAGAACTGAATGCTATACCGTAAAATATGAAAAGTTGAAAAACAATTAAAATAATTAGAAACTGCACATTGCAATACTTTCGACTGCCAAACAAACATCTGCTCCCGAACATGCCCATTAAACAACCCTCCCTAATATTTTTTCACTAATAATCTCAGCGTATGTATCAACCTCTTTTAACAAGGCATTTTTAACTGTCTCCGAATCTATCCGAATTTTTTCACGAATTGATTTTAACTCTGCTTGTGCTTTTTTATTGGTTTTTTCAATAATTTTTCTTTCTTCCTCTTCTGCAACATTTAAAATCAAATCCATTTCTTCTTGACCCTGAACTTTTGCGTCCCTAATTACAGATTCAAAATCATTATTTTTTTGTATTGCACTCTGATTGAATTCATTTATAGTTTTTTCCAATCCGTCAACCATCTTTTTTCTTCGAATCATAATAGTTCTTATTGGCTTGTATAGAACTATATTTAAAGCCCAGATTAATATTAAAAAATTTATTATTTGAATGAAAAGCGATCCATCTAAACTTACCATCAGTATACCCTCCACGCCAAAATATTATTGACTGATATATAAAAAATGCTTACATCTAATCAATTTTTCTATCCCACAATCCAAATTTTCACTTTTTTAGCATCATTTTTGCTAAATTGTCAAAGGTTTTTTTTACTAATATCAAATTATTCAAACACAAACCTGCGCATACTTACATTCATCAAAATTCCAATGCAAAGCATTACTGTAACAATCGAAGAGCCCCCATAACTGATCAAAGGTAGAGGAATACCAACAACTGGCATCAATCCCATAACCATTCCAATATTTATAAAAACCTGCAATGTTAACATTACTGAAATTCCAACGCATAATATTGTTCCGAAATTATCTCTGCAAGCATAGGCTATATTTAATCCCCATATTATTAGAATTAAAAATAAAAAAAGCAGAACTATTGAACCAACAAAACCCCATTCTTCAGCCATGACAGAAAATATAAAATCAGTATGTTGTTCAGGTAAAAAAGATAAAGCATTTTGTGTTCCTTTTTTAAAACCTTTACCAAATACTGCTCCTGAGCCAATTGCTATTTTTGATTGAATCAGATGATAACCTGCTCCAAGGGAATCACTTCCAGGATCTAAAAATGATAGGATCCTCTGTTTTTGATAATCTTTTAAAAAAATCCAAACTAAAGGAATGACTAATGCACAAACCAAGACTAAATATCTAAATGTTTTTTTTTCAATCTTTACAAAAACCGTCATAAGTCCTGCAATTAAAACAATAAGCAGGGCTGTACCCAGATCAGGCTGCATTACAATCAAAATAAAAGGAATAAGAGTCAATAACATTGGTTTTACAAGATATCGCAAGGAAAAGCCTTTTGTGTTTGCATGCCTTGAATAATATTTAGCCAAAACAATTATAATTGCCACTTTAACCATTTCTGAAGGTTGGATCGAAATAAAAGCAAAACTTAACCAACGCTTAGCGCCTCCCACATACTTTCCGCCAACCAAAACACAAATCAATAAAACAATACATATTGTATAAATAGCATAAGCCCATCTATCCAAAAGTTTATAATCAAAAATAAGTGACAAAGCCACAAAAAGTGTTCCGATACAATACCATATCAACTGTTTTACGTACAATATTGACTGATAACAGGGCGCACCTGAAGTCACTGCGCTATACAAAGTTAAAAGTCCTATAGCTCCCAATCCTATAGTAAAAATCAATATGCCCCAATCAAAGTATTGTGAAAACCGCCTATCAAACATCTATATGCGACCTCAATATTTAAAATTGATAAAGTATAAGCAAACTAAGAAACAAGGGTGAACCTAAAATATTAATACTTAAAGCATTTATTCTGCTACCAGCTCTGATTCAATTTGAGTAAAATCTGATAAATATAATCTAATGATCTCCATTGCAATAGGAGCAGCCGTACTTGAACCATGTTCTCCATGTTCCACAATGACAGCAACAGCTATCTTAGGATCATTAGATGGTGCATATGCCAGAAACCAAGCATGTGGCTTATGATGCGCCAATTTTTCTACCTTGTCATCATCGCCGTAGATAGAAGAGTTAACTACCTGAGCTGTTCCAGTTTTCCCACTAGCATCAATACCCTTAATAAATGCATTTTTTGCAGTTCCCTTGCTGCCATTAACAGTTTCCCACATACCTTTTTTAATTATTTTTAATGTATCTTCACTCGCAGGTAATTTTCCATAAGATTCAGTTTCCCTTTTGCAAACTATACTCCCTTCAGCTGTTCTGACTTCTCTTAATATTTTTGGCTTATTTCTTACTCCTCCATTTGCAATGGCAGATGTTAAAACAACCATCTGAATCGGAGTAACAAGATTATAACTCTGGCCTATTGCAACAGAAAGAGTTTCACCACCTTGCCACGCATTACCTGTTCTGCGTTTTTTCCACTCCGTATCTGGTACTAGGCCACTTGCTTCTTGATCAGACTTTATCCCTGTTATTTTCCCCAGTCCACATTTTCTTGCATACCAAGCAAGTCGGTCCGCTCCCAGTTTATGACCAATTTGATAAAAAAACACATCACATGATTCAGATAATGCCTGAATAATGTCGACATTACCATGCCCGCTTTTTTTCCAGCATCTAAAAATGCGATTACCATATTTATAAGAGCCATTGCAGCTGAATGTACTATCCCGATCAATGATACCTTCTTCTAAAGCCGCAATTGCAGTTATCATCTTGTATGTTGATGCAGGAGGATACTCACCTTGAAGAACCTTGTTTTCCAAAGGTCTATATGTATTTGAAATAAGCAAATTCCACTGCTTGTGAGTCATTCCTACCACAAAATTATTTTGATCAAATGAAGGGCTGCTGGCCAATCCCAAAATCTCTCCTGTCAAAGGCTCCATAGCAACCACAGCACCTGCCAGACCTTTAAGCAACTCTTCAGCCTTTTTCTGCAGCTTAAGGTCTATGGTTAAATATAAATTATATCCTGGACGAGCATTAACAGTTTTTATAACTCTAACTACCCTTCCTTTTGCATTAACTTCGACTTGTCTGCCGCCTATTTTACCTCTTAAATACTGCTCAAACTTCTTTTCAACACCAAACCTGCCGATAAAATCGCCGGCCTTATATACCGAATATTTATCACTTTTTAGCTCACAAGAATTTATTTCACTTAAATAACCAATAAGGTGTGACGCACAATATTTATAAATGTAATGCCGTCGAGGCTTGATGTTTACATCTATACCTGGAAGATCAAATCTGTGGGCTTCTATTGATGCTAAGGCAGTTCTCCCTATGTCCTTTTTCAAAAGAACTGGTTTATACATAAACATACCTTTGCTGCGATTTATTTTTGCAATCACTTCTTTTTCAGAAATATTCATGTACTGCAATAAATTTTTAACTGTATTTTCAATAGGTTTTGCATCATTAATTATTATGTTTAAATTAAATGATGGGCGATTATTTACAAGAAGATTACCATTTCTATCAAAAATCAAACCTCTTGAAGGATCAATATCTTGCAATCTAATACAGTTGTTTATTGAAAGTCTTTTTAATTCTTCACCTTCAACTATTTGCAAATGAAATAAGCGTAAGATAAGAATAATAAATAAGGCAACAACGCAAAAAACAACCCCTATAAGTCGTCTTTTAAACCAGTCACAATCTATTGTTTCCAAATATTTTTTCAAAGCACTCCAAGCTCAATAATTGAGAAATAGTAAACTTAAATTATTGCATCCATTTTTGTTCCTTGACTTTTACAAAAATATACTTTTAAATGCTGGATCTACTTCGCTTTGCAACAAATTCAGTTATCCATTTAGAATATTCGCTGTACAAATATCTATAGAATAACAATAAAAACGGTCCTGTAAATATTGCCCCTATAATCTGATAACAGACAAAAGTTACGGCCTCTTTTGAAAATTTCACACCCACACCCAATATTTCTAAAGATACATAACAGATAAAGTTTTCAAACAATATTCCTACAGCAATTACTATCGAAAACAAAACCCAATTTGTAATTTGAATATAGTTTGTTATCCATCTAATAAAAACAAGTATCCAGAAATATGTAGAAATATACATTCCAAAAGGAGTACCGGAAATATAATCCATGATAAACCCAACCCAAAATATAACTGAAATACTTTCACGGACTGAACAAAATATTCCAAGATAAATTACAAATGTAACTATTAAATCATAGACTCTTTCTGCATTAAAAAAAACAGGTATAATTGTTGTCTGAATAATCACCAAACAAATGCTGACTCCAAAGTTATATATAATGCTCATTATTTTTTATTATTTGCCTGAAATTTATTTTTTTTTGTAGCACTCATAACTATCAACACTTCTTCAAGTTTTTCAAAGTCAACATATGAAGCAACCATAACATCTTGAAAAATACCGGAATTGTACTTTATAACTTTGGATACATATCCAATACGCAATCCCTTTGGAAAGACACCATCTAACCCCGAAGAAATTATGACATCTCCTGACATTACTTCATGCTTACGCAAAATATATTTTACATAACACCTGCCCCCTGACTCTCCCTTCACAATTCCTCTAGCTCTTGTTCTTTGCACTAATGAATCAACTGCACTGTTTTGATCAACCAAAAGTAATACTTTGGAATAATTCCCGGTCACTTCAACAATCTGTCCCACAATACCTTCTGATACAACAACAGGTAATCCTTTTTTTACATTTTCATCTTTTCCTTTATCAATAATGATTGTTTTGTACCAGGGCGAAGGATCTCTTCCCACAATTTCAGCGGCAAGCACAGTATAAAAAAATGTTTTTTTAAAATTCAACAAACTACGCAAACGCTTATTTGATAATTCTAACTCTATTAACCTGTTTCTTATTTCACTGTTTTGCATTATTATCTTTTTTAATTTTTTATTTTCCTTAGCAACAGACACAATAAAAAAATAGCACTCCCATTTATCTCTCACAAATCTCATTGAAACAGTCACAACCTTTTGCAATGGAGCTATTACAGAAATAGCGAATCGGCCCAGCCCAAAAGAAAAATAGTGCCGGTTCGTTAATGAAAGGACAATAATGTTAACAGCTATTAAAACAATTATGCTAACAACAATAATAGTTTGTTTTGAAAACATATAGTTATGGAATTATAACCTGCTTAAGAATTTCAATACTATCAAGAGTTTTTCCCGAACCTATAGCAACTGTGGATAAAGGATCTTCTGCAACTGTAATCGGAAGCCCGCTTTCCTCTTTCAGTAGTTCATCCAAATTCTTTAACAATGCGCCTCCGCCTGTTATAACAATACCTCTGTCAACTATATCTGCTGCAAGCTCAGGCGGGGTCTGTTCCAAGGCTATTTTTACTGTCTCAACAATGGCGTCAACCTGTTCTGATATGGCTACACGTATCTCTCCTGAATCAATTTCTAAAATTTTAGGAATCCCTGACACAAGATCCCTGCCTTTTACTTCTATTGTCTCAATATCATCATCATTAGGATATGCATTTCCGATAGTAGTTTTAATAATTTCAGCTGTTCTTTCTCCGATCAAAAGATTATATTTCCTTTTAATGTATTGCATAATTGATTCATCCATCTTATCTCCTGCAATACGCATTGATCTACTGTACACAATTCCTGCCAGTGAAATTACAGCAACTTCAGTTGTGCCACCACCTATATCAACCACCATATTGCAAGTGGGCTCAGTAATGGGCAAACCCGCTCCAATTGCGGCTGCCATAGGCTCTTCTATCAAGAAAACTTCCCGTGCACCTGCTGATTCAGCTGATTCCCTTACAGCGCGCTTTTCAACTTGTGTAATACCAGTTGGTACTGCAACAACAATTCTTGGCCTGACAAAAGTACGGCGGTTATGTACTTTATGGATAAAATGTCTTAGCATTGCCTCTGTAACTTCAAAATCAGCAATTACTCCATCTCTCATCGGACGAATAGCGACTATATTTCCCGGGGTTCTTCCTAACATATTTTTAGCCTCAAGCCCAACAGCCAATACACGATTTTTCATTCTATTATCGGTTCGTACAGCTACAACCGATGGTTCACTCAATACAATTCCCTTTCCTTTAACATATACCAATGTATTTGCCGTACCTAGATCCACAGCGAGATCACTTGAAAAAAAACCTAAAATTGTATCTAAAAAAAGATTCATGGCTCCTCTTTTTTGCACAGATCAAAGTGCACATCATTAATATTGTGGGTTTGTATTATACTTCACCTTAAAGATAGACAATAAAATTAAAAGGTTAATTGCATATAAAAAAATTATATTTGTCTTTTTTATAAGCTAAATAGATACAAATTTATTACTTTATATAAACAAATGAGGCAAGGTTAATAGTATTTCCTTTGTTGATTCCACTCCATAGCAGTATTTCGTAATCGACAAATAAAATCCCACAAGACTTTTAAAAAGTTAGCCAAACTAAGGCAGTGAGCAAAAAAATTCTATGGGCTGATTTTACGAATTCAAGCTACATCTTACTATCAATGACCATGGTGAGTGACTTGCTTTTAAAATAACCTATGGTAACACGGATTATAGAAACTCAGTTCCAGGTATGATTAAAAACCTGTTAGAAAACTCTTTGGTGATAAAAGATATATTTCACAAAAACTTTTCACAACCCTTAAAAAAGCGTTCAAGTGATTACAAAAATTAAAAAATCTGAAAAACAAACTTAAGCATATTGTCAATTAAGATACTTTTGAGAAAAAGGGCTTTGGTAGAATCTGTATACGATCAGCTTAAGAATATTTCCCAGATTAAACACACAAGGCATCTAAGTGTTACTAAATTGTATGGTCAATCTTATTGCAGGATTATTAGTTGCTTATTTCTGGCAGCCTAAAAAACCTTTACTTAACATAAAAAACAACTATTTGGCATGCTCGTTTATTGATATATATATCAAGCTTATATTATTGTAGCATAATTTATCAGATTTAATGATATTTAATCAAGCTTTTATGCATATTATTACACTTATTTTATAAAAAATTTTCCATTATACTATTATGCAAGTATGGCCTAAAAGCTTTTATCTTTTTGTTAAAGCGTGTTGGATGTACACGATTTGTTAAAAGTATTACAATAATATTTTTATCCAAATCCATCCAAAAGGATGTTCCTGTGAACCCAAGATGGCCAACACTGTTTTTGGAAAAATATTTCCCGCTGCTTGATCCACATAAAGACGGAGAATCAAAACCAAGTACCCGATCAGTATTTTTCTGTATACTGAAAAATTTATGAAGAATATCTCTTTGAAATATAGATGTTTTGTTACAACCGTTATAAGATGATAACAAATTAGACAAAAGAACGTGGATACTTTCAGCTGTTCCAAAAAGACCTGCATGTCCTTCAACACCACCTACCACATAAGCATTTTCATCGTGAACTACTCCATTAATTACATCTCTGCGCCACAGGCAAAATTCAGTAGATGCAAACTCCATAGAAGACGCTTTCAAACAAGTGTCAATAAAAAAAAGTTTATCTATGCCTAAATGTTTATATATCTCATCGCAAACAAAATGACTAAGCTTTTTTCCTGTTACATATTCAACAATCCATCCAATAATCATAAATCCCAAATCACTATATAATACTTTTTCGCCAATCCTGTATAATAAAGGTTCTTTAACAAGCAAAGTTCTTAAAGCATATTTTCTCCTGTGAATGGGCATTGTTTCTAATATTTTGTAATAGGGCTTATAATCAGGCAACCCAGAATTGTGACTAAGAAGATTTTTTAAAGATATCTGTTTTTTATCTGTACCTTTGAAATGAGATAATATTGAAGATATTTCCTGTTCAAGTTCAAGTTTATGACCTTGAATAAGCTTAATAACTGCCAATGTTGTTGCCAACGGTTTTGTAAGTGATGCCAGGTCAAAAACCGTATCCTGCTTTACAAGAGTTTTATTATAAATATCAGCATATCCAAAAGCTTCAAAAAAAATAATATCACTATCTTTTGATAATAATAGCACTGCTCCCGGGAAAACACGATCTTCTGCAGCCTGCTGCATAATATCTGTTATTTTATCCATCTATTATAAACACAATAACATTAAAATGTATATTTAATGTTCCTATTATCAAATATTTAGTACAAATTTAAGATATGTCTGGTTTAGAAAAAGAAAGTAACTGTTTATCGGTCTCAAGTCTTGCCTCAATACCGATTGGAACTGTAATATTATTTATTCCATGTCCTATCTCAAAGCCTCCCAGTATTGGAATATCATATTTTCTAAAAATACTTTCAACAATTTCAAAAATATCGTCTATATTACCACACTCTTCAAAAGAGCCAAGAATAAGACCTCCAAGCTCATCAAAACAGCCTGCCATCTTCATATGAGTCAACATCCTGTCTATTTTATAAACAGGTTCGCCCTTATCTTCTAAAAAAAGCAAATGTTTTTTAAAACAAGGTTCAAATAATGTTCCTACCAAATGGCACAAAGAAGTAAGATTACCTCCCATAAGTGGTCCTGTAGCAAATCCTGAATTAATTATAATACCATTTAAAGGGTTTAAATCAACATCAATATCTAAAGCTAATGCTAAACTTAAAAACCTCTTGGTCTTTTCTGTTGCACTTGCTAAACTTGTCACCATTGGCCCGTGAAAAGAAACAAGCCCTGTTTTTTGATACAACAAGCATAAGAGAACAGAAATATCACTAAATCCACAAAAAAATTTTGGATTATCTTTAATAAGTTTAAAATCAATAAGAGGAAGAAGCTTCATGGAACCGAATCCTCCCCTGGCACAAATGATAGCTTTTATTGACTTGTCTGCAAAAAGGCTGTTTATCATATTTGCACGATGAGAATTTGTCCCAGCAAGATACCCTTTTTTATTAAACAAACCATCTGGAAGATAAGTTCTAAATCCCATCATTTCCAACATACTAATACCCGCTTTAAACTCATTTATATCAAATGGACTGGCAGGAGCAACAATTCCAATTGTATCGCCTGATGCAAGCCTGCCTGGCCATATAGAATTTAGTGTTTGCTTTAAACCCATAATTTTTTGATATCTCTTAGCATTACGGTTACATAAATTAAAAAACAACGGTTAAGCAGTAAAAAATAGTTCGCTACAAATTTAGATTAGAATCATTTTGATCCTAAATTTATAAAACAGCCGCAAATAGAAGTTAAAGTTTTGATGAATCTATGATTGAAAAAATCAGGCACCAAAAGCCTGGCTGTGAGATGAAACAGGCCAAGATTTTAATTAACCAGCTTAAAAATTAGGGACTATTTTTATAATTTCAATGTGTTGCGCCATGAGCGCAATTGATTAAATATTTAAAAAAAATTACATTGTTTTTTTTAGTTTCCTATGCATACCATTAATTTCTTGACATCGCAAACTCAAAATGTTACCTTTTTATATAAAGTGATTATATTTTAAAAAATTTATCTATTCTTTTATTTCGGGGCGTAGCGCAGTCTGGGAGCGCACTTGAATGGGGTTCAAGGGGTCGGAGGTTCAAACCCTCTCGCCCCGATCAAAAAACTACTATTTTTCAACTTATCTTTTATTTCTATTTTATCTATAGGTAATAAGCAAAAATAACTTATATATCTTATTTGCCTTTTATTTTGTATTTTTCATTATGCGCCCTCCTCGCGCCTTGCATACAAAACAAATTTTGAAATCTAAAAAAAATTATAGTTTGCAGACCTCATGGAAATGGTCAAATGCCTTCCACAAAAATGGCAAGCTGTTTTATTTTTTTAATTAAAAAATCATGCAAATATAGTATACCAGTTATCTGCTCTAAAAATACCAAAAATAACCTAAATGATAAAGACTATTCATGCTTTCAAAAGCATACCATTTTCAAAATCATACAATAACTTAAGATGGATAAATTATTTTCAATAGATGATAACGATATTTTTTCCCTGAACCGCAAAGTCGAAATTCAACAGTGGTCAATATCATGGTCTGACCTAATGATGACTATGCTCATACTGTTTGTTATGCTATATGTATATGAAATTTTACATCTTGAACTTTTATTTAATTCTGATAAATATAAAGCAGACAAGCAATCTGATCTTGATAATTTTTATTATTCCATCCATCCTAACGACACTTCTGAAAAAACTTTCACCACAAATGATTTAGACAAGTTTATATCAGCAAATCTTTCAAGAAACGAAACATTTAGAATAATATTATCCGGTGACTTGCTTTTTGATTCTGGAAAAGCAAATTTAAAATCTCAGGCACTTGATTCTCTCATGCAAATATCACAAAAAATCAAACAAACATCTCATATAATAAATATTGAAGGACACACAGATGATATTCCTATTCGTTCTGGCAAATTTCCTAGCAATCTGGAACTTTCTGCTATTCGTGCCTGTGTTGTAGCCAGGTTTTTGATAGAAAAAATAAAAATACCGGCAAAAAGATTTTATATAAGCGGATATGCCCACTTAAAACCAATAAAGCCAAATAACAATGACATAAACAGAGCCCACAACAGGCGTGTTGAAATAATACTAACAAAAAAAAATCTATTATAACGTAAGAAAACTTGACAAGAGCTTTTGGCTCATAAAACCATGATTCGTAACGGGAAAAATATAATAGGTATAATAACCTTTTTATTCATTTTCATAACAGGTTGTTTTATTCACGGCAATATTGGCTTATTTTTTAATACTTCGGGCCTACTAATTGTATTAGGCGGCACATTGTTATCTGCATTTATCAGCTTCCGCATAGAACGGCTTTTAATCGTATACAAAGTATTAATATCATCTTTTGGCATTCCAAAAAGAAAACCATCTGAAATCATAGAAATACTTGTTAACCTCTCTTTAAAAAAAAAATTAAAAGGGCTTTTATCGCTCCAGGAAGATGAAGGGGAAATCTCAAGCCTGTTTCTACAGCATGCTCTTGAATATTTAATTGATGGGCTTAGTACACGTCAAATAAAAGATATATTGTTTACTGAAATGTATTTTTTTAAGATAAGACGGAAAGAATCCGAGCATGTCTTAAAAATAACAGCACAAATCTGTCCCTCAATCGGAATTATTGGAAGTATAGTTGGCTTAATCAGCATGCTTTCAGGTATACATGATTCCTCAACAATTTTAAAAACTATTCCAATAGCTCTTACATCAACATTATATGGCATTATCTTATCAAATTTTTTTTTGATTCCTTTTTCAGAAAACATTTGTGAAAGGACAAACCATGAACTGCTTTTACAAAGAATAATTACAGAGGGAATTCTTGCAATAGGAAGCGATCTTCACCCTAGAATAATTGAAAAAAAGCTCAAATCATTCCTAACTCCTTCTGAAAGAAAAGGAAAGATTGTTACACTTCAAAAGATTAAAGAAAAATTCAATATTAAATAGGAAATTTAAATAACAGGTATCCCCAGCTTTTGTGCTGGAGATACCTGTTTAACTCATGTAAGTTTTATATAAAAATGGAATTTTTAAAATTCTGTCATCTTTTTTAATATTTCATACCGCTTGTTAAAATCCTTTTCGATTTTCATACGAAGCCTTTTCGATTCTTCAGGAAAACTTTTTTCCAGCATTGCAAACCTGTTTTCACCTGCAAGAAACTCTTGCATAGTCCCATCAGGATCCTTGCAATCCAATACAAATGGATTTTTCCCCTCATTTTCCAGCATAGGATTGTATCTGTAAATCGGCCAGTATCCTGCCTGAACTGCCAGTTTCTCCTCTTCCTGAGTTTTCCCCATACCTTTTTTGATTCCCTGACTGATACAAGGAGCATAGCAGATAACCAAAGATGGTCCTGGATAATTGTCTGCTTCAATAAAAGCTTTAAGCGTTTGTTGTTTGCTTGCGCCCATTGCTACAGAAGCCACATAAACATAGCCATAGGTCATGGCCATTCTTCCGAGATCTTTTTTACCAGTCTTTTTACCAGAAAAGGCAAATTTTGCAACAGCACCTGGAGGTGTGGCTTTTGATGACTGTCCCCCTGTATTTGAATATACTTCAGTATCAAGAACAAGGATATTAATATCCTCCCCAGTTGCAATCACATGATCAAGTCCGCCATATCCTATATCATAAGCCCATCCATCACCGCCAAAAGCCCAAACTGATTTTTTTACAAATAGATCTGACATTGAACTGATAGATTTAAGAAGCTGATTATTTGTATTGCCTGATAAAAGCTTTACAATCGTTTCTCCGTATGTTTTTGATAAAACTGCATCATTTCTTCCTTCAAGCCAGCCTATAATTGCATTTCCCAGCTCTTCATCAATATCATTATCTAATGCTTTTGTTGCTAATTCTACCAATTTTTTCCTACGTTGATTGTAAGCTATTGCCATGCCATAACCAAACTCGGCTGCATCTTCAAACAGTGAGTTAGCCCATGTGGGGCCATGGCCATCCTTGTTAACACAATAAGGACTTGTAGGCGCTGATGCTCCCCATATTGAACTACACCCTGTTGCATTTGCAATTATCATTCGTTCACCAAAAAGCTGGGTCATAACCTTTACATAAGGAGTTTCTCCACAACCTGCACATGCTCCTGAAAACTCAAGCAAGGGCTGTTCAAACTGACTTCCCTTTACAGTTTCCCGCTTTACAGGATTTGCTTCAAATGGAATAGTCAACGCAAATTTATGATTGGATACCTGCTCAGCTGTTTGGGTTTCAAGAGGTTTCATCAATAAAGCTTCCTTTTTTGCAGGACAAACATCAACGCAGTTTCCGCATCCTAAGCAGTCTAACACGTTCACCTGAATACGAAACTTATAATCCTTCAACTCTTTCCCCTTTGCAGGCAGTAAAACAAATGTATCAGGAGCGTTTTTAAAATCACCCTCCTTGGCAAGAACAGGTCTTATTGCAGCATGGGGACATACAAAAGCACACTGATTACACTGAATACAATTTCCAGGTATCCATTCAGGTACTTTAATTGCAACACCTCTTTTTTCATATTTTGAAGTGTCCACTGGAAACGATCCATCAGGTTGAAAAGAGCTAACAGGCAGGTTATCACCTTTTTGTGATAGAATAGGCTTCATCACGTTCTTAACAAAATCTGGTTCATCAATTACAATATTTTCATCATCTTCAGCATTTTTCCATGAAGCCGGGATGTCAATCATTTTCAGATTTTCAACAGCCAAATCAACAGCATCAATATTCATCTGAACAATTTTATCCCCCTTGCTTCCATAGGTTTTTTCAATCTGCTCCTTAAGATACATAACTGCTTTATCAAAAGGTATAACCTTGGAAAGTTTGAAGAATGCAGTCTGCATTATCATATTGATTCTTCCGCCAAGCCCTATATTTTCAGCAATTTTCACAGCATCAATATTATAAAATTTCAGATTTTTCGTAGCAATTGTTTTCCGCATAGCAGCTGGAATGTTTTTTTCCATATCTTCTGCTGACCAGAATGAATTTAGAAGCAATGTTCCGCCATCTTTAATTCCCTCCAGCACATCATATAGATGGACATAATTTGATTTATGACATGCGATAAAATCCGCTGTGTTTACCAGATAAGTTGACTGTATTGGTTTTTTCCCAAACCTCAAATGGGAAACTGTTATGCCTCCGGATTTTTTTGAATCATATGCAAAATACCCCTGGGCAAACATATCAGTATTATCGCCAATTATTTTAATAGCAGTCTTATTGGCGCCCACTGTCCCGTCTGATCCCAATCCCCAGAATTTACACTGTATGGTACCTTCAGCAACTGTATCTATCTGTTTGCCAACATCCAGGGAAGTATGGGTAACATCATCTATAATACCAACAGTAAAGTGATTCTTTGGGCCTGCAGACTTCATATTATCAAAAACAGCCTGTACCATAGCTGGTGTAAATTCCTTAGATCCAAGCCCGTATCTTCCTCCAATTACCTCAGGTTTTTCATCCAGCTTCATTAAAGCTGCGCAAACATCCAAATGCAATGGGTCTGCTATTGCCCCTGGTTCTTTTGTTCTATCTAGTACAGTAATTGTCCTTACAGATTTTGGAAGTGCTGAAAGAAATGCTTCAATGGAAAAAGGTCTGTACAATCTTACCTTAACAAGGCCGACTTTTTCACCTTTATTATTTAAATATTTTACAACCTCTTCAATTGTTTCGCTTGATGATCCCATGGAAACTATTACACTGCTTGCCTCACTGTGTCCCACATAATCAAAAAGTCTGTAATAACGCCCTGTAAGTTCTCCTACTTTTTTCATAGCTTCAGATACATGCGCAGAAACTTTAAGATAAAATGAATTTGCAGCTTCCCTTCCCTGAAAATAAATGTCAGGATTTTGTGCTGTCCCTCTTAAAGCAGGATGTTCTGGATTCATGGCAGATTTTCTAAACTGAGCTACTTTTGCAAAATTTGTAAGTGACGCCATATCTTCATAATCAATCAGTTCTATTTTCTGGATTTCATGCGAAGTCCTGAATCCATCAAAAAAATGCAGAAACGGAATTTGTGATTCAATGGCAGATAGATGGGCAACAAGAGCAAAATCCATAACTTCCTGAACTGATCCGGAACAAAGAAGTGAAAAGCCTGCTTGGCGTACACTCATAACATCTGCATGATCGCCAAAAATTGAAAGAGCATGTCCTGCAATGGATCTGGCTGTTACATGAAATACACCAGGCAATAATTCCCCTGCAATTTTATACATATTAGGAATCATTAGTAAAAGTCCCTGGGAAGCTGTAAATGTCGTTGTAAAAGCACCAGCCGCAAGAGACCCATGGGCAGCTCCGGCAGCACCAGCTTCAGATTGCAACTGCTTAACACTTAATACCTGATCAAATATGTTTTTCCGGCCCTGAGCTGCCCATTCATCCACTATTTCACCCATTGAAGACGAAGGCGTAATAGGATAAATAGCAGCAACATCACTCATGGCATATGCCACATGAGCTGCTGCAGTATTACCATCAATCGTCATCATTTTCTTTTTCATAAAGATTTCCCTTCCTTTCTCATATGAATTAATCGCCACGATTAATTAATGTAATAAACTAAATTTCTTAACTGTTTTTTTGCTATATTAACCGAACAGTTATGCCTGTTGGCCATTATCCCTACGAATGTACCTTGTTGATCTAAACACAATATTTAGTATTATGTATAATTCTAAATCCAGTATATAGATACAAAATCGTTAAGTATCTTTTGCGTAATTGTATAACTGCCTATAATAATTCAAAAATATAAAACAACTCAAAGTTTGATTGATAAAATAAGACTGTTATTTATAAAAGTAACCCTAAATAAATATTGGGTTTTCAATTAGATAAAATATTTTTTTTAAGATTATACAATATAATAAACATATTAAAAAAACAAATAGCTACACAAATTAAATCTTTTTTTATACTATAATATATTTTAATTGTGCATAAAGTTACGAAGCTTGTACATGAGGTTTAACTGAAAAAGCATAAGGCAGTTTCAATGATTGCTCAAAAAAATCATTTCCTTTGTCATCAACTGCAAGAAATGTAGGGAAATCTTTAACAGTAGCCATAAAAACTGCAGCCATTCTTAATTCCGGATATTCCAAAATTTTCAAATCTTTAAAGCACTCTCGTCCCAAAGTTGCTGCCATACCCCCTAGACAGCAAAGATAAAAACCTTTATATTTTTTACAGGATTCTGCAAAGCCTTTTGATCGGTTTCCTTTTGCTATTGTTATCAAAGATCCGCCATGCTGCTGAAAAATAGGTACATAAGGATCCATTCTACCCCCTGCTGTAGGGCCAAAAGAACCTGCTGCATATCCTTTTGGAGTTTTGGAAGGTCCTGCATAATATAATACATGTTCCCTGAGATACCACGGCAACTCTTCGCCATTAAAGACACGCTCTCTTATCCTGTAATGCGCCACATCCCTGGCAACGACTATCTTTCCTGTCAGCAAAAGTCTTGTTGCCACAGGAATCTGACTTAAAAATTTCCTTATTTCATCCATGGGTTTACTCAAATCAACCCGAACAAAATTATCATATTTTATTGGCAATCTTGGCAAATATTTTTCTGGCTCTTGCTCAAGATCTTCCAGATAAATCCCCTTTTTTGTAATTTTCCCTTTAATATCCCGATCAAGGCATGAGCTTATTCCCAATCCTATAGGGCAGGATCCTCCATGCCTGGGCAAACGAATAACTCTGCAATCATGGCAGAAATATTTTCCTCCAAATTGAGCGCCAATACCTAGCCCATTTGAAAATTTCAATAATTGTTTTTCAATATCACGGCATCTTATAGCATATACCTTGCCATCAGGTTTTGCAGGCAGATCATCAAGATATCCTGAAACAGCCATTTTTACTGTGGAAAGATTTGCTTCAACAGATGTGCCGCCTACAACAAAAGCAATATGATATGGAGGACAGCCTGCAGTGCCAAGGGTTCTTATCTTGCTCGCCATAAAATCAAACATTTTTTCAGGATTTAATATCGCTTTTGTCTCCTGATAAAGGAAAGTTTTATTGGCAGTGGCTGATGATTTTGCAATAAAAATAAAATTATATTCATCTCCCAGATCTGTTTTTAATTCAATCTGCGCAGGAATATTTCCTTTTGTTTTCTTTTCTAAAAAAAAACTAACAGGTGCATACTGTGAATAACGAAAATTATATTTTGTATAGGCATTATATACTCCCTGTTCAAGCGCCTCTTCATCAGAAGAACCAGTCCAGACTCTTTGTCCTTTTTTACCGATAATTGTTGCAGTCCCGGTATCCTGGGATAAAGGAAATTCACCTTCTGCCGCAATCACAGCATTTCTTAACATTTCATATGCAACATACCTGTCATTATCAGAACTTTCTGGATCATCTATAATTTTTACCAAAAGCTTCAAGTTACAAGGCTTCATTAAATGGCCTAAATCTCTGAAAGCTTTCTGTGCAAGCAACGTAAGCCCAGCTGGATCAATAACCAAAATTTGCTTACCATCAAATTGCTCCAAACTAACAAATTTATCTGTTACAAGATGATATTTGTTGTTATCTCCATTAATTTTATATATGTCACGGTAATTAAATTCCACCATACAGTTATAATCCCCTTGTGGAATAGTATTGATTGTTTAAGTAATATGAGGCCTAACTGAAAATGCAAAGGGAAGATTTAATATACTATCAAAAAAATCATTTCCTTTGTCATCAACAATAATAAATGCAGGAAAATCTTTCACTGTAATTTTATATATGGCTTCCATTCCTAGTTCAGGATACTCAATGACTTCCATACTTGTAATACATTCTTTTCCAAACCTTGCTGCTGCCCCTCCTATGGAACCTAAATAAAAACCCCCATATTTTTTACAGGACTCTGTTATTGCTTTTGAACGATTCCCCTTTGCCAGGGTGATTAAAGATCCTCCCTGTTTCTGGAACAAAGGAACATAAGGATCCATTCGGCCTCCAGTTGTAGGACCAAATGAACCTGAAGCAAAACCATCCGGAATTTTTGCAGGGCCTGCATAATATAAAATATGGTCTTTAAAATACTGAGGCATGGATTCGCCCATCTCAAGAAGATTTTTAATTTTTGCATGTGCTATATCCCTGGCAACAACAATGTCTCCTGAAAGAAGTAATCTGGTTGCCACAGGATACTTGTGCAAAACAGCTCTTATTTCATTCATTGGCCTGTTTACGTCAATTTTAACAGCACCATCATCTGCCCATTCAGGTAAAGGCAAATATTGCGATGGGTCTGTTTCAAGTTTCTCCAAAAAAATGCCATCTTTAGTGATTTTACCCTTAATATTCCTGTGAGCGCTGCATGACAACCCAAGGCCAATGGGACATGACCCGCCATGCCTTGGAAGACGAATCACCCTAACATCATGGCAAAAATATTTTCCTCCGAACTGTGCGCCTATCCCCATTTCATGAGCAAGTTCTATAAATTTTGTTTCAAAATCAATATCTCTGAACGCATGCCCAAGATCATTTCCAGTTGTTGCCAAATTATCCAAATAACCTGATGAGGCCAACTTGACAGCTTTAAGATTAACCTCGGCTGATGTGCCACCAATCACAAAAACAAGGTGATATGGCGGACATGCGGCAGTACCGATATATTTACTTTTACTTTGCATAAATGCAAGAAGATTCTCATGATTTATTATAGGCTGACTTTCCTGATATAGAAAAGTTTTATTGGCTGAGCCACCACCTTTTGCAATAAATAAAAAATTGTATTCATCTCCTGTCACAGGAAACAAGTCTATTTGTGCAGGCAGATTACATCCGGAATTTTCCTCTTCATATAATGTTAAAGGAATATTTTGGGAATATCTTAAATAATTATCTACATATACTTTATAAACACCTTCAGAAATCACCTTTTCATCATTGTAATCAGTCCAAACCTGCTGTCCTTTTCTACCTATGATTATTGCAGTCCCTGTATCCTGACACATTGGAAAAACGCCTTCTGTGGAAATAACAACATTTTTTAACAGTTCAAGAACAACGAATTTGTCATTATCAGAACTTTCTGGATCAGACAATATTTGTGCCAATTTTTGAATATGAGATGACCCTAACATATAAGAGGCATCCTTAAATGCCTGCATTGTAAGAAGTTTAAGACCTTCAGGAGCAACTTCCAATATTTTTTTACCCCTGAATTTTTTAATACAAACATAATCTTTTGTTAACAACCTGTATTCTGTTGTATCTTCACCCAAAGGAAACATCTCCTGATACACATATATGGACATCTAATTCTACTCCTTAATTTAAATTGACCCCGGCCAACATACTATATAGTGCCTGAACGAAAATTCCTTAACCTATTGTTTTTAATAAATATAATGATAAATTTTAAAACGAAGATTTCTTGAAATTGCCATTTTTGAGATGATACATCAAGGAATTATTTGACAAATCGCCCAAAATCTTCGTTGCAAAAAATGCCAAAAAAACTTCTAATTGTGACTATAGCTTGATGAAATTATTAACCATATTTAAAAATCGGTACTTTCATTCAGGCACTATCTAACCAAATGCAATGAAAACAAAATATTTTCATTATTGCGCAACAATCCTTTAATGATCTGACAATATAAACCTATCCGGCAGTAGCAAAAATATATTTTTTATATTGCTATATTGAGGGATTGTTATGTAAAACAGGTGCATTGAAAGGAAGTTTTTTTGTAATTTAAAAGTTAAAAAATATCATGATTATTTTTGGAGTTGTATTACACATAAATATTATCAATTTCAGCAAACTATTTTTATTAAAACATAGCATTAAACAAGGCAATATAATGTGCAATAAATAGAATACCAAATTTTACTTATTATAAAAAAGCCATCTAACTTTTATGTTTATAACATATCCTATTATTCATATAAAGTATTTTTATAAAATTGTTTTGCACTTAGCTTATGCCACAATAGTATTTAATTCAACTTCTTAAAAAGCAAGACTTTTTTAACCTTTATCTTTTTTTTTATTATCTTTTTTTGTTATCTTAAAAGTAACTGCAATGAATCAATATTTTAGAAAAACTGAAAACATGCATTATTTAAAAGAGCGGATCAAAAGACATGTTACAAGCCTACCCAAAAAATTTTTTATTGCAACCACTCCTGGACTTGAAAGTGCTTGTTTAGCTGAACTTAACAGCCTGCCTTTGACAGCGCTTAATCCTGTAACTTGTTTCGGAGGAATCGAATTCAAAGGATATATTCAAGATTCTTACATGGCTAACCTGTCTCTTTCTACAGCAAATAAAATACTTATGCGTATACTGGAAATAAAGGTTGCAAACTTCAGGCAGCTTGAAAAAAAACTTAGTGATTTTCCGTGGGAACTTTTTATCGATATTCAATCTGCCCCAACAATAAATGTAACTTCAAAGCATTCACGTCTTTATCATAAAAAAGCAATAAGCGAACGTATTTACAAAAGTATCTTGGATCGATATGATAAAATTTATGGTAAATATGCACATATTGATCTGAACCATGGGAAACAGAACCTTTTTGTAATGCTTGTTAATAACCGAGTTACAATTTCATTAGACAGCAGCGGGGAACTTCTTTATAAACGCGGTATCAAAAAACATGGAGGGCCAGCTACCATAAGGGAAACAATTGCAGCAGCAGCATTAATACTTGCCGGATATGATTATAATGAACCTTTAATAGATCCCATGTGCGGTTCTGGAACCTTTTCAATAGAAGCTGCAATGAAAATTAACAATATTCCTTCAGGATGGTTTAGAAATTTTGCATTCATGCAATGGCCATGTTTCAATGAAAACAAGTGGGCAAACATTAGCCAAACCGCACAAAAAGGTATAATTTATCCTAAAAACAACTTCAAAGTTTTTGCATCAGATAAAGATCCTTATACTTGCGATGCAATGGCAAAATGCATAAATTCCTGTCTGCTGTCACATACCATACAAGTATGTTGCAAAAATTTTTTCGATTTTGCTCCCTCTGAAATCACAACCTGCCCTGGGCTTGTTGTAATCAATCCGCCCTATGGACTTAGAATTGGAACAAAAAAAGAGAGCATAGAGCTTTTTCTGGAAATATGCAAAAAACTAAAAAAAGATTACAAAAACTGGAAAGTAGCCCTTATAGCTCCCCACTTAAAACTTTTAAAAAAAATACCTTTAGTAGAGCCTAAATCATACATCTTTATGAATGGAGGGCTTAAATTAAACCTTTTAACAGGAAAAATAGCATAAAGCCCGATTTAATTTACAAAGCCAGGTTTATACATCTAAGCCGGGTTTTTCTTTTCCCCATGCTATGCATTTGGAAAATATCGCTTGCTAAAAGAGCAAGCCTGCTATTTCCTTTTATATTTTCTGTTTTGATTATCTGATTAAAAAGGTTTTGAAATTGTTTTACAAGATCATGAGATAAAACAAGCAGCGATATTAATTCTACATTATTATAGCTGCTATCGTGCATACTTGCAGCTTCATAAGCAATAATCCGCATAGTATAAGCAATTGATTTTAATTTTCCCAACTTTTCTTTTTTGTTATCGAAAAACTTGTGAACATCTTTTTTTATAAGATCAGACAAAAGATAAACCTGACCTGTCATGCTGCCTGCAAAAACTGAAAGCATTAAAGAATCTTCCAGCAATGCAAAAGGCTTTAACATTGAATCATATGCCAGAGCGTATTCACCAATAATATTTTCTAAAGGAACCATACAATCAGATAGTATTATGCCCCCATGGGGCGATGGCCTGAAAAAATCAAGCTCCATTGGTTTTTTTACTAATAGTCCTGGTGTAGATTTTGGTACAAGAAAGGCTGTAAACTTCTTTTTATTGTCAACTTTTCCTACTACTGCTACAACAATAAATAAGTCAGCTATAGGACCATTTGTAAGATATGTTTTTTCGCCGTTTAATATATAAAAATTATCACTAAGATATCCAGATGTTTCAAGCAGTTTAGGAGAGGAGCCTTTTCCGGGTTCTGATACTGCCAAAGAAATTGTATTTTTCCCTGATGCAAGTTTTTTTAATATTTTTTCCTGTAAAAAATTATTTCCATGCTCCACAATAAAAAAACGGGAAACAGCAATATGAATGAGCCATGAAACAACCATCCCAATATTTTGCCCTTCCCGTGTCATGGCTTCTGCTGCCACAGATATTTCCAGATAACTTCCTCCCCAGCCTTCATATTTTTCAGGCAAACTCAGACCAAGCAGATTGTTATGGCCCATTTTCTCCCAGATATCATATGGAAAATCCTGAAGTAAATGCAAATCATCTCTATTTGCAATATATTTTTTTGCAAAACATGCAACTTTTTTCTTAACAAAAAGAAGATCTTTAGCAGGTACTGAAGCCATATGTTTATTGTTTGTTATATAACTTTTTCTTTTCTTAATTTATCAATCTGATTCTTACTATATCCGAATGCCTCAAGAACTTCATCAGTATGCTGTCCCATATCAGGAGGCGCTCCAACAATCTTTGCAGGCGTTTTTGAAAACTTAACAGGAAAAGGAACCTGTTTTATTTTTCCATGTTTTTTATCATCAATCTCTTTTACAAGACCTCTTTGTAAAATATGGGGATCTGAAAATACCTCTTCCATGGTCAAAACCGGCCCGCATGGAACACGCGCCTTACTCATCTTTTCAACCCATTCATCTCTTGTTTTGCTTAGAAACTTCTCCTTTAAAATTTCTGATATCTTATGTCCATTTTCAATTCTCTTTCTATGGGTGCTGTATTCAGGGTCATCCAAAATCTCTTCAAGTTCAAGAACTTTTAACATATCTGTCCAGAAATGCTCTTCAAGTGCTCCTAATGTAACTTTTTTACCATCTTTTGTTTCAAAAATATCATTTGCCGGTGACAGATGTCCCATTTCATTAATATCAGGCATCTTTCCGGTTGCAAGATATCCACCAGCTCTCACACTCATAAGTGAAACAAGCCCGTCTGTCATTGAAACATCGAGATACTGCCCGTAACCGCTGCTGTCTCTGACTCTCAAGGCAGCAAGAATTGAAAGTGCCGCAAATAAACTTGAGCTTAAATCTCCTATGGGAATTCCAGGTCTTGCAGGAGGCACTCCCACCTGCCCAGGAATACCTAATATTCCGCCTACTCCTAAATAATTAATATCGTGGCCTGGTATATCCCTGTATGGCCCATCTTGTCCGAAACCTGATATTGAGCAATATACTATTTTAGGATTAATTTTTTGTACAGTATCATAATCTACACACAGCCTTTTTGTGACTCCAGGGCTGAAACCTTCTAAAACAACATCTGATTTTTCCACCATACGGTAAAAAATTTCTCTGCCCTTTTCAGATTTCAGGCTCAATGTTACACTCTTTTTATTTCTGTTAGCGCTCATGAAAATTTCAGGAATCATGTCACGAACATAATCTCCAACTCCGGGTTGTTCAAATTTAATCACCTCAGCGCCTAAATCTGAAAGCAG